>Ga0210398_10000416_pt1 | contig 49856 bp, 44 predicted proteins | sample IncBWC4OmetaG_FD_161047 | JGI IMG/M metagenome (GOLD analysis project Ga0210398, IMG submission 161047) | Forest soil microbial communities from Barre Woods Harvard Forest LTER site, Petersham, Massachusetts, United States - Inc-BW-C-4-O | ecosystem: Environmental > Terrestrial > Soil >...
AATTTCAATTGCAGATGCTCAAGTTCTCGGCCTTCGCTCCGCTTGGCCGGTCCATGTCGTACATGCTGCGTGAAGAAGCCTTCCATATGGGCACCGGCAACGACGGAATTCGCCGCGTGGTTGAAGCCGGCGTGCTTCCGGCGTGGCTGATTCAGAAATATCTCAACAAGTGGATTTCAAGTTCCTACGATTTGTTCGGCACCGATCATTCTTCCTCTGCGCATTGGGCCTATGTTTGGGGCGTGAAAGGCCGCTACGACGAGCCTAAGAACGATACGGCTGCCGACCTCGACGATTTGAACGATTACAACCGCCATCTCTATCGTGACGAAGTCGCGGGCCTGATCGAGCGTTTCAGCAATTCGCTTAAGTCCGGTGAGCCAAAACTCTACGCGCCCGATATCAAGTTCAATCGCTTCATCGGCCGCTGGGCAAACCAGAAATTTCACGCGAAAACCGGCGAGCCGATTGAAGATAAATATTATGAAGAGCACCTGAAGGAATACATGCCCGGGCCGGACGACCGGAAGCTGCTGCTCGACATCATCGAGACCGAAAAGAAATGGATCGCGGAAAAGACCGGCGCGCGCGATCCGCTGGCCTCGATTGGAGAAGTAAGGAAGTCGGCGATTAATTTGTAATTAGGTGGAAGCCGGGAGTTAATTTGCACCGAGTGGAAGTAGGGAAGGGCACGGCTTCAGTCGTGCCATCGAGACGTGCATCAGACACGCGGCTTGAGCCGCCGAGGTGAGCTTTTGAATCCGGTATCTTCAATACCACCCGAAATCACTACGCGGATAGCCACTCATCTCGCCTCGCCCATCGCGCGAATCACGCTGCAAAACCCTCCTCTCAACGTCATCGACATTCCGATGATGGAACAGTTATCGCAGGCGCTGACAGAGATCGAAGAACGCAATGACATTTCTGCGATCGTGCTGTCCGGCGAAGGCGCGAACTTCTCGGCTGGCGTCAACGTCGCCGATCACACTCGCGACAAAATTGCAGAGATGCTCGGCAAATTCCACGCTGCCGTTCGCGCAGTGGTGAGCACGAAAAAGGTCACCATTGCTTGCGTTCGCGGAAACTGCCTTGGCGGCGGCGCCGAACTCGCCCTAGTCTGCGACATGGTTTATACCGCCGATTCCGCACACTGGGGCTTTCCGGAAATAAAGCTGGGATGCTATCCGCCGGTCGCGTGTGCGGCGCTTGCGGCTCTGGTTGGGCAGAAGCGCGCATCAGAATTAATTTTGACCGGGCGCACGATAGGGGGAACGGAAGCTACCAATATCGGTCTGGCAAATCGTGCTGTGCCTGAGCAGGAACTTGAAAATGTGGTCCAACAAACGGCTCGGGAAGTATCTCGACTTAGTCCTGCTGCGTTGGCCGTAACGAAAAAAGCATTCTATGCGTGGGATGCGGCTCACTTTGACAAAGGTCTCTCTCGCGCTGAGAAAATTTATCTGGAAGACTTGATGAAAACTTCCGACGCCCACGAAGGCATTCGCGCGTTCATGGAAAAGCGAGAACCGAAGTGGATAGGGAAATGACAACATGGGAAGGGAAGTAGGAATAGAAGTAAAAGTAGCAGCAAAAGTCGAGACGATGTCATTCCGAACCGGTCCGGAGGAGCGGTGAGGAACCTGCTTTTCCTGGCTTTTGGGCTTGTAGCGCGGCCTCGCTAAATGGATTACGAAATCACTCCCGAAGAAGTGAAAGCGAAACTCGATCAAAAGGGCGAGGTCACGCTCATCGATGTCCGCGAGCCTTGGGAGTTTGAACGCTCGTACATCGATAGCGCAAAGCTGATGCCCATGGGCGATGTGCCTTCACGGGCGCACCAGGAACTCGATCCGGAGGATCACATTGTCGTGATCTGCCATCACGGAGTGCGATCGATGAACGTCACTGCCTGGCTTCGTCAGCAGGGATTCGAGAAGGCGCAATCAATGCGCGGCGGCATTGATGCCTGGTCGCGAACGATAGACTCGCAGGTGCCGTTGTATTAGGAGAGCGGGAGTAAGACAAAAGCAGGTTCCTCACCGGCCCGTCGGCCGGTTCGGAATGACAAGATGTTTGGTTTGCTCATGGCTAGGAGCTCGCGGCTCAGAGCTAGCATCGCAAAATGAAAAAAGAACTCATCGAACTCAAAGTGAACGGCCGCACGCATGAGCTTGCCGTAGAACCGAGCGCGCTGTTGCTCGACGTGCTGCGCTGTGATCTGGACCTTACGGGTTCGAAACGCGGCTGTGACGAGTCATCCTGCGGCGCCTGCACGGTTCTAATCGATGGCGTCGCTATGCTTTCCTGCGCGCTGCTTGCCGCAAGTTGCGAGGGCCAGGAGATTACGACGATCGAGGGTGTCAGCGAACACGGCAGTCTTGCTGCCATTCAAAAAGCCTACGGAGACTGGGGCGGCGCCCAGTGCGGCTATTGCACTCCCGGATTCGTCATGACGGTGAAATCCTTGCTGGCAGAAAATCCCGATCCCTCTGAAGCTGATGTTCGCAACGCACTCAGCAGCAATCTTTGCCGCTGCACCGGCTACAGCCAGATGTATGAAGCGATCAAGTCGGCGGTTGCGGCAGAGAAGGATGCAACGCCTGTGGTGGTGGTGAGCGAATGACCTACGTAGTCGTTACCATCAAAAAAGTTCTCGATATCGAGGCCTTTCGGGACTACGCGACGCGCGTAGCGCCCATTATTGAGCGCTATGGGGGAAGGTATGTCGCCGTCGACAAAAAGCCTGATGTGCGTGCCGGCGAATGGACTTATGTTCGAACCGTTATTGTTGCTTATCCCGACTATGCCGCCGCTCGCAATTGGTACGACTCTCCTGAATACCGGCAGATCATCCCAATCCGCACGCGCGCGATCGACGCCAATATTGTGATGGTGCGCGACCCCGAAGAAGCAGGAATCGATATGGATCCGCGGAAGAGCGGCGCATGAACAACGGATTTTCCATCATCGGCAAGCCCACCGCGCTGATCGACGCCGCGGAAAAGACCACCGGTGCCGGCAAATACGCCGACGACATCAGCGTTCCCGGAATGCTGACCGGTAAAATTCTGCATTCGCCCTACCCGCACGCGCGCATCAAGCGGATTGATACCAGCCGCGCCGAAGCGCTCGATGGTGTCGTAACGGTCGCCGTTGGCGAAGATGCTCCCAATCCTTTTGGAATCCTCCCCGTCGGCCACGACGAGTATCCTCTCGCTCTCGATAAAGTCCGCTACGTCGGCGATAACGTTGCCTGCGTAGTCGCGGTTTCGGAAGCCATCGCCGAAAAAGCCCTCGAACTTGTCGATGTCGAATACGAACTTCTGCCGGCTTATTTCGATCCTGAAGAGTCGATGAAGGCGGAAACCAACCTCCTTCACGATCATAAAACGCACAATATCGAAAAGGATTATCACCACGTCTTTGGCGATCCCGATACAGGATTCCGCGAGGCCGATCAAGTCGCAGAATCCCGCTTCATTGCAGGCGAAGTCACGCACGCCGCCATGGAGCCACACTCGACATTAGCTTCCTTCGAACTCGATCCGCACACCGGCAACCTCGGCCGTCTCACCGTCACCTCCTCCACGCAAGTGCCGTACTACTTGCAGCACAAACTCTCGCTTGTGCTCGAAATGCCGATGCAGCAGATTCGCGTGATCAAGCCGCTGGTCGGCGGGGGGTTCGGAGGCAAGAGCGAAGTCATTCCGCTCGAAATCATCGCAGCCATTGCCGCGCGCAAAGCTAAAGCTCCGGTCAAAGTAACTTACACGCGCGAAGAAGTTTTCTGGGCGCATCGCGGACGTCCGCGCACCATCATCGATCTCAAAACCGGGGTTAAGAAAGACGGCCGCATCACTGCCGTCAAGGCCCGCGTTGTGCAGGATGGCGGCGCCTACTGCTCCTACGGCGTTGTAACTATTCTTTATTCTGGCGCGTTGCTCGGCGCACTCTACGATATTCCCAACATTCAATACGACGGCTACCGTGTTCTCACCAATAAGCCAGCCTGCGGCGCTATGCGCGGCCACGGTACCGTCAACGTGCGCTTCGCGTTCGAGTCGCAACTCGATGAGCTCGCCGCACAAATCGAAATGGATCCCGCCGAAATTCGCCGGCGAAATCTGCTGAAGCCTCCGTGCATCACGGTAAATGGATTGCGTGTGCAAAGTTACGGTTTGCCTGAGTGCATCGAGAAAACTGTCGAGCGCTCCGGCTGGAAGCAGCGCAAAGGCAAACTCCCCAAAGGACGCGGCCTTGGCATCGCCTGCAGCCACTACGTGAGTGGCGCGGCGAATTCGATCATTCGCTCCGACATGCCGCACTCGACCGTGAATATCAAGATCGATCGCGATGGAGGCGTCGTGGTTTACACCGGCGCTTCCGATATCGGCCAGGGCTCCGACACCATGGTTGCGCAGATTGCCGCCGAAACGCTCGGTTGCTCGCTCGCTCGCGTTCGTGTTGTCTCAGCCGACACCGATCTCACTCCTATCGATCTCGGTTCTTATTCCAGCCGCGTCACCTTCATGAATGGCAACGCAACGCTGCGCGCAGCGGATGATGTGAAGAAGCGAATCGCCGCCACGGCTGCTAAGAAGATGAATTGCGCGCCCGAGGATCTGATTTTTCGCGACGATACTGTGACCAGAAAAAATAACCATGGAGGGGCGGACGCCCTCGTCCGCCCAGCCGAGCAAAGCTCACCCACAGTTTCCGGCCACGTCGAAGGCCAGATTCTTCGCGGCTCGCTCCAGCAGAAGCGCAAAGACGAAGGTCCGAAAGATCGAATGACCTTCGAAGAAGCTGTCGTCGCCGCAATTGATTTTCACGGCGCGCTCACCGGCACCGGTTCTTATGCTCCTCCGCCCGAAGCCCGCGGCGGCAAACACAAAGGAGGCGGCGTGGGTCCGTCTCCCGCGTATTCGTATTCCGCGCAGGTTGCCGAAGTTAGCGTCGACGAAGACACCGGCGAAGTCACGGTTCACAAAGTTTGGGCTGCGCACGATTGCGGTCGCGCGCTCAATCCTGTTTCCGTCGAAGGCCAGGTCATCGGCTCCGTCTGGATGGGCATGGGCCAGGCGCTCACCGAAGAAATGGTCTGGAAAGACGGCATGTTGATGAACCCCGGCATGCTCGAATATCGCAGCCCATCTTCGATCGAATCACCGGAGATCGAGCCAATCATCGTCGAGAGCATCGATCCCGAAGGCCCATTCGGCGCGAAGGAATGCAGCGAAGGTTCGCTGGCAGCTACCATTCCCGCAATCTCCAACGCGATTTACGATGCCGTCGGCGTGCGCCTGCACGAGTGTCCGTTTACGCCGGAGCGCGTGCTGGCCGCTCTGCGCACGAAGCGGGAAGAAAGAGCTTTGAACTTAACCGAGGGGATTGATCCCACTTCACCAGTGCGCTTTCGCGAGCATGGTGGATCGTTGTGCTTCAAAGGCAAAGGCCCCCAGCGTCATGCGCTCGATCCAGCGCGGCAGCCGGCATCCGCGCCAGTCGGAGGCGCGGATTGAGCCTTCCAGAGTTTCATCTACTCCGCCCACGCAGCATCGATCAAGCTATGCCCCTGCTTGCAAGCCACCATGGCAACATTCGCGTGCTCGCCGGAGGAACCGATCTAATTCCGTCGATGAGGCAAAAACTGTTCGAGCCGGAATACGTACTCGATCTGCGCGGAATAAGGGAGTTGTGCGGAATTCGACCGCAGGCGGATGGCACTGTCGAAATCGGCGCGCTGACCACTCTGAGGGCGATCGAAAGGTCGACATATCTTCGGCAGCACTTTCCCGTGCTCACTGAGGCTGCGTCTACGGTCGCTTCGCCGGTGCTCCGAAACATGGGCACGCTTGGCGGAAATATTTGCCTCGATACGCGCTGTCTCTGGTATAACCAATCGCTGGCATGGCGGAAAGGTTGCGGATTCTGCATTAAGAAAGATGGAGATCTGTGCCACGTCGCCCCAGGTGGGAAGAAATGCTGGGCCGCATTTTCGGGCGATACGCCGCCGGCGTTACTTTGTTTGAATGCCCAAATCGAAATCGTGGACGCAAAGGGCTCGAGGCGCGTCCCATTGCACGACTTCTACACGGGCGATGGGGTAACTTACCGCAAGCTGCTTCCTACGGAGCTTGTTACGCGCGTATTCCTTCCGGCAGAATCGGCAGATTGCCACGGAATCTACCGCAAGCTTCGAGTTCGCGGATCGATCGATTATCCGCTGGCTGGTGTTGCTGTTCTGCTAAAACGTTCGAACGGACATGTGGCCGACGCGCGGATCGGATTGACTGCGGTGAATCCCGCTCCAGTGCTGGTGAAGGGAATTACTGAGTTGTTGCGCGGAAAAATCGTCGATGAGGCACTGGCCGAGGCCGCCGGCGATATCGCGGCGCGCACGGCGAAGCCGCTCACTACCTCCGCTCTTACGCCCGAGTATCGCCGCGAGATGATCCGCGTTTTTACCAAGCGCGCTGTGCTGGCCGCGGCGGCCAACTGATGATCACAGACTGCCACATCCACATTCAGCCCATGGAAATGTTCAAGCCCCATGCGCTGGAATTAATGAAAAAGAAGCGCCCGAACTTCGAGCAGATCGCCGAGTTCTGCCGCTCGCCCAAAGCTTTTCTCAAGTATCTGGATGCTTGCGCCATCGACCGCGCGGTGCTCATCAATTACGTGGCGCCGGAAGTGATTGGCTTCACGAACGGCGTAAATCAATTCATAGCCGATTACGTGAAAGAAGATCCCAAGCGATTGCTCTCCTGCGGAAGCCTGCACCCTCGCCACACCGCCAACGTTCTTGCCGATATGGAGCAGATTCTGCGCCTGGGAATCCGCATGATCAAGATTCATCCTCCACACCAGCTTCTATTTCCTAACGACTACCTGAGCGGAGTGAAGGAGCTGGAAATCATCTACCGCGCCGCCGAAGCAAATGGAGTGCCAGTGATGTTTCATACCGGAACCTCGATCTTTCCAGGCGCTCGCAATAAATATGGCGATCCGATTTATATAGACGATGTTGCCGTCGATTTTCCCAAGCTGAAAATCCTGCTGGCCCACGGTGGGCGCCCGCTCTGGATGGATACCGCATTTTTCCTGATCCGGCGGCACCCGAATGTCTATCTTGATATCAGCGGAATTCCACCGGTGACACTGCTCGAATATTTTCCCCGCCTAGAGGAGATCGCTCACAAAACATTGTTTGGCACGGATTGGCCGGGCCCCGGCGTGCCAGATGTGAAAGAGAATCTGGATCAGTTCCGCGCGCTTCCACTCAAAGAAGAAATTCAGCAGCAAGTTCTTCGCAAAACCGCATTGAGCATCTGGCCGGGCTGAAGGCGGCTATTTCGGCTTCCACAATCCAATCGTATTTCCGCCAGGGTCGGCGAACCAGGCGAAGGTCCCGGTGGGAATCTCTACCGGCGGCACGAGCGTCTTTCCCCCGAACGTCTCTGCTTTATCGAGATATGCTTTCACATCGTCCACCTGGACATAGAAGATCGTGTACTGGTGCGGCTCGTGGCCCAGACTGGTGATGTGGCCATGAATACCGGTATCGGCGCCAGTATTGATCATTGTTGCCGGGCCGGCAGCTTGCATTTTCCATCCGAAAAGATCCGAGAAAAATGCCACTGTTCTGGCCGAGTCACGGCAGCCGATTTCAAAGTGGACGACTGGTTGGCTCATGATAAGGGTTCTCCCGTTCGCGCCGCCGATTGTAGCACGCAATCGCTCGATCAATGCAATCCGATCACGCTGCAAAACGACTAACTCTTCTCGATCGTCACCTTTTTGACGACGATATCTTTGTTCGGGCGATCCTGGCGGTTGCGCGGCGCGGCTGTAATTTTATCGACCACATCCTGCCCTTCGACGACTTCACCGAAAATCGTATGCTTGCCAGTGAGCCAGGTGGTCGGAGCGACCGTAATAAAAAACTGAGAACCGTTCGTGTTCGGCCCAGCATTCGCCATCGCCAACTTCCCCGGCTTGTCAAACTTGTGCGCCGAACCCTTGGTTTCATCTTCAAACTGGTAGCCGGGCCCGCCCATCCCCGTGCCTTGCGGATCTCCGCCCTGAATCATGAAGTCGGGAATAACGCGATGGAAAATCGTGCCATCGTAAAGCCGGTCTTTGGACTTTTTGTGCGTCGAAGGATGCGTCCACTCGCGTTTGCCTTCGGCAAGATCCACAAAGTTGGCCACGGTCTTGGGGGCATCTTTCTCGAAGAGGCGGCAGACAACATTTCCTTCGCTGGTTTCAAAAGTTGCGTAGAGTCCGGGTTGGCGGGTCATAAAATCCTTTCAGTATTTGTATTAGGTTAAGTTCGCGGTCCCGCAGTGAGGCGCGATCCTGGACAAACTCAGTTTGAGGTCGACTCTGCGGCAGGGGCTTTCGTCGCCGGGGTACCGGATGCTGACGTCGAAGCATAAGTAATTTTCACGTGAAGAATCTTCACTGGGCGAAACGGCTTGTCGTTCATTGGATCGCGCGACATCCCGGCAATCTGTTTGACCAGCCCGACAGTCGCATCGTCGCATTGTCCAAAAATCGTGTAGCCGCCGTTCAGGTGCGGCGTCGCCACTTCAGTGATAAAGAACTGGGATCCGTTCGTTCCAGGGCCGGCGTTCGCGTATGCAAGGCGGCCGGGCTTATCGAACAACAAGTCGTCGGAAACTTCATTCTTGAATTTATATCCTGGGTCGCCGGTGCCGTCCCCCTTAGGATCGCCGCCCTGAATCATGAAGCCCGGAATCACGCGGTGAAAAATAGTACCGTCGTAAAGCGGTACGCCGTGCTTCGTGACTCCACTGACGGGATTTTTCCACTCTTTGGTTCCAGTGGCGAGGCCAATAAAATTTTGGACACCGATCGGGGCTTTGTCCGGGAACAGCGTGCAAGTCATGTTGCCGGCAGTCGTCTCGATGATCGCGGTAGGCTGCCCGGTGTGATGAACCGGCGGCTTAGTCCCAGATGACTGCCCACTCGATTGCGCCATCCCATACAAGCTCGTGAGTGACATCGCAACGACAAGCAGGAACGAATTACGCATGATTGCTCCTTAGCGCAAGAAAATAAATTGATGCGAAACTAGATTGTACGACAGCCAGCCTCAATTAGATTGCGCCTGAGCCTTCATTTCCCGGCTCACGCGTTCAACTTCGGCGAAAACGCGCAGCAAGTTGCCTCCCAGAATCTTCCTGATGTCCGCGGCGCTATAGCCGCGATCGAGCAGGGCCTGCGTGATCTTTGGCAGGTCCGCAGCCGAATCCATACCTTGCGGCGTAGCACCGCTCACTCCGTCGAAATCGGAGCCCAGGCCAACGTGATCCACACCCGCGACCTTGGCGATATGATCGATATGGTCGATCAGCACATGGAACTGTGGCCGCGGAATCTTCGCGATCCACTGTCGCTCAATGCGGTCTACTTCAAGATAATTCACAGGCTTGCCTTGCGCCTTGAGCGAGTCGATGTATTGCTGAACCGCGGCTGCCTGGTCTTTGCTCTGTGCCTCCGACGCTTGGCGGAACTCTTCGTCGTCAAAGCCGGAGAAAAAGTTTACATCGACTACGCCGCCGTTTTTGGCAACTGCTCGAAGCATGTCGTCTGTCATGTTCCGGGGCGCATTCACCAGCGCCCGCGCCGAGGAATGCGAAGCAATCACGGGAGCCTTGGTCACGGCAATCGCGTCCCAGAAAGTCTTATCGGCGACGTGCGAGATGTCGACCATCATGCCGAGGCGATTCATCTCCAGCACAACCTGCTTGCCGAAATCGGTAAGGCCGTTATGATGCTGCACCTTCGAATCGTTGATGTCGCCGGAAGAATCCGCCCATTCGTTCGTGTTCGACCACGAAAGGGTCATGTAGCGTACTCCCAGGCGGTAATAATCCCGAAGCAGGTGCATGTCGTTTTCGATGGAATGTCCACCCTCGATGCCCATCAGCGCAGCGAGTTTGTGCTCGTGGTGCGCGCGCTCGATGTCGGCGACCGAAAATGCCATCGTCATACGGTCGGGATGGCGAGCCGCTTGCTCGTAAACCGAATCAATCAGGTCAAAGGTATGCTTCGCAAAGTGTCCCTGATTGGTCTCAGGATCGACCCAGATCGAAAAAAATTCTGCCCCGAGATTGCCGCGATGTACTTTGCCGAGGCTGATATGTCCGATGTCGTTTGGATCGGTGGATCCGATATCGAAATTCTCGTCGAGAAATCGCTGCGGCGTATCGGCGTGAGTATCGACTACGATGGCGGAATCCTGAATGGCGCGGGCTTTCGCGGTAACAACCGGTCCCGCAGGGATCGAAGTTTGCGCGGTCACGGAAAGCGCAAGCGCGAGGTTAGCGAAGGACAAAACGCAGAAGCGAGTCATAAGTTTTCTTAGTACGTGAGCAAGTCAACGATTGTATAGGGACCGTCGGAAAGAAGAAAACGTAGAAAACGTCGAATATTAGTTAGCGAAGCGCCGTGAGGCCTCGCTCGATGCAGGCTTCCACTGGATTCTCAGTATTGATGACGGTTTTAGGCGGGGCGATCGTTTCAAAGCGAGACCGGACCTCGAGATAAAGCTCAAAATTTCGATTCCCGGCAGGATGTTTCTCGGCGGGATATGTCAGGCGGGATTTGGCGGTCGCTTCGGCGCAAACACATTCCAGAATGCGCCAGCTTTGATGCAACGAAGCGGCAGCGTCCAACACATTTTCGATCTGATAGCGCCGGGAGAACGGCCTGCCGTCGAGAAAGACAATCCGCTGAGGATTTTGCGCCAGCATATATGCCGCCAGATCGATCATGATCTGCAGGCAGAAATCGTCTTGTCGCGATGAGTATTCGATCTCTTCTGCCGAAAAGAGCGCGTGGCGAATTTCATCTTTACTAACGACCCGGCCGCCCGTCAGTGCCGCCAGCGCCCGGGCGAGCGTAGTCTTGCCGGTGCCCGGAAGTCCAGCCATCAGAACAATCATGTTAAGAGTGAGATTATAGGCGCGTTGCTACTCGGCGCTTGAGGCGAGAACTGGCGCAGCTTCGGGGCGCTCGACGGGAACCACATCCTGGGTTTCGCGCCACTCCGCATAGCGGCCTGAAACCATAATGTGAAATACCCATTGATGCCGCTCTTCTTCCGGCTCAACCAGGCCGAGAGACTTCATATAGAACAGGTAGCGCTGCATCCAGTGAATCTGGTCCTGCGTCATGCCACGGCGCTGGAGATCCACCGTAAGGCCAGCCAGATGCGATGAGGCCGTATCGCCCTCAGCCGGAGCCGCATTCCGATTATGGCGGCGAAGCTTTTTCTGAATCTTGACCGTGCGTACCGCCGAGTTCACCTGAATCTGATCATGGAAGCGGTGATAGTAAGCCTGCGAAAGATCCTGCACGAAGTCCCGCGTCCATGGGCGGCAATAGCGCCGAGACGGATCGAGCCGCGGATCGAAGCGCAGCGTTTCATTGGCGACGATCGGCTGCAGGGCGCCACTAGCCTTCAACGCTTCCAGTTCGTCGTCATCCTGTATTCGCGGCAGTTCCATCCGGTCGACTTCCGCGTTCTGCAATAAAAGAGATTCGTGCGAGGGACGGAACATTGGATTCCAGCGCGTCCAGCGGAGGCCATGGAAACGATGATGATGGATCGGCTTTCGCAGGGCAGTGGTGGTCGCCCCAAACACGGGGCTGCACAGGACCGCAAAAAAACAAACCAGACTCAGTGGGCGCTGTAATCTCAAGTATTCGTCTCGCACTCTGCCGCGGGCTTCCCGCGACTGTTGGAACATTCTAATCCTGGCTGTCAACCCATCCTAGGAATGACTGCCTGGCGGCCATTACGAGCGTTATCGGGAGAGGTGACTGCGCATTGATTACCCCTGATTACTACCCGACTCCGCGTCGCGCTTCGTTGTACTGAGGATGCATGCCACGCGCCATTAATAGCGGAAAATTGCTTTCGGCTCATGTGCCCCCAGTACAACGAGATGCGAGTGTTCGATGCGGGACGAAAATGCCCAGTTGTGGCAAGGTGACAAAAATCCGCGCACGTAATGAGCGAAAACACGCAGGTCACCGGCGATGAGAGGCATCCCAGCCCTTTGAGTGCCGCATCCAGCGCGGCTTTTCAGCTGAAGGGAGAACCGGAGATCCACGCAATCGCAGGTGACGAAAGTAACCGCTTGATCGCGCTGGGAAACGCGAAGCAGTCAGCGCCGGAAAAGATCGGTAAAGGCTTGAACCACAACATCGCCGCCGACTTCCGAAATTGCCTTGGTTAGCGGAATATCTTTGGGGCACACCTCGACGCAGTTCTGCGCATACCCACACTCTTGAATGCCGCCGTCTCCCATCAAGGCAGCGAGACGCTCGCGCTTCAGTTCTTTGCCCGTGGGATGCATGTTAAACAGCCGCGCCTGAGCGATGGTCGCCGCACCCACGAAGCCGGTCTCTTCGTTGAATTGCGGGCAAGCCTCCATGCAGCAGCAACAGGAGATGCAGCGGGAGAGCGGATACGCCTGTTCCTGCTCCTCCGCAGCTATGCGAGGACCGGGACCAAGGTTATAAGTGCCGTCGATCGGAACCCATGCTTTGACGGCCTTGAGATTCTCAAAGAGAACGCTGCGGTCCACGGCCAGGTCACGAACGACCGGAAACTTGGAAAAAGGTTCAAGCTTGACTGGTTGCTCGAGGTTGTCGATCAGCGCCGAGCAGGCCATCCGTGCGCGTCCATTGATGAGCATGGCGCACGACCCGCAGACCTCTTCGAGGCAGTTCGAATCGTAGGTGATAGGCGTGGTCGGCTTGCCCTGGCGCGTGACGGGGTTTGCAGCGATCTCCATCATCGAGGAGATCACGTTCATGCCCGGATGATGAACAAGTTCGAACTCTTCCCAGTACGGCTTGGAGGTTGGAGTGTTCTGCCGCTTGATTTTAATGAGGACGGATTTGTTAGCCATTCAGTTTCTCAGTTTGCTTCTAATGGGCGTCGTCTCGCCAACAGGCCACGAGCCGTCTAGTCCACGTCAACAGGACGAACGTCCACGCCGCCACCATCAGCCATCCGATGCCCTGGTGCCGCGCAATAAAACTTGCGCCGAGCAACAAACCCGGGACAGAGCTTCCAATCCAGAGCCATGCCTGTTTACGTGAGGCGCGCGCCTTACTCGATCTTGGAATTTCGTCAAACATAACAATCATTTCGCGACATCATACTTCCTCGGCCGCGGCGGAATCAGCGACGTATCCACCGGCTCGAACTCAAACTTCGGTTCATCCGCATCCGGGGCGAAATAAGCTTTGGTCGTCTTCAACCAATTCTTGTCGTCGCGATCCGGGAAGTCCGGCTTGTAGTGCGCGCCGCGCGATTCATCTCTCATGCGGGCGCCCTGCGCGATGACCCGCGACAGTTGCAGCATGTTGTAAAGCTGCCGCGTAAAGACCACGCTGGTATTAGCCCACTGCGTGCGGTCGCTCAGATTTACCTTGCGGAAGCGCTCGAGCATCTCCACCAGCTTCGCATCCGTCTGTTCCAGATTCTTGTTGTAGCGGATAACGGTGCAATCCTTCGTCATCAGCTCGCCCAGTTCGCGCCACAGCCGGAAGGGATTCTCCGTGCCCTGATTGTTCATGAGCAGGGCATTGCTGTCTTCCTGTTTTTTCTTTTCGGCCTCAAAAACGCCGTTGCCGTCAGGAAGCGCCTGCAACCCGAGGGCATATTTCACTGCATTCGGTCCGGCGATGCTTCCGCCATAGATGCACGACACCAGCGAGTTCGCACCCAGCCGGTTTGCACCGTGATATTGATACTCGCATTCACCAGCCGCATAGATCCCAGGAATATTCGTCGCCTGCTTGAAATCCACCCAGAGCCCGCCCATGGTGTAATGCATGCCCGGAAAAATCTTCATCGGAGTATCGCGCGGGTCATCGCCGACAAACTTTTCGTAGATTTCTAGAATGCCTTCCAGCTTGCGGTCGAGAATCTTGCGGTCAATGTGCGTCAGGTCAAGGTAGACCATCGGCTTGCCGTCGATTCCAAGGTTGTGCTCGAACACGACCTTGAAGATCGCCCGGGTCGCGATATCGCGCGGCACCAGGTTGCCGTATTTGGGATACCACTCTTCCAGAAAATACCAGCGTTCTTTTTCTGGAATCGTCTTCGGGTCGCGTTTGTCGCCGGCAGTCTTCGGAACCCAAACGCGGCCACCTTCACCGCGCGCCGACTCGGACATGAGCCGCAGCTTGTCTTCGCCGGGGATGCAGGTCGGGTGCACCTGAATGAATTCACCATTCCCGTAGTAGCAGCCCTGCTGGTACAGGGCCGACTGCGCGGAGCCGGTACACACCACGGAATTCGTCGACTTGCCAAAGATCGCTCCGTTGCCGCCGGTCGCGATGATGATTGCATCGGCAGGGAAGGTGCGTACTTCCATCGAGCGGAGATCCATCGCGCAGATGCCGCGGCAGATGCGGTTTCCATCGAGCACGGCGGAAAGAAATTCCCAGTGCTCGTACTTCTTCACTTTGCCTTCGGATTCGTAGCGGCGAACCTGCTCGTCGAGCGCATACAAAAGCTGCTGACCGGTCGTGGCCCCGGCGAACGCCGTGCGGTTGTATAACGTGCCGCCGAAGCGGCGAAAATCGAGCAGGCCTTCGGGTGTGCGATTGAAGGGAACGCCCATGCGGTCGAGCAGATCGATGATCCCCGGCGCGGCCTCGCACATATCCTTGACCGGAGGCTGGTTCGCGAGAAAGTCTCCGCCGTAAACCGTGTCGTCGAAGTGCTGCCAGGTCGAGTCGCCCTCGCCCTTCAGGTTTTTGGCTGCGTTGATTCCTCCCTGCGCGCAAACCGAATGCGATCGCTTAACCGGAACAATGGAGAACAGGTCGACATGCGCTCCCATCTCCGCAATCTTGATGACGGCAGCCAACCCGGCCAGCCCTCCACCCACGACGATAATTTTCGGAGCTGCCATCGTCATTTCACCAGCTTTCCGGAAGTGGATGCGCTCGAGGATGTGGCCGCCGTGCCCGGTTCCATCAGCGGTTGCTGCGGCCGCGACCGGAAGGTATACAAGCTGGCCAAACCGACACCACTAAGCAGAAAGAAAAAGCAGATGCACACCGTCAAAAACCGCTTCTGTGCTCTTTCACCTGAAACGATTCCCCACTTGGCACAGAACAGCCAAATGCCATAGGCGAAGTGCCACGACGCGGTGAGCAATCCTACCAAGTAAAAAATAAACAGGGCCGGCTGAAATACTTCTTCCTGAACCTTGCCGAACGATGCTCCCGGATACGCGTGCAAGTCAATGCCGGTGAAGCGCATCGTGTACGTATGCCAGACGATGTAGATGAATACGATCCCGCCCGTCCAGCGCTGCGCCGTGTACATCCAGTTACCGGACCAGGGATACTCCAGACTATTTCCTTCTCCGCGATACCAGATATAAAAGCCGTAGAGCCCGTGGAATGCGATCGGAAGCCAGATTCCAAACAGCTCAAGAAAAAACACCAGCGGTAAATTGCTGAGAAAAGTGACTTGCCGCGCATAGGCCTCGGGTCCGCCGATGGCCGAGGCGTTGGAAATCAGAATGTGTTCAAAAAGAAAAGCGCCGACGGGAATGATTCCGGTTAGAGAATGCAATCGCCGCAGAATGAAGGAAGTACCTTGCCCGGCACGCAACGGCGCCACACCCTGCACTGCTCCACGCGCCGCGGCGGGAGCAGTAGAACTGGCTGCTGAAGCCACGAAAGCTCCTTATGAGTTCGACAATGGAAAAAGAACCTTTCATTATCCGCGCATAGAACAGGCCAGTCAAGAAAGGCACGCATCGTTGGTGATGCCATCACACCATTTCAGGAAATCCCGGAACGCAGCTCCGCGGTGGCTGTAGCGGGACTTTTCTTCGGCCGTCAGCTCCGCAAAAGTCCTCTCGATCTCCGGAAAATAAAATAACGGATCGTAGCCAAAACCATTCGTCCCTCTCGGACTGTCGAGAATTCTTCCTTCCGCCGTTCCGCGGAATGTAGCCAAAGTTTTTCCGTCGCAGGCAGCCGCGAGCACACATACAAACCTGGCGGTTCGCCGTTCGTCCGGAAATTTCTGCAACTCGCGCAACACGCGCGCATTGTTCGCCTCATCGTCGGTGTTCCCGTCGGCCTGATGCGGTGCTTTGTTCTGCAAGTCGGGCGCAGCATAGCGGGCGGAGTAAACTCCCGGAGCGCCCTCCAGCGCATCCACCTCGAGTCCGGAGTCGTCGGCCAGCACCATTTGGCCGGGAACATATTTGCTGTAAGCTTCGGCTTTCTTGCGAGCATTTGCCTCGAAGGTCAGGGCGTCCTCGACGACTGGAGGCAGGGAAGAGAAGTTGGGGATGCCGGCAATCTCGATGTGGTGAAAGGCCGCGGCGCCGGCGAAGTCACGAAGTTTGCCAGGATTCGAAGTCGCGATGAGGATTCGGAGCATCATCACGTTCGCTTCGCGCGATTTGGGATCCAAGTCAGCTCAACTTCGTATCCGGTGAGAGAAAAAATTAAGATCAACGCCATCACTGAAGTCCATCCCCCCAACGACCGGTCCCATGTGGGAACGAATTTGATCTCGACTCGATTCATGCCGGGATCGACCGGAACCAGCATCTGTCCCGTTCCATCCAGTGCCCCGGTCTGCACCGGCTTTGAATTCACCTCGACGCGCCAAGCCGGATAGGCGAATAGCTTCAGCACAAGTTCGTCGGGCGCGGACAAGTCCGCGGTCAACAATTTGCTTTCCGGATTCCACTTGAACACATGAATCGCCGCATGAGCCGGTCCCTGGACCGTAACGCGGCGAGCGTCTTTGTCCACAGCCGATGGATCGGCCCCGGCGGGTGTGTATTCCTCCGTGCCTTCATATCCCACACTGGTTGCCATGTTGTCCTGCATCTCGCGCAGGTCGGCGGAATTGTCCCACCATGGAGCCTGAAAGTGTTTCCAGGGGAATGCAATCGCGCACAGCATCGCGGTGTAGAGAGCAAAGCGCAGTATCCATCTGCTCGTCGCCATGGTGATAAACAAAGTAAGGGGAACACCCAGGCAGAGCAGCCAACGCCACGGAAACTGCATGAAGCGCAGTTTCGGCAGAAGCATCCAAGCGGGGTTGCTGACTGAAAGCATGAGCAACGTGGATGCGGCAGCCCAAAGTAGCAAAAGATGCCATAGCTCACGATTGCACTTGCGCAGGGAGCGCGCGGCCCATGCCACCCCGAAAGTCACTGCGATTTCGACGAGCGCAATCCATGAAATCAGCCGGTTGAAGGCGTCGTGCTCCGGGTCGGTCGTGTGAACAAAGAGGAAATTATCCAGAGGCCGGGATCCAGCGGATACCGATTGCGCAATGTCGACCCACTTCTGTTCGTAGATCGCAGGCAGCAAATAGAATCCGGCCAGTGCCGCCCCCAAAACAACCGTCGCAGTGCCGTAAATCAGCGGCCGCGGTGAACGTTGCCGCCACGCGAGGAACACCAGCATTAGCGACAACGAGTAGTGAACCATCACCGCTGCCGGAGCGTTGATTAGCCATGCTGCGCCAACCAGCGCAGCCAGCCAAATAATGGTTCGGCGAGGTTGCTCCTCGAGCCGCAAGACCAGCAAGAGCAACAGGGGCAGCAACGCACTCGCCAGCAATTCGGCGAAGGCGCTTCGCCAGTAGACGATCACCAGATGATAAGGATTGACTGCATACAAAACTGCAGCAAATGTGGCGTCGCGCCGGTCGAACCATTGCCGTGCCAGATAAAACATCGATACGCCTGCTGCCACAAGCACAAGCCACAGATAGATGCTCGGAGCCAGCACCCACGGAAAAACCGCGCTGAGCACCGCTCCCAACATCCAAGAAGCCGGGGGATAAAAAATGAAGCGTGGCTCCCCGTAGCCGAAGTGAGCCAGGCTCGCCCACCGAGGATAAATAATGCCCAGCTTCCACTGCGATAAAACTTCGAGCCACGAATACAAATGAAATTCCACGTCGTGGCCGGAAGGTGTCCCCAGAAAAAAGAATGGCACCTCAACGAGGAATGCTGCCGAGGCGATCGCCAGAAACGGAGTCCAGACGAGTTTGGCGCTTCCACGGGCTGTTTCTTGTGTGGGAACCGAAGACGAACTGTTTCCGGGTTGTGTGGGGCTTGCCGCCAGATCTGTTCACCTGTCGTTTGACTTTCATGTTCTCACATCGAGTTGAAACGGCGCACGGCCTTAGCTCGGGGCAGCGCTGGGGCGAAGAGGCACAAGAAACACGGTCTGGCTCGCCGGCTGTGAATAACTCTGTTGATTTCTTACAGAAATATGAGCCGTTTAACTCAAATTTAATGCTGGCGAAACGCTCGCGAAACAATGGCGGACTACCTTTGTCCGCATTGGGGTGGAACAGAACACCGAGAGACGAGGGACCCGGGCCAGAGACGGGGCGCGGGTTCTTCGACTTCCGGAAAATGCCCGCCACATGCCTCTCGCACCCTCATGCACGCCTGCATGAGTTTTCCTGCCGACCGACTGCCATGAGTTCCTGAGCCTGTTAATGCGGGAGATTCATTTGTGCGCAATCGGAAACTTGAAAAAATCTATGGAGGAAAATCGGAGTGTAATGCGGGAAATACTGCGCCGTAGAAGAGGAAAGAAACAGTAGAAACGAAGCAGGAGATCGGTAATTCGCGCCGTTCTGCCTACGCCTCGACGCCTTCGCCACTGCGCTGGAGTTTGAGTTCCTCCAGAAAAGCTTCCTGCTCCAGTTGTGTTCCGCGGCGCAGAAGGTCGAGCAGGGGATCTTCAACTTCCTCTACAATTTCGTCGGCTGGTTCAAATTGTTTGAGGTCCGCAGTCAGCGCGCGGGGCGAAACGATCAGTTCAAGCATCGATTCAGGGCACCCGCGAAGGAAATTGATCAGGTTGCCCACTTGTGTGCGCTGCTCTTCGGTGCGGGAAGGGAATTCCACTCCCATGCCGACGCCGGGATGCGTCACCCTTACCATTCCCTCCGTGTGGATTGCCAGATCTTCAGTTCGTAGACAAAGGTCAACCATGGCGCGTTCCGGAAACGGCGAATCGCTTTCCACATAACATCCGCCCAGGCTCAAATCGGTTAGCTTGCAGTGAGGAACGGTCTCATCTGGCGCATCTCCCAGGGCCGTAGCCGCCGCTTGCAGCCACACATGCAGTTTAGCTTTTGTATCTTCCTCAAGATTCAGAAAATGGACCCCGGTTTGTCCGTTCGGGTTCGCCCAGGCCACTTGCCCATGCGCTTGCACTTCAAAACTTCCGTCGGGTAGCTGAAAGCGGCAACTCATCAGCGACCCGGAAGACTGAGGTTCGGCTGTCAGCACTTCCATTCCAGTTTCACTCAGATCAATCAGAATGCCTTCGATTTTGCGGCCGTCGGAAAGCGTCAATTCGGCAGGCGCCTGCACGGGAACGCGATGAGAGCGCCGCCGTTCCCGGCTGAGCAGAGCAGCCACTGCCCGCAAGCCGGCGCGGGCCTTATCGTCTGAAAGCGGTTTGTAGATGATGAAATGCGCCCCACTGCTCAGGATTTCGCGGGCCTTCAGCGGTTCCGAGAGCAGTGCGACTGTAACCGGTGGATTTGCCTGGTTGAGCCGGTGCGCTTCCTGTAGCAACGCCACCGCCGCGCCCGGATGATCGAAATCGACGATCAGCGCGTCAAATCTCTGCTGTTGCAGGCGGTCGATCGCCGTGCTCAGATCGCTGAAATGCTCGACGGCGATCCCAAAACCGGGCAGAACCCGCCCGAGGACTTCGCAAGCGTCATGGTCGGCCGAAACCAACAGTGCCAGCAGGGTCATAAATGAACTCCGCGCATTCCGGCGGGATTACGGCCAGCGCGGTGCCGCAGGCTTCGATCCCTTCGAAGAGCCCGAGTTGCCCGCTCCAGCTTTTGCGCTCATCGCATCGCCCGCAGGAGTGTCCTCGCCCTCCATCAGAACCGCGTTATCGTCGTCGTCGTTCTCTGCGAGTAAGGGAGCTACTTCGCGCAGCTTTTCCGCCGCCTGCTGGAGCATCTCAATCTGCTTTCCCAGTTGCGCGTATTTATTCTGCTTCTGCCGCAAAACCTCATGGATATCCTTCATGTGACCCCCTCTGGTGAATGTAAGGAGGCCCGCTGGCAGGGGTCAACGGTAATCCCCGGTTGCGTGTTACCGGGGTAATCCCGCTGCTGGGCGAAGAACGACAGGGCAAAACAAAAGCCCCGCGAAATCGCGGGGCTTCTAAAGTTGCAGCGATCAAACTTAAGCCTTCAGCTTTTTCCGTACGATTCCAGCCAGGCCAACCAACCCAGTCCCCAGCAGACCGAGCGTACCCGGCTCCGGAGTCGTGGTGATGAACGTGTCCCCGCTTAACGCGGTCGCGGAGCCAGTGAAGCCGTTGGGTCCAGCCACGACGGCTATCTGCGTGGTCGCGCCGCTGACCTTGGTTCCGTTGTACCAGGTACCGGAAACCGTTCCGACCAGATCGTAGACAGTCGAACCGTTGGGTAGAGTGCCTGCATTGACCCATTGCGTAGTCCCATTGAAAGTGCCCTGAAAAAGAACCCCGCTGGGAACGCCGTCATTGCCATTTCCGGTGATCGTGAAAGTCCCGCCCGCGGCAAACAGGGACGTCCCCGTCATCATATTTCCGGATGTCAACGCACCTGTCGTGAACGTTACTGTACCGCACGGGGAAGAAACGGAACATCCTCCGGTTCCCAAGCCGCTGACTGAGCCGATTACGTCACCGCTCAGGCTCAGAGTACTCGAGGTTCCCGTGATCGTACCGTTGTTATTGCCAAAATCTATCGTGGTCGCGAACGCTGCTAATGGCAAAGCCATCGCCAGTACAACCACCAACACGATGCGCTTCATTTTCAACTCCTCAAAAGATAATGCTGGAACCTCATTCAACCTCAGAGAGCCACAGGCTCCCACTGACGGAGTCCCACCCGCATGTCTTTTAGTGCACGTCTCTCACCAAATCCAAGAAAAAGCTAAACTGCCAGTTTGTATGACACTTACACGGTATTCGCAGGAAACCCGAAAGACTCTGGGTTGCAAACGGCTGCACACTATTGCAGGCCTTTTGCAAGGTCCTGTGACCCTAGCCAAAATGCCCGTGAAGCATTTTGCGGCTCTTTTCAGTATCAAAAAGGGTACTGAATTGGGAGGACACGCGCAATTGATTAGTCGAGTTCCGGTCCGAGTTGCTGTTCCGCGGAAGGGCCAAAAACCCTACTAGCTGAAATGCAAACAGCCACGAAATCTATAACCCCCCGATCACTTCCCGGAGACGGCGCGAGAGATTGGTAGCCAGGGAGTGGTAAAACCTTGAGCCCAGGTGGGGGAACAATTCGAACAGGCTTTGCAAAGTTGCGGCATCCAGGTGATACGCCTCAAGCTCTTCCTCGGCAGTCACGTTCACGCTGGCCGCGGTGTCTTCCAGAAAAGACATTTCGCCGCAAATCTCACCCGGCCCGATCAATCGCCCTCCGGGCTGAGAAAGAATCTGCACTCGGGCTTTGCCCTTCAGCAAAAGAAATACGCCGCCCGAAAGTTTGCCTCGCTGCACCAGCGGATCTCCCTTCTTGAAACGAACCCGCTTTGCCTTATCCGCGACTAGCGCCCAATCATTCAGGGTCAGAAAAACCAGGCCACCCTTGGACGACGACAGCACAGAGATTTCCTGATCGACGATTTTCGAAGTTTTCGACATGGCGCGCAGCCCTGCCGCACCCGGGAAGCGGCCTCCCGGTGAAAATGAAACAACAGGGCGCTGCAAGACTAGCAAAATCCCGGTTCGCGAACCAGTCCCGCCTGGGGTTACGTGAAAGGCCGTTCTCCGGAGACGGTCGACTCGTGTTCGGCAATGCAGGAATTTTCATACTACGCAATCGTAGGCAACGGGTGTACGATTCATCGACGCATCCCCTCTGCGTCTCGTCCGATCCCTGGTCCCCCAGTCGATTCCGAGGAGAAACCGCATGAATCCCCATTCGTTCTTCGCTCGTTTGTTTGGTATTTTTATTTGCTCCAGTCTGATTGCTTGCGCCTCGCTCGCCTTCGCCCAAGCCGATTCAAAGACGCCGCGAAATCTCCCGCCGTCTACCGTCACGATCCTCGTGAACTTCAACGGGACCAACGGGGAGTCTCCCTTTACCGAAAATCTGGTGCAAGGCAAGGACGGAGATCTTTACGGAACGACCCTTTACGGCGGTACCAGCGGCGATGGGACAGTTTTCAAGATGACTCCCGCCGGTGCGCTTACCACGCTGCACTCGTTCAGCGGAGCAGACGGCGGGAACCCTTACGCCGGGCTTGTTCTCGGCTTGGACGGAAATTTCTATGGAACCACTTACCAGGGCGGTACGAACGGCGACGGAACGGTTTTTAAGATTACTTCCGCGGGTACTCTGACCACTCTCCACAACTTCGACAATACGGATGGTGGTTTTCCAGCCGGTGCGCTGGTACAAGGCTCGGACAAAAATTTCTACGGAACCACCAGCTATTCCACGCCTACGGTTTACGGTTCAGTCTTCAAAATCACGCCTGCCGGCGCTCTGACTACGCTGGCTTTCTTTACCGACACCGACGGATACGATCCGCTCGCCGGATTGGCTTTGGGCACAGATGGAAATTTTTATGGCAGCACGGCCACCGGCGGCACCGACGATCTCGGAACAGTTTTCAAAATTACTCCCGCTGGGGTATTGACCTCCCTTCACAGCTTCGATAACACCGACGGATGGGAACCCGAGGGACAACTAATCCAGGGAAGCGACGGTAATTTTTACGGCACCACGCTGCGCGGCGGCGCGAATGGCGACGGAGAGGTTTTCAAGATCTCGTCATCGAGTACTTTCACTTTGCTTCACAGCTTCGACCTCACGGACGGCTATGAGCCCAATGACGGGCTCGTGCAGGCTACCAACGGCAATTTCTTCGGCACCACCACCGGCGGCGGAACTTCCGGTGCTGAAGGCACCGTCTTCGAGATGACTCCGAGCGGTTCGATCACCACAATCTACGATTTCATGGGAGGATTTAGCGACGGCGCAACGCCATTCGGCGGCATCACGCAATATACCAACGGTTCTTTCCTCGGAACGACCATTTCTGGCGGCTCTGGCAGCTTGGGAACTGTATTTTCCTTCAGTGAAGGCCTCGCGCCGTTCGTGAAATTTCTGCCCGCGTCGGGCAAGGCTGGCGCGACCATCACGATTCTGGGGAACGGACTGAGCAGCACAACTGCCGTTACCTTCAACGGTGTGACCGCAGCCTTCACCAAAGGATCGAGCACCTTTCTGACCGCGGTGGTACCCGCAACGGCGACCACCGGTTTTGTGGAAGTGACCACGTCGAGCCATAAGCTCAAGAGCAACGTAAAGTTCCAGGTCGCCAAGTAGAAGCAGGTTCCCTCAGCAATTACGCAAACCACCGAGGCTGTATTCGCATCGAAGCACCGTGCCGCCTCATTCTCTCCGGGCATTGGGCACAACGGGTGACGATTTTGCGATTGCGCGTTTTTGCCTTTCTGATTTCCACTTGCATGCTTTCCGGCGTTGCGGCATCGGCGTCTCCGGTCGCGGTGCGCTATAGAGCAGGCTTAATTCACGGCTTTCTGGTACTCAGCACGCTGGACGGCGTAGAGATCGCAGCAGGTGACTTAACCCAGATCGCCCGCGGCGATCAAGTAACAACTCAACTCGCGTTCCGCTTCAAAGATGGCTCGCGGCAAGAGGAAACCACGGTTTTTTCGCAGCGCGGCAACTTCCGCCTTATCTCCTATCGCATGGTGCAGAAGGGGCCAGCGTTCAAGAACGCGAGCGATCTCTCAATTACGTGCGCCACCGGGCAGGTGACCGTTCGCACCACCGACAACGATGGCAAGGAAAAAGTGGCGAACGAACATATCGCGCTGCCGCCCGATTTAGGAAACGGCCTGATTCCCACGCTCCTGATGAATATGCGGGAGGGCACGCAGCAAATGGAAATCCCGATGGTGGTCGCCGCGCCCAAGCCGAGGCTCGTGAAGATCGTGGTAAATGCCCAGGGAACGGAGCCTTTTTCTCTGGGGGGATTTAATCGTGAGGCCGCGCACTATGTCGGGAAAATCGACCTTGGCGGTGTCGCCGGCGCGGTTGCGCCGGTGATCGGAAAGCAACCGCCAGATGCGCAGATTTGGATTCTCAGCGGCGAAGCTCCGGTCGTCCTGAAGTCCGAGATGCTGTCTTACGCGGGAGGGCCAGTCTGGCGCATGGAACTGGTCTCGCCGACTTGGCCGCAGGAATCGGCCGCAGACTCGAAAAAGGCGACCGCCACCAAACACTAGAGACGAGAAAAGTGGGCTTGCTTTCTTGACAGTCCTCAGGTCACGGCTCCGTAAGAAGGCCACGATACTGGAAGCCATCGGAAGGAATGGTGCGCCCTGAGAGATTCGAACTCCCGACCTTCTGGTTCGTAGCCAGACGCTCTATCCAGCTGAGCTAAGGGCGCGGATCGCGCTGCGGCGGGTGAGCTTGCTCAAGAATTATAGCGGAACTTTTGGCCGAGCGCGAACACCGGTACCATTGTGCCGCACGTCTCGCACTTGCCCTTCGAATTTCCGGCAGCTTCCCCGCTCACACGCCCAAAAGTTTTCCACAGCACTACCGTGGAGAGGAATCGGCCGATCGAGATATATCGTTCCCCGAAGTAAAAGTTTCCAATGAGGAAGAAATTACTACAGAGTGATTCCCGCGCTCCGCTAGTATTTTGAGTCACTTAGAGAACGGCAACCCATGTGCACTAAGAAAGAACAGACGAAGTGGCGCGCAACGGGGCGCTCCAAGAAGAACTTCGGCCAGAGGTTTTCTTGGACGCCCCTTTGCATAAGATGCAGGTCGTACCTCCCCTGAACGTTCGCTCCCCCAAAAATCTCCCAGGTTCTGGTTGGCTAGGCCAACTTTTTCGTCGGCTCGAATTTTAATTAAGCCAACACAACAGGTTCGCGGACGGCAATCCCTGCCTGACGCAGCAGTTTGGCTACGGTATCTCCCTTAAGCCGCGAGGCGTCAAACTCCACGCGCACAGTGCGCTCCTTATCGTTGAACTGCACCCGCCGGATTCCGTACACTTCGCGCATCCCATCGATGGCGCGCAACTCAGGTTCCCCCGGCCTTGCGCCATAGGGGAAAACCACCTCAAGGTAAGTCATAGATTGTCCCTATATTATCGATCGTCCCTTTGATCGTTTCTTCGGTTGTGCTTTTTGATTGTCCGTGTGAAGACGGGTAAGATTTACGCCGCCTCGCCCTTCACCTGCACTCCGGCCCATTTCTCCAACAGACTTAGAGTGGCTGCGTAGTCGAGATCGCGATGCCCGTCCTCGGTGGCCATTTCGTAGACCTCTTCGACGGTTTCCAGTCCCGGCAGCTTGACTCGCGCCTCTTTGGCGGCCTCGAGCGCCAGCAGAATGTCTTTGTGCATGAGCCGCAAGGGAAAATTCGGCGTGAAGTCGCGCTGCAAAACAAACGGAGCCTTGTATTCCACCACGCCTGACTTCACCATGGTTGCCTCAATCAGCGCGATCAATTGCTTCGAGTCTACGCCCAGCTTCGTAGCCAGCGTCAGCGCCTCCGCAAAGCCCTCGAAGATCATGGCAATTTGCAGGTTCATCGCCAGCTTGGTGGCTTGTCCCTTGCCAATCTCGCCCATGCGGAAAATCTTCTTGCCCATGGCCGCGAACAGCGGGCCCAACTTATCGATAGTGGCTGGGTCGCCGCCGACCATGAAAATCAGGCTTCCATTCGCGGCGCCGATTTTCGATCCAGTCATGGGAGCGTCGACGTAGTCCGAGCCTTTGCTGCGAACTCGCTCCGCAAACTTAACGGTTGCCGATGGAGAGATCGTACTCGAATCGGCAATGATCATGCCTTCCGCCAGCGATTGTTCGACGCCCTCCGGCCCAAATAAAATTTTCTCGACCGCCGCCGTATCGGCGACGCACATCCACACCACGTCGGCTCCTTGGGCGGCCGCTGCCGGGTTGGGGGCAACACCCGCGCCTTCCACCAATTTCCCGGGAGTGCGGTTCCACACCGTAACTTCGTGGCCGGCCTTGACCAGATTCGTCGCCATGGCATGACCCATAATTCCTAAACCCAAAAAAGCAACGCGCATATAAGTGCCTCACCTCGCTGAAGACGCTGTTGCGATTAGATATGACAGGCGCAAACAGGTCAAGGAAATCGCCCCAAGACTCGCCGATCGGTGCGAAGCGATTCCCACTCCGTTAAAGGCTGTGCAAGAAACTTCACATCGACAGCATCGTTCAACGGCAGTATAGTGTGCTGCGAGAACAAGCTGCGAGAACATCGTGGCCTGATCCCCATCCTTGCGCTCTTCAATTTCAAAGTTGAAAATAAATTGGTCAGAAAAATTGGTCACAGAAATCGATAAGGAAAAATCAATGAAACGAATCCTGTCTGAAGACAACCTGCCTTCTTTCGCCCTTGTACTTTGCCTTGTCTTTTCTCTGGCGCTGACTGCGACAGCACCGGCGCAACTGACGCGAATCAGCGTCGACAATCTTACGAACACAGACAGCGATCACAAGACGGAAGTCGAGCCCAGCACCTTTGCATGGGGCAATACCATCGTGAGCGGATTCCACGTAGGGCGCCGTCCGGGGTCGATTGGCTGGGGGAGCGGCGATGTCGGCTTCGCGACTTCCACCAACGGCGGCGTCACCTGGGTCCACGGCGATCTTCCCGGACTCACGGTGAACTACAAAGGCGGCACATACGGCGCGGCCGCCGATCCCTCCGTCGCCTATGACGCGAAGCATGGTGAGTGGCTGATTTCCACTCTGCCGCTGGTCGGCCTCAGCTCAGCTTCGCGCTACATCGGCGACGTTGCCGTCAGCCGTTCTGCCGATGGATTGCATTGGGGCAATCCGGTGAATATCGATAAAACTCATCTGGATGACAAAAACTGGAGCGTTTGCGATAACACTCCCACGAGCCCCTACTACGGAAACTGCTACACCGAGTGGGATCAGGCTTTCGGCACCGGCGACATTCTGCTGAGCGTTTCAAGCGACGGTGGCCAGACCTGGGGAGCGGGCCTCGCATCCTCCGATCACGCCGGCGGTTCCGGTGGAGAGCCTGTCGTGCAGCCGAATGGCACTGTGATCGTTCCCTTCGAAGGCGGCGGCATCGACGTCTTCAGTTCAACCAATGGCGGCACAAGTTGGGGCAAGAGCCAGCTGGTCGCCAACATCGAGAGCCATCTCGATGGCGGTGGAATCCGCAATCCCAACCTGCCATCGGTTGGCATCGATGGCGCGGGCAGTGTGTTTGTTCTATGGTCCGATTGCCGCTTCCGCAAGAGTTGCTCGTCAAACGATATCGTCATGAGCACGTCAAGCGACGGGAAAACCTGGAGCGCCGTGACGCGCATCCCGATCGATGCAACCACCAGTACCGTCGACCATTTCCTTCCCGGCATCGGCATCGATCCGGCCACGTCGGGTAGCACAGCTCACATGACCGTCGTTTACTACTACTATCCAGTATCGAACTGCACCTCGAGCACGTGCGAGTTGGAAGTTGGCTTTACGAGTTCCACCGATGGCGGAGCGACCTGGACGGCCGGAACCAAAATCGGCGGGCCCATGAAGCTTTCGTGGCTTCCGGTCTCAGACCTGGGGCCGATGGTGGCCGACTATATCGGAGTTTCCTACGTGAACGGCAACGCCTTCGGCGTTTTCGCCGATGCCACCGCGCCCAGCGGCAGCACATTGGCAGAATCGATGTTCACCACCAAATCGCCGCTACCGGTTCCGGGCAGCGCCCCACGCTACAGCAGCCTTGCAGATAAGCCGGTGCCGAACGCGAAATCCGATCACGAGATGCACTTCTACTACGACGATGAGGGCACGCGAGAGATTCCTCAATCGCGCTGGATTGCGAACTCAAGCCAGTAAATCGAACGAAAAATAAGTTACAGGGCCGCTGGCCGATGGCTGGCGGCTCTTTTATTTGGTGCTGTCGAGCCCTGACCTCACAAAAGTTGCCAGTGGCTTGTTTCTTAGAAATGTCCGAGAGGAACCCTTCGAATTACGCGCGTCCGCGCCGCTGGTGAACTAGAATAGGTACAGAGAAGTAGATATCCTCATCTAAATCGTTAGGCAAGAAGTTGGGCCTGTCCTGATGATCAAGGCAACGCTTCACAACCGGGCTCTCCGCAAACGCGCATCGCAGTTCGGGAGGCTGGTTCGCCACTCCGCCATCACGCCGCGTTCCGGAGAGATTCATAAGCCCCGTCTGGCCTCGAACGGAGAGTTCGGGGTGACTTTCATCGGCCACTCCAGCTTCTTTGTGCAGATGGGTGGACAGAGCGCGATGATAGACCCCAATTTCGCGCGCTGGCTTTTTGTGCTGAAACGCCTGCGCCGCCCCGGCCTTCGGGTGCGCGACCTGCCCGCCATCGACGTTGTTCTGGTAACGCATGCGCATTTCGATCACCTGCACCGGCCATCGCTTCGCGCGATTGTGCAAAATAATCTGCGCGTCCGTGGAAAAGCTCCCGCAATCGTCATTCCCACCCACGTGACGGATCTGATTTCCGATCTTGGTTTTTCGGAGATTATCGAACTCGATTGGTGGAACGCCTCGCGCTACGGAAATCTGTCCGTAACGCACGTTCCCTCGCGGCACTGGGGGGCGCGCATCCTGAAAGACTCGCACCGCGGCTACGGCGGCTACGTACTGAAGGCAGGAAAGCATTCCGTCTATCATGCCGGCGATACCGCATATTTCTCCGGCTTTCGCGAAATCGGCCGGCGACTTTCGCCGGAGCTGGCTCTGCTGCCCATCGGAGCCTACAACCCCTCAACCTTCCGCAACGTGCACACCGACCCGGCCGACGCCACCCGCGCATTTCTTGACTTGAACGCCCGCTGGATGGTTCCCATGCACTATGGCTCCTTCCGCCTGTCTCACGAGCCAGTAGAAGAGCCGCTGCAACTGCTCGAGAAAGAAGCGCGCGCCGCCGGAATCAAGGATCGTGTGGTGGTGCTGGAAGAGGGCGTCACCAGATTCTTCTGATCGCGGGTTTCAGACAGTCATCTCCGGAGTAGTGTCCTAACTCTGCACTGTTAGGACACTACCTCTCCGGACTCGTTGACAATCGCTGGTCGCATTTCGGTGTAAACTTCGTTGCCGCAAATTTACTTTCCAGGAGGCAAAGATCAAGATGTCCGCTAAACCCATACCCGATGGATACCACACTCTTACTCCATACATGACCGTTCGCGACGCCGCGCGTGCCATCGAGTTCTACAAGCAAGCATTCGGTGCCACGGAAAAAGGCGTCATGACAGGGCCCGGCGGCAAAGTGATGCACGCCGAGTTGAAAATCGGAGATTCCGTCGTCATGCTGGCCGACGAATTTCCCGAGTTCGGATCGATGGCGCCACCATCCGGCGGCAGCGGGACCGGCCTGCATATCTATACCGAGGATGTTGACTCGGCTTTCGATCGCGCCGTGAAGGCCGGCGCCACCGTCGAAATGCCCGTCATGGACACCTTTTGGGGCGACCGCTACGGCAAGCTTGTCGATCCCTTCGGCCACAAGTGGTCGATCGCGACCCACAAGAAAGACATGTCAATGGATGAGATCGGAGCTGCGCAAGAGGAGTTCATGAAGCAGATGCCCAAAAGCGCGTAGGGCAGGAACGCCAGGAGCAGGTCCAGGGGCTTCATTGAAACCATCGTGAATTTCCGCTAAGAATGAGGGCGCGACGCAAGCGCGCCCTTTTCTGAATCGGGCATCCCAGTACCTCCGTAACGCCCAATCCCCCGCTATTACACAAGTATTACAGTGCTGTACTCAACTCTCTTGATAGCTTAGAAGAGCAATCGACATCAACCTGGGGACCCAGCCGGACATGCAAATCGAAAGCCTGGAAAAAAGACAAGCAGCAAAAGATGAAGTGAATTGGGTGACTGCCATTTTCATGGGGCTGTTTCACGTTGGCGCCGTAGCGGCGCTCTTCTTCTTTACATGGAAGGCTCTGTTCGTCGCCATGTTCTTGTGGTGGGTTTCGGGCAGCCTCGGAATCGGCATGGCCTACCATCGGCTGCTGACGCACCGCGGCTACAAGACTTACAAGTGGGTCGAATATTTTTTGACGGTTTGCGCGACGCTGGCTCTCGAAGGCGGACCGATTTTCTGGGTCGCCACGCACCGCATTCACCACCAATACTCCGATCAGGATGGCGACCCGCATTCGCCCATCGATGGCAAGTGGTGGGCGCACATGGGCTGGATTCTCATGGGGAAGTCGATGCACCATGACACCACCACTCTCGCGCGCTACGTTCCCGACCTGGCAAAAGATAAATTCCACGTCTGGATCACGAAGTATCACTACGTTCCCATGATTGTGCTGGGCGTCATTTTGTTGGCGATCGGCGGAATGCCTTTCCTGATGTGGGGCATCTTCATGCGCACTGTCGTCGGCCTGCACGCCACATGGCTGGTGAATTCGGCGACGCACTCGTGGGGTACGCGCCGTTTTACCACGCGCGATCTGTCGACCAACAGCTGGTGGGTCGCATTGCTTACGTTCGGGGAAGGCTGGCACAACAATCACCACGCGCATCCCACATCAGCGCGGCACGGCCTGACCTGGTATGAGATCGACACCAACTGGTACGGCATTTGGGCGCTGAAGACTCTCGGTCTCGCGTGGGACATCAAAGCTGTGGATCTGGATGAGATTGAGCGGGGAACTGTGGCCGCACCGAATGGCCAGTTGATCTCTGAGCCCTTGGCAGAAGGCGCCGCGGCGGGGGATTAAGCGAGTCCCCGATTCGCAGAATACAAACCCGCCTTTCGGCGGGTTTTCATTTTTCCAGCAACAAGGTCATTGAATCACATGGAACGGCTTGTTGCTTTTCAGGGTGCTGCCATCCCCTGTAACTGTGATGAGCCCACTAGTCGCTCCCGCAGGTACGGTGGTCTCGATTGCGGAGCCCGAGTTCGCGATAATCGTCGCCTCGGTGCCGTTAAAGCTGACGCCAGTCGCGCCAGCTAGGTTCGTGCCAAGGATCGTGACGGATGCACCCACCCTGCCGGAGGCGAGCTGGGTTTCAACGAAGGGTTTCAAACCGATAGAGAAGCTGTAAATCGTGCCGCAGTCATTCGTGCAGCCGTCGATGAAAACCCTTTCCGTGGCACCGTAGAAATCGCCGTTCGTATCCTGGACTAGCCCTAAAGGAACGCTGCCGGGCTCGCTGCAATTGGCATGGAAGCAAAAGCTGTGCAGCGTGGAGAGCGCGCCGCTTGGGGACAGTTTGTAAATTGTCCCCCCGCCCCCGACGCCACTGCAACACGTTGTCCCGTAGAAGTTCCCGTCCGAGGCCTGCAGGGGAGGCGCGGAGGGGTTGGAGCCGTCTGTAGCGTCGAAGCTATACAGCGTTGTAAACGCGCCGTCCGGGGTGATTTTGAATAGAGTGCCGCAGCCGCTGTTGCAGTAGGCCTCGGCGGTCCCCCCGATGTAGGTTGACCCGTAAAGCTCCCCGTTGGTGGCCTGAATCAACGTCCCGGGCTCGTTGCCGTCCGGGCAACCGCTCTGCTGGCAAAAGCTGTAAAGCGTGGTCAGCACGCCGCTGGGGGTAATTTTGAAGACCGTGCCGCATCCATCAGCCGGCGTCGCACAGTTAGTCCCTCCTGAATCAGTTGTCCCGTAAAAGTTCCCGTCGATGGCCTGGATTACGCCGGCGACGGGGTAGTAGCCGTCCTCGCAGCCACCTATGGAGCAGAAACTGTACAGCGTCGTAAGCGTGCCATCTAGCGTGATTTTGAATACGGTGCCGCATCCGCCGGTCGCGACGCAGTTGGCGCCACCATAGGCTGTTGTTCCGTAGAAGTTCCCGTCCGTGGCTCGGATGAGCGCGGTGGGACCGCTGCCGTCGGCGCAATTGTCTTGCGAACAAAAGTTGTAGACTACGGTCAGCACGCCGCTATGCGTGATTTTGTAGATCGTGCCGCAGCCGAGGCCGTTGAGGCATAGACCCGTGGTGGCCCCGCCCGCAAGCACCGTCCCATAGAAGTCGCCGTTGGCCGCTTGGGACGTCGATAATCCGTGTGGACCGTAGCCCTGAGTTTGGTCGAAGCTGTCGAGAGCGGCGAACGTACCGTCGGTGGTGATGCTGAAAACTGTGCCGCAGCCATTGCCGTAGCAAAGGCTCAGGTTCCCGCCTGTGATAGTAGTGCCGTAAAGAACTCCATTGGCGGCTTGAGTCACCCCGTAGGGCTGGTTGCCGTCGGTGAGATCGAAGACGTGCAGCGTGGTGAACGTCTGCGCGCCCGCGGAAATTGCCGCTGCACATATCAGAAGCACGAGGCAGGCTGCTCGTTTCGTCATTGCGGTCCTCCAACGAGAGTCGTGATTATCCTTCGGGCAGTGACCAGCGTCAAGATGCAGGATTTTGCAGTATGAATTCAGCCCTTGATCACTGAAATCGAGGCTTCATCGGAAACCCTCAAGTCTTCCATGTCGTAATTTCCGCCCGCAAACGCGCTAAAATCACACTGACATGCACATCACCAGCCGCCGCGGAACGATCGTCTTCTTTGTCTCCCTGGGCATCGGCCTGGTTGCATTAGCCATCGCGCTCAACGTCGGATGGATCATCCTCAACTGGCGCGAAGGCGTGCTTTTGTTCTTCGGCATCATTTTCTTCGCCCTCATCATCGCCGGAATGATCGTCAACACCAGCTTTCTCGTGCGCGAACTGCGCCGCAGCGAGCAGCATGACAGTTTCATCAACGCGGTCACCCACGAACTGAAAACGCCGGTGGCCTCCATTCGCCTTCACCTCGAAACCCTGCAGCGACGCACTCTGCCTGAAGCGCAAAAGCAGGAGTTCTACGGCCTGATGCTCAGCGATACGGATCGCTTAACAGCCACGGTCGAGCAGGTGCTGCGCGCGGGCCGCGCGGGCGATAAGAAAGCCGGACGCGACAAATCCGCCGTCGACTTCCGGCAACTCGTTCGCGAATGCATGGACGCCGCCCGCGCCCGCCATCGCCTGTCGGAAGAAACGTTGCATTATGAAGAATCGGCCCGCAACGGTTCAGGCATGCCAGTGCTGGGGAACGCCGAAGATCTCCGGACCGCCGTTTTCAATGTTCTGGATAACGCAATTAAATATTCCGGAGATAATGTTGACGTTCGCGTTCGCCTCGGCACCCCGGATGAAAAACGCATCGTACTGAGCGTTCAGGATCACGGCGTCGGGATTCCAGCCGACGACTTGAAAAGCATCTTCAAGCGTTTTTACCGCGTCAACCGGCGTGCGCTGGCCCATGTAAAGGGAACAGGGCTAGGCTTGTTCATTGTCAAATCGATTGCGCACAAGCACGGAGGCCGCGTCTCAGCGGAAAGTCCGGGCGAAGGGCAGGGAACGACAATCACGATGGAGTTGCCGAGGTCGTCCTCGTGAGGTGCAGCGCGTGAGCCGAGTGCTGGTCGTCGAAGACGAAGCTCATCTCGCGCAAGGGTTGCGCTTCAACCTCGAGGCCGAAGGATACTCCGCCGAAATTGCAGGCGACGGAGAATCGGCTACCGAGCGCCTGCTCGAAAAAAAAGATTACTTCGACGTCATCGTGCTCGACATTATGCTTCCCGGCAAAGACGGCTTCAGCGTCGTTTCAGAACTGCGCGCCGCAAGGAATTACGTCCCCGTGCTGATGCTGACCGCTCGCAACCGCCCCGAGGATGTGTTGAAGGGCTTTGCCGCCGGAGCCGACGACTACCTTCCCAAACCCTTCGACTTGTCGATTCTGCTGGCGCGTTTGCAGGGATTGCTTCGCCGCAGCCAGTGGATGCGCGGCCACCAGGCAAATCCCGAGCCTGGCGATTCCCTGAGCACATCCCCTCCCAACAACAGCGAAGACTTCGGAACATTCTCCTTCGACGGCAAGACCATCGACTTCGGCACGCTCGAACTGCGTACGCCGGACAACTTAATACATCTGACGCTGATGGAGTCAGAACTCCTGCGGCATCTGGTGCGCAATGACGGCCGCGTGGTTTCGCGCAAGCAGATTCTCGAAGAAGTCTGGGGCTTGCACGAAGACACCGACACGCGCGCCATCGATAACTTCATCGTGCGGCTACGGCGCTACATTGAAGACGATCCCGCGCAGCCGAAGCATCTGCTTACGGTGCGAGGCGTGGGATACCGCTTCCTGGCAAATCCCGAGAAGAAAGAATAAATGAGATAGCTTTCGCAAGCCCGGAAGAGCGCACCGGGCCGCTCTTCACTTCCGCTTCAACGCCTCCAGTCCATCCAGCGTGCGCGGCCAATCGGATTTCAGCAGCCGCGACAAGCTTCGATCGGCAAGAACCTTCCCTCCGGTCTGGCAGCGCGCACAATAATCGGTTTCATTGTCGGCATAGCGAATGCGCAGAATTTTCTCGCCGCATCTCGGACACGCCTTCCCATAGCGCCCGTGAACCGCCATTCCGTCGCGAAAAGCCGTAACTTTCTCCGGGAACTTCGTCTCGGCATCTTTCTGAAAACGGTCGACCCATAGTTGCAGAGTCTCGCGCGTTGCCTTGAACAACCGCTCCCACTCCGCTGGTTGCAGCTTGTGTGTAAGAGTGATGGGCGAAAGCTGCGCTGCATGCAGAATCTCATCGGAATAAGCGTTTCCGATGCCGCTGATAATTCGCGGATCGGTAAGCGCTCTCTTCAGCGTTCGATTCTCCGCAGTGAGCGCATCGCGAAATGCATCCAGATCTGAACCGAAAACTTCAATGCCGCCGGGATCGAGCGAACGCAATCCCTCCCCACCGCGGACCACATGAATCGAAGCGCGACGCTTCGAACCAGCCTCGGTGAGCACCAGCGATCCATTCGGAAAATCGAACGCCGCCAGAGCATTCCGTCCTCCCAGCTTTGCATCCGCCGGTCGCCAGTGCAGCCTGCCGGCGATCATCAGGTGAAGTACCATCCATACTTCGTTTTCGAAACCAAACGCAATACGCTTGCCGATGCGCCGCAACTCGCGCACCGTGCTGCCTTCGACGCTTTCGATCTTCGGTTCGACCGTTCGAACCACGAAAGGGCTGCCAAGGCGCACCCGTTGCAGCGTTTTCCCCACAACGCGCGGCTCCAGCGCCGTGATGTAGGCGGAAATATCGGGAAGTTCGGGCATTGCCTAGAATTCTAAGGCACGAATCATGCTTCATTACTTGAATGGCGGTTTGCGCAGACAAGATAATCAAGCGTCTCGCCCCGCCGAGTCAGGAAATAGCGAGTATGGATCGCACAAGAAAAGCCCCGGCATTCATCGCCGGGGCTCTCCCATTGGCAGAACTACAGCACTCTAAAACAAATTCCACAAGAACTGGTTGTAAACATCGTGGTGATACTGCACCTCAGGAGCCTTCACAAACGTGCCCAACAGCCGCGGACATCGGTCGGCCGCCGCCTGCTTCAAATCGGCATAGCGGCCTTTGACATCTTCGCCGAGAAGTTTTGTCGTCCAAGCGGCCTTGCGGAAGTTCGCCAGTGCATCGTAAATGTTGTCAGGCAGATATCGCTCGGCCTGGCGCAAGTTCTTGATCTTCGAAGTCTCCCCATCGATGCCGCTTTTGAAAATTGCCAGCATCACGAGGTAAGGATTCGCATCCGGCGCCACCGATCGCACTTCTACCCGCATACTCTTCTCGTTGCCGATGGGAATGCGAATCATCGATCCGCGATCGACCGGCGATGCCTTGATCTGATTCGGTGCTTCGAAGTGGGGATCGAGTCGCCGATACGCATTCACGCTGGCATTCAGCAGCAGGCAAATATCGTTGCCGTGCGTCAGAATACGATCCAGAAAGGCCCACCCCATCTTGCTGAGTTTCTCTTCCCCCTTGGCGTCCCAAAAAAGGTTCTTGCCGTCTTCGCTGATCGAGACGTTGGTGTGCATGCCGCTGCCGTTGACGCCAACAACAGGCTTGGGCAAAAACGACGCTGTCAATTCCATGTTTGTGGCAACCTGCCGGCAGATCAGCTTGTAAAGCTGAATCTGGTCGGCGGCAGCAACCACCTCACCGTATCCGTAATTGATCTCGAACTGCGACGGCGCAACCTCCGGATGGTCCTTCTCATTCTGAAATCCCATCGCGCGCTGCACTTCCGCGGTCGTGTCGATGAATGTGCGCAGAGGATCGCCCGGCAGCGAATGATAATATCCGCCAGTGTTGACGTATTCGAATTTGCCGGTCTCGTGATAGCGGCGCTCGGCGTCCGGTCCCTGAAACAGAAATCCCTCGATCTCATTTGCCGCATTCAGGGTGTAACCTTTTTTCTTGTGAAGGTCGGCGGCATAATTCTTGAGGACACCGCGAATGTCGGCCGAGTAAGAGCTTCCTCCCTTGTCGATCACTTCGCCGAACACCAGCACCTTGCCCGAGCCGAAAACGTCGCTTGGCGCCCAATAGAAGGCCGACCAGTCGATGCCCAGCCGCAAGTCGCTCTCGCGCTGAGCGGTGAAGCCGCGAATCGATGAGCCGTCAAACGTCAGGTTGTCCCAGCTCTTGATCAGAAATTTCTTATCGTAATCCAGCATGTGCAGCCGGCCTTCAAGATCGCTGAACAGGACGGTCACAGCCTTGATCCGCTTCTCGTCGGTCAGGTATTTCAGGCGTTTTTCCTGAATCTTGCCGATCGGTACCCGGTTTTTGCGCTGCTCCTTCGCCTCCAGATTCAGGTCTTCCAGTTCGTCGTAAGTGAGTGCCAGGAAATTACGCAGTTCAGTAGGCATAAATAGTCTTCGGGCTCCTATTTTAAGTCAGCAAGTTTTGTCGGTGACGCATCGCCACAAGCGCGTGCAGTTGAATTGGCTGGGGGTTTCAACCGAGAAGAATACCGCGAACCTGGGAACCTGGCCAATCGAAAAAGCTGATGAGAAGGATGAAGAGATTTTATTGCTGGATATGCTCGGAAATTGCGTGGAACGGACGGAACGGACATTGGCAGCCCGTCCGACTGCAGCTATTTCCTCTTCGCCCCGTCTTCGGCGATGTACATAATCTCATGCTTAAAGATGAAAAGATTCGGAGCGCCTTCGCGCGTCAAACGCACCATATTCTTGTCATAGTACTCAATCCAACCGGTCACGAGCTGTCCATCCATGAGCTTGACGCTGACCTGCTTCTGCTTCTCGCCAATTAATTTCAAGAAAGCGGCTTCTTCCGAAGTTTCCTCAGGAGGAGGCGTGCGGCCATGTTTTCCAGCCTTGGGATTTCCTTGCGTGCGGAACGGCATGTCCACATTGTACAAGAGCAGCGGAGAGACTTCGCAACATCGGCAAAGTTCGCCCTGCCAAATCGCGTCGGCTGCTAGAAGCTGATGCGCAATCCGAATTCGAACGTGCGCGGTGTTCCCATCGCGAATGTACCCGACTGAAAGTTCGCGCGGTAAGGCGCAAGGCTCGGCGATCCCGATGCGATGCCGCCTACCGCCGTCGGCGCCAGCAAGCCATCCTGCCCGGGAATCAGCGAAGGATTGGGTAAATTGCCCGGAAGGTACGCATTCCAGAAATTGAAAATGTTGAACACGGTGGCGCTCGGCTCGATGGTTACGCGATCCTTGTAGTTAAACGGCCAATAAAGTTTCACATCCATCGACTTCAACCATGGGATACCCACAAAGCTGGGAGCAACCGATCCGACGGTGGGCATCACCCAGCCCAGGGCGGCCATATCCGTGGGCGTCATGACCGGTGGGCCGGAAATTATTCCCGGACAAGCAAACGGATTGGCCGGAGCAGTATTCGCCACAAGGCACGCGCCCGCCGGAGTGAGAGTTCCGGCGTAAGTGTGGTTGTACGTGTTCAGCGCCGTTTGTAGCGTATAGATATTGCTGCCACGCTCCACCTGGCCGAGCTGAGTCCCGGGCAAAGGTTCGGGAGATCCATTCGCCGGCAATCCTGCTCCCAGCCAGTCAGTCGCAAAAATCTCGCCAGCATTCGTCAGCTCCGGCAGCAACAAATTCTGTGCCAAAGGGCTGTAAAAATGCCCGACAATGCTGAGTTTCGTATACCAGGGCAAATCGAGTGTGCTGGCGAACGAAATCTGCTGTTTGCGGTCGAGCGCATTCGGGCCGAAAAACCGCCCAGGATTGTCGTTATCGAGCGCCAGGTTAATCGCATCCTGATCCTGGACCTCGCTCTTGAATTTGGAATATGTATAGGCAAGTTGAATGTCGGCGGCCTTCACTCCACGCACCGGCTTGCCAAGGTGATGCACCAGCTTCGCCTGATAACCGCTGTATAGTGAGCGCCCATCCGGAAAGAGCATGTCGACGCCCCCAACCGCTCCCGTGCTGCCGGTGATCGGGTTCGTCCCGGGAAATGCGCAATAGGAGCAAGGTCCGCCGCCCGCAGTTTGCAGATTGGAATCGAGCCCGGCCGCTGAGTACGCCGCTTGAGCGCCAGCCTGCCCCAGGGCGGCCACCATGCACGTAGCCTCGCCAAAACCCGCCGGACATCCGTGCGCGGTCTGTGCGGCGTCACGGGCCGCCAGCGCGTTGGCCTCGTTGAAACTGCGTGCCGCTCCGCTGTGGTTAATATCCTGACCAATCAAAAAGTGTTCGCCGATGTCGCGAACGTAATTCAGGCTGAGCCTCGTGGTCGTCCCGATCGCTTTCTCGATTCCAATGTTCACATCCCACGAGCGCGGCGTGCGGTAGCCGGGATAGAGAAGGTCATAGCCGCGGTTGTTGAGTGCAGTCAACGCGGTTCCTACAAAATTCTGGTTGGCGCCGCCCGCGGCGGCTCCAGTCGCCGCCTGATAAGCACTGCTTAGCGCCAAAATCTCTGGAGCAACAGCGGAGATCGTGCCTCCGCAGAACGACGGCAGCGCCTGCGGTCCGGTTGCGGTGTTCACCACGGTGGCTGCACCTCCGGCAATCGAAGTGGCTCCCGCCAGATTCGTCGGCCAGGGAAACGGAGAAGGTGATCCCCCGGAACAAATCTCCGGGGTCGACAAGAAACTGCCTTGAGACAGCCGTGCTGGAGTATCGTAAGCAAGATTATTCAGAAGGGGATCGGCCCAAACCAATCCTCCGCCAAGATGAATCACTGTTGTACCGGTGCCGCCAACGTTCCACGCGAGGCCGGCTTGCGGCGCAAAATTCGAAGCCGGATTGCGAATCTTATCCCCGTAGCTGGCTCCCCACTGATTGAGCAACGGCTGTGGGCCTAGATTGCTGTCAGTCAGCGCCGAATCGTGCAGATACTGCACGCCATAGGTCAAAGTCACGTTCGGCTCGAGCTTGAATGAATCTCCGCCATAGATTTGCAAACGGTTGTTGGGGCCGAGGCCTCCGCCGGGCAGGCCAAGTGCGGAGTGCGGGGTGGAGAATCCAACGCCGTTCCCAAGCGTCACATTATCGGCGGGATAAGCCGTCGGATTCGATGCAGTCAATCCAGCGAACGAAGTGGTTCCAACCTGCGGATACACGGCGAGATCGGCCATGCGCGCGCCATCGATCCGGTTGAAGGTAAATCCGTAGCGGAAAATGTGGTTATGAAATACCCGCTCCCCGTCGTATCGTCCCAACTTGTCCGATTGGATTTCCCGCTGCGGTCCCAGCCAGCTCGGCCCGCCGCAATATCCCCCGCCGTCGCTCAAAACGCAATTGCCGCCAATCGACGCTGCGATATTAATACCCAACCCAGGAATCGGATTGTCGATGCCGCTCAGCGTGCCCGTCGCGTCGGCAATTGAACTGCGGCTTTTCAGATATTCCACCCGAACACTGTGCGCATATGCCCCCGTGTTGAAATCAACGCCCAATGAGTTGGTCAGAGTATTGTTCGCAGTGCTCAAGCGCTGCGTCGAACTCGCAGCTCCAAACGGGCGAACATCCGTATCCTGAAAAAAGTTCAGCCGGTAGAAAGCCCGCGTGCTGCGCCTCATCTTCCAGTCAACGCGTTCATCGGTATCGAAGTCGCGGTAAGGTTCGCGCAACGATGCGAAAAGTCCATCGAACGGAAAAGCGAACGGCTCGGGCGCAGTGAGATCCTGTTTGGCGCGCTCCGCATCGGCAAACCAGAACACCCTGTTCTTTATAATCGCCCCACCCGCACGTCCCCCGAACAACTCGCGAGAGAAAGATTGGGGCGCTGAACCCGGCAGCGAAGCTGCGCCCTCGTCGCCGCGAAAGAATCCTAAAACTTCGCCGTGAATCTGATCGCTGCCCGACCGGCTAATCATGTTCACCGCGCCTGAATCGGTCGGCGGAGCCGATAGATCGAGCAGCGAACGCGAAACCTGAAACTCCCGTACCGCTCCTGCGGGAATATTCTGTGTAACGCCCCCGACGACCTCGTCGTTGACGTCTACTCCATCCACCGAAATTCTCGGATTGCTGCCGTAGTGGCTCAACAACGAGATCGACGAAACTCCATTCTTAGTCGCATCCAAAACTCCGCCATCCTGTATCTGCACAGACGGGTCAAGCTGCGCGAAGTCAAATAGGTTTTGCGCATTAATCGGCAGCCGGTGCATGGGATCCTCGGCAATCACATTTTGTACCGAGGCTTGCGTAACGTTGACCGAAGTTCCGCCGATTAATTCGACCACCGGGCCCTGCGGCCCCACCTGCATCCTGATGTTTGCCGTGGTCGTATTCCCGACGTGAACCCCAAAGGTTAAATGTGCAGGATTGAATCCCTTGGCCTCGATGCGCACCGAATAGTCGCCAGGCTGAATGGGACCCGACGAATACCATCCAGCCTTCGACGAAATCACGTGGATCACAGCCGTCGTGGCCTTGTTCGTGATATCGATCTTCGAGCCGGCGACTGGGTTTCCTTTCGGATCCTCGACCACCCCCGCAATGTTGCCGGTGCCAATCGTTTGAGCGGGCAGAAAGGCGGGCACGAGAAGCGACATTGCAACCAGGGCGAAGAGAGCGATAGCGCGAATGCCATGAGCGATCTTGAAATCCAAAGTTGCGAACCTCTGACTCAAAATGTTCACAAGGCCTTTCTTAGTTGAGAACGCAGATCGACAATGTCACGTCGATCCCGATCGTGCTTTGACGGAAGTTCTGAGGATATCAAACCCATGCACATTCTTTCTCGGCTCCGGCGAGGTTTCTTTGGGATCAAGAAAACAACGCGGTGAATTCAGACCGTTGGTTCGCCTCTGATTTAGAAATCTGACTTGGTTGTGTAGTAGCCGATCCGGTGCCGCGCGTGATATGACGATGCCGGGTCGACCCCGCTCACTTGAACCTGAAGACGGCGAAACTGCGAATTCGTCGTGTGTTGCGATGGGTAGTAGGCCAGCAGATACTGTGTACGCAGTTCATCGCTGATCTGCCGGAACGCGTCATCGAGTTGCGACATCGAAGTCGCGTAATAATACTTGCCCCCGGTGTCTTCCGAGAGTTGGATGAGCGCGTGCTCGCCTCCGGTTTCACGGCCGGCGCTATTTTCTATTGGCACCACGATGATGCTATACACCAGCGCTTCCGCTTCTTCTGCGGCTCGCGCCGCCTCTTTGTAATCGACCTTGCTGACCGTATCGCCGCCATCGGTGATCAACACCAGCACCTTGCGTCCCTGCCGCCGGTCGAGCGAGCGCGAGGCCAGGTAGACCGCGTCGTAGAGCGCCGTCGCCGCTCCGAGCCGAACGTGATCGATCCCCTCCTCGATCCGCCTGAGATCTGCTGTATATGGCGACTGCGATACCGCCTCGCTGAAACTGAATACCGAGAGCGCATCCACCGGCCGCACGATCGTGCGGGCGAAGCGCTTTGCCGAAGCCTGCTCCAGCGGCAGGTCGTGACGCGTACTGAGGCTCGTATCAACCGCCAGCGCGATCGAGAGCGGCAGCGCCGACTCCTTGTCGAATACCGAAATTACCTGGGCCTGGCCGTCCTCGAGCACGGTAAAGTTATTTTTCTTCAAGCCGGCGACCGGCGCTCCATGGGCATCCGTCACGGTGACGTAAACGTTCACCAGTTTGACGTCGACTTTAAGGGTCGTTTCCGGACGATTCTGCGATGGCGCCTGCTGCGCCAGCAACGCCTGGCCTGCCAGCGGCAGCAATAGGAGGGCAATAAATTTTCTCATTCGCTGAGAAGAAGTATAACTTCACAAGTCGGACCGCGCGGCGCGCTCACCGAGTCTGGTGCGCAATCTCTCGGCAAGCACTCCGGTCCGCTCACTTAGATGCGCGGTCCCGATTGGGGCTGCCTGCTGCTCGCGGAATTTCGGCGGGAAAAGCTTCGCCGTCAGCCCATACCGCGCCATCCTCGAAATATTCCTTCTTCCAGATGGGAACCGTGCGTTTGAGGGTATCGATTAGCCAGCGGCATGCGTCGAAAGCCGCCGCGCGATGAGCGGACGCAACCACGATCAGGACGCTGGTGTCGCCGATCTGTAAGTGTCCCAGCCGGTGCACCAAAGCAACATCGCGGATCTGAAATTGTTTCAGTGACTGCTGCGCCAGCGATTCCATCTGCCCCAGCGCCATCTCTTCGTAGGCTTCATAGTCGAGATAAAGTGTCTTGCGCCCCCGCGTCTGGTTGCGGACCACGCCCTCGAAGACCGCCGCAGCCCCATCCTCCGGGCGCTTAATCTTCTCAAGAACACTCTTGGTGTCGATCGGATCGCGCACAATCGAAGCGCAGCGGCGTTCGTCCCTGTCTTCCAGGCCGCCGCTCACCGGTGGCAAGAGCGCAACTTGGTCTCCCGGCTTCAATTGAGTTTCGGGTCCTGCATACTCCTGATTCACGGCCATTGCCAGAGAAGGCATAGCTTTTCTCAACTCCGGCGCACTCGACGCACAAAACTCCAGCAGATCGCCGAGCGAGGCTCCTTCCGGTAACTCCACAGAGTCGCTGGATTTACCGGCGGCGTCCTTCAGCATGCCGAAAAAGAGAACTTGCACCCGCATTGGATCAACGCAAGTGTAGCGCGATCGGCGTCCTACGCGAAGAAGCTTCGCCAATTTAGGAATGAGCCGACAAAGGGAAACCCCACCTTTGCGCGAGCAAAGGTGGGGCAATGGGTCTCAGCAGTTCCCTTACGAATGCCAGCCCACAACCTTATCCTGCGCTACTACCGGTTGCTGAACCGCCGGCACCGCCGGATGCTCGGGCTTGGTTTCTTTCGGCTGCGGCAGAATGGTTTTTGCAGCAAACGATTCCGCCACTTCCGGCAGCGAGACGCGCAACGCTTCGCCAATTGTCTTGACGTAATGGATGGTCACGTTCTCCAATTGCTCGGGCGTCAGATCCTCCTCCACGTTCATTTTGTTTTCCGCCGGCAGAATGATCGTCGTTACACCGGCGCGCTTGGCAGCAAGCACTTTCTCCTTGATGCCGCCCACCGGAAGCACATTCCCGCTCAGCGTAATCTCACCAGTCATCGCGGTCAGCGGACGCACATGCGTGCCCGACAGCAACGACACCAGCGTGGTCGCCATGGTCACACCCGCCGACGGACCATCCTTCGGAATCGCTCCCGCCGGCACGTGCATGTGAATGTCGTGATCGGAGAAGAAGTCTTCCGGAATTCCGAGATACATCGCGTTCGAACGCACCCAGGTTAAAGCTGCCTGCATCGACTCCTGCATCACCTGGCCGATCTGGCCGGTCATGGTGAACCCGCCTTTGCCTTTCATGGCGTTGGCTTCGACAAACAGAACGTCGCCGCCCGATGGAGTCCAAGCCAGCCCGACCGCCACTCCCGGCCGTTCGGTCCGCTCCTCGATCTCGCCTTCGACGCGGATCTTGATGCCCCCCAGAAACTCCTGAATGATTTCCTGAGTGACCACCAGTTTCTCGGTCTTGCCCTCAGCGAGCCTTCGCGCCTGCTTGCGGCAGATTGTTCCAATCGTCCGCTCCAGGCTGCGCACGCCGGCTTCCCGCGTGTAATGACGAATCACATAACGCAGGGCCGCTTCCGGAAATTCGATCTGATCGGCGGTGATACCGTTCTCTTCAATCTGCCGCGGAACCAGATACCGGTTCGCAATGTGCAGCTTTTCTTCCTCGCTGTAACCTTGCAGTTCGATGATTTCCATGCGATCACGCAAAGGCTCGGCAATCGGATCGAGCATGTTCGCGGTCGTAATGAAGAGCACCTTCGACAGATCGAACGTCACGTCGAGGTAGTTGTCGCGGAACGTCGAGTTCTGCTCGGGATCGAGAGCTTCCAGCAACGCCGAAGCCGGATCGCCACGAAAGTCGCGCCCGACTTTGTCGATTTCGTCGAGCATGAAGACCGGATCTTTCGTCTCCGCCCGCCGAATTCCCTGAATAATTTGGCCCGGCAAGGCCCCGATATAAGTGCGTCGGTGCCCGCGAATTTCTGCCTCATCGTGCACGCCCCCCAAAGACAGCCGCACAAACTTCCGCCCCAAAGCCCGCGCAATCGACTTCCCTAAAGAAGTCTTGCCCACGCCCGGAGGTCCGACAAAGCAAAGAATCGGTCCCTTCATATTCGGCTTCAATCGCCGCACAGAAAGATAATCGAGAATGCGGTCTTTCACTTTTTCCAGATCGTAGTGGTCCGCATCCAGAATTTCCTTCGCCTTCGGAATCTCAATTTCTTGCCCCGACGTCTTTGCCCACGGCAGCACGGCCAGCCACTCTACATAGTTCCGCGTCAGCGAATAATCCGCCGCCATCGGAGACATGCGCGAAAGCCGCCCCAATTCCTTCAGCGCTTCCTTCTTCACTTCATCGGGCATGCCCGCATCGTCGATCTTCTTTTTCAAGTCATCGACGTCGCGCGCCCCTTCATCCTGCTCACCCAATTCTTTCTGGATGGCTTTCATCTGCTCGCGCAGGTAATATTCGCGCTGCGTCTGCTGCACCCGGTCCTGCACTTCGCTCTGAATCTTATTGCGCAGTTGCTGAACTTCCAGCTCTTTCGCCAGATGCTGGTTGATCTTCTCCAACCGCACCCGTATATCGAGCGTCTCCAGCGTGTCTTGCTTATCCGGCGTTGAAAGCGACGGTAACGATGACGCGATGAAATCCACCAGCCGCCCCGGCTCGTCAATATTCATAGCGACGGTCGAAAGCTCGTCCGACAAAGTCGGCGAACCAGCCACAATTTGCTGAAACAGCGTCAACACGTTGCGCTGTAATGCTTCAATTTCCGAACTGGTCGGCGGAACTGGTTCCGCAATTGGTGCCACCTTGGCGCGCATAAACGGCGCAAGCTGGGTGAACTCCCCCAAACGCACCCGCTCCAGGCCTTCGGCAAAGACAAACAGGCTCTGATTCGGCATCTTCACGACTTTGTGAACGATTGCCGATGTGCCGACGGTATAAAGATCGCTGGGCTGCGGACTATCGACGCGCGCTTCGCGCTGCGCCACCACTACAATTGTCTTATCTTCCCCGAGCGAATTGATCAGCTGAACCGAACTCTCCCGCCCCACAGTCAGGGGCAGAACGGCGTGCGGAAACAAAACTGTGTCCCGCACCGGAAGCACGGGCAGCGCCCGTACGTCGTTGGTTTCTCTCTGCTTAGGAACTTGCTCGGAAAGCGGTTGTTGCGTCATTGGCTCTCCTTGAGTGTAACTCACTCAAGCTTAGATGAGATTGATTTGGAAAGGTTTCAACCCTCCCGCCCCCTACGGCCGAATTTGTATTCTATCGGCAATTTCAAGCGTGGCAATGATGCCCAAGGTACCGGGGCTATTGCGGAGGGGATTGTTGCAAATCCCGGGGGCCAAGCCCCCCGCCCCTCTGGGCGACTACGGATAAAACCTTATCAACCACCCACCTGCCGGGGTCATCGGACTACACGGCTTTCGTCCGATTTCCAAATTTTTTCGTAGGTCAAGAGGTTATTGCATGTTTCAAAGTATCGGAATGCTCACCCTCCTTGGGTTCTGCGCCAGCACGGTTCTGGCGTCCGCTCAGGCCACTTCTTCGCAAACTGATCAATCGGTACAAAGTAGCTCTTCGCCTGTGGCATTCGTCTATGTCCTGAGTGGTCCCCCTGACGGAGAAAATCAGATCTACGGTTTTGCCACCGCGGCCGACGGCTCGCTCTCCCCAATTTCAGGAACGCCGTTCTCGACCGCAGTCAGTGACATCGTGGTGAACAGCGCATGGCTCTTCGGAACGGATGGCGTGAATCTCGACTCCTTCTCGATCGCCGCCAACGGCTCATTGAAACAGGTCGACACCCTAGAGGTCGAGCCTGACGGTGGCCTGGGATCTCTGTTCCTCGATCACACTGGAACCTCGCTTTATGCCGACTACTACACCACCAACAACGAGGAGCTGGCCTACAGCATCGACAACTCAACAGGCAAGCTCACTTATCTCGACAATATTATGGCCGGGCCGGGCTTCGGCTACGTGGAGAGCTTCGTCGGGGATAACGAGTACGCCTACGAATCGACCTGCTATCACTTCGGGCCGACGATTTATGGAATCCAGCGGAGCAGTGATGGCGCGGTCACAATGTTAAACCCAAATCAGGTTTATCCGATTCCCCCTTCCGGCGACTTTTACTGCCCGTGGTCGGCAGCAGCCGATCCCACGAATCACCTCGTAATCGCGGTGCAGTTGTTAGACGGCAATTTCACCGCCCTGGGGCCGTATCAACTGGCCACTTACACCGTCGACAGCACCGGCCAGCTGAGCACCGCGAGCACATTTGAGAATATGCCGGCCACGCAAGCGGGCGGAGCTAAGGGAAGCGAAACGAGCTACGTCACGACCTATGCGATGTCTCCGTCGGGCCAACTCCTGGCGGTTGCGGGCACTTCGGGCTTGCAGCTCTTTCACGTCGACGGCGCAAATCCGATCACGAAATATACGGGGCTGCTGATCTCCGATGAAGAAGTGGACCAGGTGTTCTGGGACAACTCCAACCACCTCTATGCTACAGGCGATACCGCTGGAAAGCTCTGGGTGTTTACCGTGACTGAAACAAGTGTGACGGAGGCTCCGGGATCTCCACATAACATGACGTATCCCGCAGGCATAATTGTTTTGCCGAAGTAACGCCGTGGCTGAGATCCAGTTTTCAGCGGACGGCGTCCAATCGGCCGGGGGGAAGGCAGAAGGCGAGGCCATTTTCAGCTAATAGCGTAATCGCCCCTGCTTCCTCCTCACTTCTCGGTCGCCATCCCTAGATTCTTTCGCAGTTGCTCCATTTCACTTCTAGTAAGAGTTCCGTCGTGATCGGCATCCGCCTTGTCGAACTGGGCTTCCATGTAGGCCGTGAATTCCTGCTTGGAGACTGTTCCATCGCTATCCTTATCCATTGCGGCGACCCATAGCTTCGCTCCAGATGCATTGCCGGAGCCGCTTTGCCCAGAGGCAATCGCGATGTCTGCAATTGTTCCTATCAGCAATACAGCAACGATTGTCCACGCCAACATCCGATTCGTTTTCATAGTGCCTCCAGGGGAGAAATTGGTTGGTCGCGATCATCTTACATCGCAGCGGCAACTCTCATTGTTGCTTGAGCAGGGTCGGGGGCGGAGAAAGCAGAGCCTTGGACTACATACGTTCGCGGCGAAGTGGCGGGTGGCCTATCCTTTTTAGCTCGATGCCTAACCCGGGGCGATTGCGCGTGTGGGGTCCGGTCAGTCCTTCCCGGCATTATCAAAATCGGGACTGCCCCAGCTTTCGTGTTTTCGAAGGCCCGGCGCCACGAACATGCCCTGGGCGACGAGGAACTTAAAAGACCGACATACTCAAGCCGCCGGATAAATCCCCAGCACCTTGACGAACTCGGCCACTTCGCGCAGGTGACGCAGCGCATTGAGGGCAGCTTCATCGTCGCCGCGCAGAAAGTCGACATAGAAGACGTACTCCCACGGACTGCCGCGCAGCGGCCGCGATTCGATCTTGCTCAAGCTGATCTCGCGCAGCGCAAACACGCTCAGCGACTTGAACAGCGCCCCCGGCACGTTCCTCACTTTGAAAGCAATCGAAGTCTTATTCGCGCCTTGAGGAATCAGCTTTCTATATCGCAATGCAAAATCATCGCCGGCATTTTTTCGGTTCGGCGCTTTTCCTCCCGATGCCCAAGCTTTCGGCAGTTTGCGGATCAGAAAAAAGCGGGTGAAATTGCGTTTGTCGTCTTCAATGCCAGCCTGCAGAATCTTGCCGGAATATTCGCGAGCCGCATGATGGCCCGCAATCGCCGCCGCATCCGGCAAAGCTTTGCCGATGACATGCTTCACGCTCCCCGCAGTGTCATAGAAAGGAACCGCTTCGATGTGCCGATGTTTGCGGAAGAAGTCGCGGCATTGATCAAGCGCGACCGGATGCGAGAACACGCGCCGAACCCGTCTCAACGTCATTCCGGGAGCAACAATCAGGTTGTGCACAATGCGCAACCGGAATTCCCCCTGGATGAACACATCGCGAGCGACCAGAAGATCCGCATGTTCCGCCACAGTTCCAGCCAGCGAGTTCTCGATGGGAATCACCGCAGCGGAAACCGAGCCGCGATCTACGAAGTCAAAGACCTCAACCGACCGGGGGCAAGGCACAATCTTGCAGCGTGGAATCATCCGCTCCGCCGCTTCATGGCTGAACGAGCCAAGCTCCCCCTGAATCGCGACCCGCATCTGCCTGTCACTGGACGAAGCTTTCATGAGAAGGCAAGTTATCCAAAACCCGGGTGCAGGCGCAACTCTTTCTTCCTCTTGGCAGCATGTCAGCCGCTCGCGAAGTCTTTCTCGAGGACCAGAGCATCCACGCCGTTCGCGTAATAGCGGGGAAAAGTGCGCACAATGTTGTAACCATGACGCTCGTAAAAGGAGAGAGCCGAGACGTTATCGACCGCAGTTTCCAATTCGGCCGCGAGACAACCACCGGATCGCAAACGCTGCTCAGCGGCATCCAGCAGCAACGATCCAACTCCGTGTCGTCGCGCAGGAGTAAGTACATCGATTGTAATGATGTGACCGGTAGCTCGGTGGTGCGATTCGGCCACGATAAATCCGACAGTGTCGCGGCCATTATGCTCCACCGAATCGTTCGACCGTCTTGTCGTACGTCGCTTGTTTGTGCCTACGTCCACACTCTCGGCGACGAGCGCGAACGATCCGGCGCGGCGCATATAAGTGCGGAGTTCGGTGCGCGAATAAGAAATGCCGGGAGGAAAACAGGCCTGGTCAATGCTCCAAAGGGTCTCAAAATCGCTGGGCCGAAAATCACGAACTTGGAAAGCCTTAATAGTACGAGGCACGCGCCATTGTAACGGCTACAGACAGCACCTGAGGACGAAGCAGCCAGAAATTCCTGACGGCCTCTTTGCGCACCGGGTCTGCAGGGTTCCGGTTTTCCACAGTCGAGACTGATCCCAATCGAGAAGATCGGCAGAGAAGTAGACCAATGGCTCTTGCGCGGTCCGCAACCTCGGACGTACGATAAGCATCAGAGGAAGCGTTGTGGGACGTCTTCTGCTCATCGACGTCGTTGGCTCAGTCGCCATCCTGGGGCTGTGGTACTTCATTTTCTCCACTTACAACCGCAAAAAAGGTGCTGCCGCCTTGCGCTGGGTGCAGAAAGCGTGCGCCGATAAGGGCAAAATTCTGGAATCGTGCTGGATTGGCAGCTCCCGGATGCAGGCGCGGCTCCATTTTCCCTCGCATGGTTTCGAAAATGCTCGGGTAATTGTGAAGTTCCGGCCGCGGCCCTTGCCGGTGCAATGGCTGATCAGTTGCTATCATCGACAGAAAGAAACTCTTACATTTGAGGCGGATCTGGGCGGATCTCCCACCTTTTGTTTAGAGGTGGTCCGGCATCGCTGGAGCGCCCA
>Ga0210398_10000417_pt1 | contig 49854 bp, 42 predicted proteins | sample IncBWC4OmetaG_FD_161047 | JGI IMG/M metagenome (GOLD analysis project Ga0210398, IMG submission 161047) | Forest soil microbial communities from Barre Woods Harvard Forest LTER site, Petersham, Massachusetts, United States - Inc-BW-C-4-O | ecosystem: Environmental > Terrestrial > Soil >...
CGCCAGGGGTGGCGGGGGCGGCGCGGCGCTGGAGGGTCGTGCGGGGACGGCGGCCATTGGGCTGGCACTGCATTTTCTGATTGCCGGGCTGTGGGCATTCGTTTATTACGCGGCGGCGGACACGTGGCCTGCGCTGGTGGGCTGGCCGGTGATGTGGGGCGCAGTGTTTGGCGTGGTGGTGCACCTGGTGATGAGTCGCATCGTTGTACCGCTGTCACGCGCGGCGAGGAGGCCGTTTGCCTGGAAGGCGTGGCTCACGCAGCTGGTGATTCACGTGGTGTGCGTGGGTGTGCCGATCGCGGTAGTGCAGAGCTACTTGATGCGATAGCGTGATGCTCCGGGTTTCATCAGGGCGAATACCGCCGACTCACCGTTCCACTTTGGAGAGCTGGACGATGGTCATGAGGCCGCCGGCGACGATGCAGCAGTAGCCGAGGCTGACGATCCAGAAGCCCACGCCAGCGACGGATCGAACGGCAGACACGAAGAGCAGAGCGAGGAGCGTACCGGGGCCGACCATGGAACCGATCATGACCTGGATCCCGCTGAGGAGCATCTTGCGGGCATAGTTTGCGGAGCGGCCGAGATAGAGGAGAGCTGCGGAGGCGAGCGCGCCCAGAAGGATGAAATAGACGGCTCCGGCGAACTTGCCGAGGCCCATGAGGGAGAGGCTGGAGGAGGGAACTCCCGAGCCGCCTGTGGGATCGGGCATGGCCATGGCGGCCAGGTCGCTGAGGCCGGGGATGGCAATGAAGGGCAGGAAGAAGCCGATGAGGGCGACGACAGCGCCTGCGCCGATGATCTTCTCGGGAAGACTGAGTGTGGCGAGGAACGAGGTGGCCATCTTGCCGGCATTGGCGGCGGCGGAGGGCCCGGCTGAGATGGGCGGTGCGGCTACCGCCTGGCCAGCAGATGCAGCGGCGTGCAACGGCGCGCCGCAAAAGGTGCAGAAGGAAACAGTGGTGGCATTCTCTTTGCCGCAGGCAGTGCAGAACATGGTGACTCTCCTTAGCGGGGCTGCCGCGGGGTAAACTTCGGGCCCATGCCACGCCACGCGTGACCCATCACAGAGAGGAGTTAAGAGGGGAAAGGTTCCCCACTATAGTCAGCGGTATTTGGCGGTGTCAAGGCAGTTTTTGCGCGGTGGGGCGCGATTCGTCGCAGGCGTCAGGGCCGCGCGAGTCCTGCCCAGGAAGCCAGCGGAACGGTGGGCAGGAGTTCGAGGAGAGCGGCGTGTTCCTTGGCTCGTGAGGCGCGCAGGCGGGTGCGGACCTGTTCGAGGTGGGCGTCCAGATAGCCGGGATGGCAGACGAGCTCCCAGGTGGCGGGTGGGTCGTTGGGCATCGCACGGAGGAGGCTGCGAAGGGTCTCGTTGACGTCGAGGCCGCCGGTGGCGAGGACGCCGATGGTGCCGCCGGTGGTGGCGAGGCCTGAGTCGCGGACGGCGCGCTGAAAAGATCGGTGCTGAGACTGGAGGGCGACGACGGCGAGGCGGCGGAGTTGTGTGGCCGATCCACGGGTGGCATGCAGGGCCCAGTCGGGCTCGAAGGGATTGCGGATGGCGGCGATGTGGCAGGCGCGGGCAGCAGCGAGGAGCGGACGTGCGATTCCAGAGAACAGATGCGTGTGCTTGTGCGTGTCGATGTGGGAGACGCGGATGCCGGCGTCCTGGAGGCGACGGATTTGGGCGGTGGCTTCTGCGGTGATTTCTTCGGGCTTGATGCGGAAGGTGAAGAGATCGCGGACGAAGGCGGTGAGTGCTGGCCTGAACGTCTGGCCATTGGGGCAGAGCGTGGGGAGTTGCGGTGGAGGAAGCGCCGGGGTTCCGTCGACGAGGAGGATGTGGCAGCCAACTTCGAGGTTGGGATTGGCCCTGGCAGCAGAGATGGCGTCGTCGAAGAAGGCTCCGGTGGCCATGAGGGTGGCTGAAGAGAGCGCGCCGGCGCGGTGGAGTTCGGCGATGGAGCGGTTGACGCCAGGAGTGAGACCAAAGTCGTCGGCGTTAACGATGAGGGGCACGAAAGACAGGGTACAGGGTGCTGGGGACAGGGTACAGGAAGGCCACAGCGTTCAGCGATCAGGAGGGCTACCGTAGATCGCCGGATTCAGGCTGGGGTCGTTGTACATCTTGAGCTGGCGGTAGATTTTGAAGCGGCGGGTGCCGGCGAGGACGTCGTGCCAGAGCTGGTCGAGGCAGGAGACGAGGTCGTTGCGCTGCTCGGTAAGCAGGGCAAGGCGGTCGCGGTTACGCTCGCGATGGCCATGGGGAGCTTTGGGGCGGGCCATCTCTTCGCGGGTGTGGAAGAGCTTGAGGGCCAGGATGGAGAGCCGGTCGATCATGAGGCCCGGGCTCTCGGAGTGCAGCGGAGCCGCGTCGGGTTGAGCCGTGGAGGCGGGCCCGTCCTGCGCGCGGAGAATTTCCGTCGTCTGTTCCAGCAGCATGGAGTCACACCTTTCGGCGAGGTCGTTGCGGCGCTGGTTGATGCGGTCGATGGAGCGCTTGACTTCGGCAATGTCGTAGTCGGAGGCGCGCGGGGTGCGGGCGCGGTCTTCGACGTGCCAGAGGTCGTAGTTGGCGCGGTGCTGGGAGAGAACCATTTCGAGGAAGGCGCGGTGGGGAGCGGCGAGAGAGAGGAGCGCGTCGGACGTAGCCCGAGGCTCTCGATGCCAGAGAGCGGTGGCGGAGTCGTGGAGGGAGGCGATTTCTACCGCGGAGAAGGGAAAGGCGTCGGACATTGAATGAGGCTATGGTAGAACACCAGTGACCAATGAAGACGAGCGAACAGCCGCGGATCCTCTGCATCAGCAGCTATGAGAAGGGGCAGGCGTTTCTGCGGGAGTGCGCCGCGCTGGGGTGCCGGGTGGTGCTGCTGACGTTGGAGAAGCATCGCCATGGGGACTGGCCGCGGGCGATTCTCGAAGAGCTGATCACCATGCCGGAGGGCCTGACGCTGGAACAGGTAACCAACACTGTTACCTATATGGCGCGGGCGAAGCGATTCGACCGGATGGTAGCGCTGGATGAGTTCGACATGGAAACCGTCGCGTCGTTGCGGGAGCACATGCGGATTCCGGGAATGGGCCGGACGCTGACGTCGCATTTTCGCGACAAGCTGGTGATGCGCCAGGAGGCGCAGAGAGCAGGCGCACTGGTGCCTGAATTCACGCGGGTCTTGGTGCATGAGGAGCTGCGGGAGTGGATGGAGCGGGTGGTGGCTCCGTGGGTGCTGAAGCCGCGCAGCGAGGCGTCGGCGATCGGGATTAAGAAGATACAAGCGGCGAACGATGTGTGGGCCACGCTGGAGCAGCTGGGGGACCGGCAGAGTTTCTACGTGCTGGAACGGTTTGTGCCGGGCGATATTTTTCACGTCGACTCGATCGTAAGCGCGGGGCAGGTGGTGTTCACGAGTGTGAGCGGATACGGGAAGCCGCCGATGCAGACGATGCATGAGGGCGGCGTATTCACGACACGAATTCTGGAGCGAAGCTCCGATGCAGCGCGGGAACTGGCGGCGATCAATGCAAAGCTGATGCCGGCGATGGGGATGGTGCACGGGGTGACGCATGCGGAATACATCCGGGCAAAGGAAGATGGACGGGTTTATTTTTTGGAGGCGGCGGCGCGGGTGGGCGGCGCGTTCATCGCGGATGTGGTGGAGACGGCGACGGGCGTGAATCTGTGGCGGGAGTGGGCGCGGATTGAGATAGCGGATCTGCGGGGCGAGAGATATCGGGTTCCGCAACCGCTGGGGTTTTATGCGGGGAGCGTGCTGTGTCTGGCGAAGACGGCGGAGCCGGACACGCGGAAGTTCTTTGCGCCGGAGATTGTGCTGCGGCTGAAGAAGCATCATCACGCGGGGCTGGTTGTACGCAGCGAGGATGCGGAACGGGTGCGAGTGCTGCTGGAGGAATTTGCGGAGGGGTTTGCGCGGGAGTTTCTGGCGACGGCTCCGGTGCCGGACAAGCCTACGGCCTGAGAAGCAGGGATTCGAGATGAGGGTTTAGGGTGCGGAAACGGCGGCGAGCCAGGGAAAAGATGATCAGTTTTGGCTTGGTGCCTCGTTGGTCAGGGCAGCTCTGCGAGAAGGTTGTCGCCTTTGTCGTTATCCTGGGTGTGGCTTTTCTGGCGCCGAATGTCCGTCCACGGTCGCAGGGAAGAGTCGGAAATGCGATGATTTTCGCCATGATTGCTGTCATAGTGATCGCCATCATGATTGCGTTTCGCAGCTTCTGATGCGGTTCCGCGAGAATCGCTGCGAAGATCTTTCTAATCGAGAGGAGAGTCTTTGTCGGAGTCATTGCAGTTTCCGCATCGGCGGTTCAATCCGCTGCGCAGGGAGTGGGTCCTGGTGTCGCCGCATCGGACGGCGAGGCCGTGGCAGGGCGAGGTCAACAAGACTTCGGGGTTTTCGGATGTTCACTACGATCCGCAATGCTATCTGTGTCCGGGAAATACACGTGCGGGCGGGAAAGTCACACCCAAATATGAGAGCGTCTACGTTTTCGACAACGATTACGCGGCGTTGCTGCCCGATTCACCGGCACCGGATCGCGAAAATGCGTCGGAGTTACTAAAAGCGGAGCGCGAGCGGGGACGGTGCCGGGTGCTGTGCTTCCATCCTGATCACAGTTTGACGCTGGCGAGGATGCAGGTCGCGGATATTCGCAAGGTCGTGGATGCATGGGCGGAGGAGTATCGAACGCTGGGCGCAGAGCCGGATTTTCGCTACGTGCAGATCTTTGAGAACCGCGGAGCGATGATGGGGGCGAGCAATCCGCACCCGCATGGGCAGATCTGGACGACCGAACATGTGCCGGATGAGCCGCAGGCGGAGACAGACGCGCTGCTCGCATATCAGGCGAGACACGGGAGCTGTTTGCTGTGCGACTATGCAGCGCTCGAGGCGGGCGAGGGCGTGCGGATTGTCGAGGAGAATGATGGATTCCTGGCAGTGGTACCGTGGTGGGCGGTGTGGCCGTTTGAGACGCTGGTGATCGCGAAGCGGCATGTCCGGTCGCTGCTGGATTTTGACGAGCCGGAACGGGACGCGCTGGCAGAGATTCTGAAGAAGCTGACGACTCGCTACGACAATCTGTTTGAGACGAGCTTTCCTTACACGATGGGGTTTCACCAGGCGCCCACCGATGGCAAGGGGCACGAGGAGTGGCATTTTCATGCGCACTTCTATCCGCCGCTGCTGCGCTCGGCAACGGTGCGCAAGTATATGGTGGGATTCGAGATGCTGGGGATGCCACAGCGGGATATTACGCCGGAGACGGCGGCCGGGCGGCTGAAGGCGCTGCCGGCCGTGCACTTTACGGAGAGATGAACGATAGGGGCCTCTATGAATCACACTCTCCTTGATTGTGAGCGATAGAGGGTCTTGCTTTCGCTCATGACGTGGAATTGGCAACAATCGGATTGGCTGAAGTTTCGGTGGGACGCGACTCGTTTGTCCCACGCGGAAGAGCGGTTTTTGCTGGTGGCGGGGGTGGCGATCGGCACCGCCAGGCACCTGGGCGAAGACGATCGCCGACGAGTGCTTGTGGAGTTGATGAGCGGCGAGGCCGTGACCACGTCGGCGCTTGAGGGAGAGGTTCTGAGTCGGGCGAGCGTGCAGTTTCGATTCAGAGGCAGCTTGGACTGGCGACTGAATCGCGGCGGGTAACCCCCGCGGAGCAGGGCGTCGCTGAGATGATGGTGGACCTGTTCCGATCTCATGCGGAGCCGCTCACCGAGGAACTGCTGTCTCGATGGCATCGGATGCTGACGTCGGGACGGAGAGATCTGGCACACGTGGGGGAATATCGGACCAGCGACGAACCGGTGCAAATCGTCTCCGGAGTTGTGGGAGCTGCGAATGTTCACTTCGAGGCGCCGCCTTCCAGGCAGGTTCCGGCAGAAATGAGGCAGTTTCTCGCGTGGTTTGAGCGAACGGGTCCAGAGGGAACCGAGACCTTGCCGGCGATTACGCGGGCGGGGACGGCGCATTCATATTTCGAATCGATTCACCCCTTCGAGGACGGCAATGGGAGGATTGGGCGGGCGATTGCCGAGAAGGCGCTGACGCAGGGCTTCGCTCAGCCGGTGCTTACAGCGCTGGCGGCAACGATCCTGAAGCACCAGAAGAGCTGTTACGAGGCGCTGGAGCGGGCAAATCGCGAAAACAAGATCACGTCGTGGCTGGTGTGGTTCGCAGGGATCGCTCTGGAGGGGCAGGAAAGATCGGTGCGTCTTGTGGAGTTCGTGCTTGCGAAGGCGAAGTTGCTGGAACGACTGCGGGGGCATACCAACGAACGGCAGCAGAAGGCGCTGCTGCGGATGTTCCGTGAGGGTCCGGAGGGATTCAGAGGCGGATTGAGCGCAGGGAACTACAGCACGATCACCGGGGCATCGCCGGCGACGACGACGCGCGATTTGGTGGATTTGGTGCAGAAGGGTGCGCTACTGCGGACGGGCGAGCGCCGGCACGCCCGATACAGGCTGAATTTGACGGCAGAGCATGAGCGATAGCGTGGGGTTCTATCGCTCATGGAAAATGCGCCTTTGGTAGAGGCGGCTCAGACCACTCCCCGCGAAAAGCCTTTACCCGGATATCTCGCAGCCAACTCTCAAATTCGCTCTCTCTCCGGGAAACGCCAGGCCCTTCCCCGTCACCATCCCACGCCATGGTATCGAACCCGGAACCGTCGCGAGTTTTAACCTATAAACCTTTCAATCAAGGGCTGTTGAATCGACACCGCAGTGTGGTACTTTGGGTGATCTAACGCGACGCCGCGGCCCCAGTCGGATTCCCCTCCCCTGCCCGTCTCGCTTTTTGTTTGCAACAACTTGCCACTTTTTGTGCATCGGTCCCAGGAGTTGGCGATATGGGGGTCCAGCCCTCGCTTCGACACATCGGTAAGTACGAGGTCATCGACGTCATCGGGACGGGCGGGATGGGCATTGTTTTTCGCGCTCACGACCCAGCCATCGGCCGTACCGTTGCCATCAAAATGCTCCGTCAGACCGACCCCACTGCCGCCACCGGCCTCTTTGACCGCTTCTTCTCCCGCGAGATGAAGTCGACCGGGAACCTCCACCACAAAAACATCGTGACGGTCTACGACAGTGGCGAACAGGACGGCAACCCCTACCTCGTCATGGAGTACCTCGAGGGCGACGCCGTCTCCAAAATCATTGCCGAGCGCCGCCCCATTCCGATGGTCGAAAAACTGGATGTTGTCGTGCAGATCTGCGACGGCCTCCAGTATGCGCACGACCGCAATATCATTCATCGCGACATCAAGCCGGCCAACGTCATTCTGCTCGCCGACGGTACCGCTAAAATCGTCGATTTCGGCGTGGCCCGCGTCGCTGGCGGAGAAAGCACGATCGTCCAGGCTGGCCAACTGGTCGGCAGCCTCTACTACCTGTCGCCGGAACAAATTAATTCTCTTCCCATGGATGGACGAAGCGATATCTTCTCCACCGGTATCCTGCTCTACGAATTCCTCACCAACCAACTCCCGTTCAAAGGAGCGGATGCTGCTTCCACCTTCGTCAAAATCCTCACCGACGAACCACAGCCGCTCGCGCAGTTCGTGCACGACATACCGCCGGCGATGCAGACGGTGATCAAACGCGCGCTGGCTAAGAACGTCAACGACCGATACCAGACTGCCGAGGAATTCGGCTTCGAGATCCTCGCCGTCCAGAAGCAACTCACTTCCGGGATCATTGCCGACTGTATGAAGCGCGCTGAAGCGGCGATGCAGCGGCACGATCTCGAGCGCGCCCGCGTTCACTTCCTTGAGGTCATCCGTCTCGATCGCCAGCACGAGCGCGCCAACCGCCTGCTCCGCGACGTACGCAAAGCCATCCAGCAGGAACAGCGGTCATCGCAGATTGTGCAAATGCGCTCCCAGGCACAGGTCGCCCTCGCGGGCGGGCAATACGAAGAAGCGCTCGCCTGCGCTGACCAGGCCCTGAAGCTCGATCCCGGCGACAAAGAGTCGGTTCGCCTCTCCGATGAAATTCGTGCGGCCATTTCCCGCGCGCGCTCCGTCCGCGAAGCTCTCAACCGTGCTGAGTCTGCGCTCTTTGCCGGTGATTTCGACGAAGCCAAGGATGCAGTGGAGGAGTCGCTGCGCCTCGACCCGGCGGACTCCGAAGCGCGGGCACTCGCCTCGGTCGTCAATAAGGAGCTGGCCGAGCGGTCCCACAGACAACGCGTTCAGGATTATGTCGATCAGGCGCGCCGTGGCATCGCGGAACGAAACTTCGCCGATGCCGTCGATGCCCTGCACCAGGCCGGAGAACTCGATCCCGCCGACTCCAACGTTCGTGAGCTCCTGCAGTGGGCGGAACGGGGCCAGGAACAGGAAAAACGCCGCAGGGATCTCCAGGAAATCACCGACCAGATCGACAAGGCACTCCGCAATGGCGACTTCGCCTCCGCCTGCACCATCTCGGAGATGGGCCTGCAGCGCTTCCCCGACGATCCCACGCTTTCCCGCCTGCGCTCGATCTCCGACAAGCAACGCGACATCGCCGCGCGGCGCCGTTTCGTACAGGACGAGAGCCTTGCGGTGAAGATCCTCACCGACCAGGGCCGGTTTGCCGAGGCTATTGCAACCTTATCCCTCGCCCTGAAGAAGTATCCCGGCGAACCCAATCTCGAATCGCTGCTCGCCCTGACTCGTGCGGATGCAGAGCGCCTGCGGCAGGAACGCGAGGAAGCAGCACGGCGCGAGGAGTTGCAGCAGGCCGAAGACGAGGCGCGAGCGCAGCGCTCGCAGCGCGTCCTTAACTCCTCCATCGAGGTGCGACGCTCGCTCGATGCGCGGCTGGCTCTGGACAGCATTGCCAGCGATGCTGCCCAGCTGCGCAGTTCCATCGAATCCGCTGATATCGACGAACACGCAAAGAACGCGGCGGCTCTCGTGCTGGAGGAGGTGGATGCGAGGTTGCGATCACGCGACCAGGTCATCGCAGAACTCCAACAGATCGGACACCAGATCGAACAGGCCCAGAACGTCGCCTCATTGGTCGATGGCGATAACCGCCTGCGCAGCATCAAAGCGACATTCCCCAATGAGAAACGGATTCAGGCTCTCTGCGGCGAGCTCGGAAGCGCTCTCTCGCAACTGCGCGAGGAACACGACCGGCGCATCTCTTTGCTGACCTCGCTGACCCAGGGGGTCAACGCCGCACCCACAGGCGAGCTGAAGGCAATGCTGCAAAAAGCTCGCGAACTGGCGCAAGGTTTCACCGATGACGCGCGCATCGGTGTTCTGCTCCAGCAGATTGAATCCTCCGTGTCGACACGTCTTGAGCATCAGGCCGCACACGCGCGCGACCTGAAGGGCCTCTTTGCGGATGTTTCGTCCTCGCGTTCACTGCAGGAACTTTTCCGCATCGTCGAGCGCAGCCGGTCCATTGCGGCTCTGGACCGCAGTGACGAGAATCTTGCCGCCCTCGCCGGGCAGTTGCAGAGCGAAGCCTCCCGCCTGCGTGCGACCCTTGAATCCCTGCTGACCGAGATGAGTTCCCTAGCCGGGAACGTGACTGCAGCCCCCACCATCCACGATGCAGAGGCGATTGTTCCGAAGATCCGTTCGCTCGCCGAACGCCAGCCAGATTTCCAGGATCTGCAGGAGGCGGCGACTCGCCTGCTCGCTCAGATCCACGGGCGGCGCATCGAACACGACCTAATCGTGCAGGAACTGGAATCCACGCGCGCCACTCTGCCCACGCTTGAAACCGAGGACGATCTCTCCGCCGCGACCGCACGCGCCGCCGAGTGCCGCGTGCTGCATCGCAATGACGCCACCATCCTCACACTCTCCGCGGAGATTGAAACCACGGTCGAACGCATCCTTCAGGATCGCACGGAGCTGCGCGAGCGCACCGCCGCCTGCGATGCCGCCATCAAAAACGCCGACCAGCAGTTGCTCGCGGGCAACCCGAACGCCGCGCTCGAAACGCTTCTCGCGGTGGAGGGGCGCAATCCGGATCGCTCCGACCTTCACCAGAGGATCGCCGCAGTGCAAAAGCAGATCGAGCAGCTCCGCCTTGAACAGGAGCGCAAAGAGCAGGAGCGCATCGCCCGGGAGAAAACCGAAGCTGAGGCGCGCGCCGCTGCCGCCGCAGAAAAGGACCTGCAACAGGCGCGGAACCTGGTGGCCCAGGGTAAGCCCGACGAAGCCATCCAAACCCTCGGAGCCGCTCTGGAGCGTAACCCCGAACATCTGAAGCTGCGCACAGCGCTGCAGGCCGCTGAAGCCGAACTAACCCGCCAGCGCGCCGAACAACAGCGTCAGGAAGAGGAACGCATCACCCGCGAGAGGGCCGAGCAGGAACGCCTGGCAAAGGAAAAAACAGAAGCCGAGCGCAAAGAGGCCGCGAAGATCGCAAAGGCCAGGGCCGAGGCGGAGCGACGGGAGCGGGTACGCCTCGAACAGGAAGGCATTGCTAAAGAGAAAGCTGATGCGGAGGCTCGCGCCCGCCAGACTGCAACCGAACAGGCGATTCAGCAGGCCCGCCAGTTACTGGCTCAGGAGAAAGACGAGGAATCACTGGCTACCCTGCTCACAGCCCTGGAGCGTGACCCCGCCAGCCCTGCGCTCCGCACTGCGCTCGAAACGACGCGGAAGGAAATCGCACGTCGAAAGGCCGAAGGAGAACGCATCGCCAAACAGAAGGCGGTCCACGAGCGTAAGGAGAGCGAGCGCGTCGACCGGGAGAAAGCGGCCGCTGAGGCCAGCGCCCATCCGGCAGAGTCGACTGCGACCCAAATTCTCCCCGCAGCCTCCCCGGTCGCTCCGGTTGCTGCGCCGAAGTCTGGCCTGCAATCCGAAACTGCTGTCACTCCGGTCCCGCTTCTCCGTCGCCCGTCCGTTCTGGCAGGTGCAGGCGCAGTTCTGCTCATCTTTGTGGCCGGCGTCTGGTTTGCGCTGCGAACCTTCTTTGCGCCAGCGCCGATGCTGCAGATCACGGTCATCAAGTCCCCGGCTGACGCGGCGATCACGGTCGACGGCCAGGCGAGGGACTGCTCCGCGAATTGCGCTCTGCGATTGGCCCCGGGCAGCCACACCATCCATCTGGAACACCCTGGCTACGTCGCGCTGCATTCGTCGCTCACCCTCGCCGTCAACGATGCCTACCGCGTCGTGCCTCTCACCCTCGAGCCTGTCATCGGCGCCAACCCACCCGCACCGTCTTCTCTTCCCGGCTCCACGGTCTCGATTCTCGGCGACCTTGGCGCCGCTGCCGTCTCGCTCGATGGCAAACCCGCGGGCGATCTAATCTCCGGGCGCATCGACCTCAGCCAGCTCGCCCCTGGAACACATCAGATCGTTATTGCAAGAAGCCGCAAAGACCTTCGCCTCTCGGTGCGCATCGCCAAAGACGGGGCGATCACGATCGACAACGCCACCGGATTCGATCAGGATGCAGTGCTTGCTGCGACGCACTCTGGTTCCGGGGTCACCCTTTTCTGCCGCTGCAGCGGTGCCGATCTGCAAATCGATGGGAAGCGAATTCTGCCCTCGTCGCGCAACAACTACCGCATCCCCGCGGGCGCTGGATCGCAGTTCAGCCTCACGCTGATCCGGGCGGGCCAGAACCAGCACATCGCGCTCCAGGCTCAGGACGCGCGGCAGGCGCTTATCCTCATCACGGCTCTTCCTGCAGCGCCGGCGGCCGCGCCCCAGCCGGCTGTGCAACAGCTGCCTTCGGCTCCGTCCATCCCGGCTCCCGCTTCGAACCCGCCGCCATCCAGCACAGCACCGGCCACGCAGGCGCCCGCTTCTGCGCCCGCTCCAGAACAGCATCCGGCTCCGGCGAACGCAGTTCCTGGCCCCAGCGCTCCAGCGCCCGACCTTGCGGCATGGAACAGCATCAACAACTCCGCGCAGATGTCCGATTTTCAGCAGTTCCTCAAAAGCTATCCGGACAGTCCGCACGCCACCGAAGCCAGGCAGCGGATCGCTGCCCTCCAGGCGAAGCTGGAGCAACAGCAACAACAGAACAACCAGCAGGACCAAAAGCAGATCCTCGCAGCACTGGAAACGTATCGGATCGCCTACCAGGCGAAGGATCTAAATACTCTGTCTGAAGTCTGGCTAACTGTGCCGCGTTCAGATCTGCAAAAGACTTTTAAGCTGGCCGATCGCATTGAAGTCACCCTCACGCCATCGACGCCTGCGATCAACGGGGACGGCGCCACAGTTTCTTCCGGACAGCGCATTGTGATTATGGTCCACGGAAAGGCTGTCTCCCAGAACTACGCAACCATTCTCTTCTCGCTGGAAAAGATTCAGGGCCACTGGCTGATCAGAACCGCGAAGTAAATGCAGTCTCGGAGGCAATATGACGAAATCTCGAGCTGTTCTTCTGCTTGCAGTCCTTCCCGGTCTCGCGTTGCATCTGGCGGCGCAGACATGTTCCAACACCACGACGACGAATACCCTGGTCTGCACCTTTCCACAACTCTTCGGTCCCGGCGGCCTGACCCTGAACCAACCGAACCACAAGGCTCATTTCAAGACCGCCTCCCTCACCACCTTTTCGCCTCTCACTACTTCGATCGGCGAAGAACTCTCCAACCTGCCGCTCGGCTCCGCTGGTTCGGCGGTCACCTTCTCCTTCACTCCCGAGCATGTTCCGGTTCCCAGCGAAGATAGCCTCGGACCCATTCTCACGGAACGCGCCCAGGTCATAGGAAGAAACCACGTCGACGTTGGCGTCGCTTACCAGTATTTCGACTTTGGCGGAATTGACGGTCTGCAGCTCCGTCGTTTCCCGGCGATTCTCGAACACTCTGTGTTTGAGGTCAACGGCATGACGCCGGACTACGAGAACGACTATATAAGTACGCAGAATAGTGTCGGCCTGCATTTAAATCAGACGGTCTTCTATGGCGTAGCAGGCCTCGGCAACCGCCTGGACGTTTCGGTCCAGATTCCCATCGAGCAGGTTCACCTTCACGTCATTTCGACCGATCACATCGTGCGGACCGTTCAATGCGAATATGACGCTTCCTGCACCGACGCCAGCGGTGCGTATATGGGCGAGTACCATTATTTCGGCCCGCTTCCGACCAGCCCCGCCCAGGCACTCGCGGCGGTGAATGCAGCTTTCACGAATGGTGGTTCGGCCAATGGTATCGGCGATGTGATCCTCCGAGCCAAGGGCGAGATTCTCAAAGGGGAAAAGACCGCGGCATCGGTAGGAATTGCATTTCGCGTACCCAGCGGTGACGCTAACAGCTTTCTTGGCTCCGGCACCCTCGGCGTCGCTCCATTTGGCGCGTTTACCTACCGCGGCCGAGTTTCCCCGCATATCCGCGGCGGTTACCAGTGGAACGGAAGCTCCATTCTGGCGGGAGATCCGACAGGCACCACCGGACCCGCAAAAGCCAGCCTGCCCCCAGCCATCCTGTACTCCGGGGGCGCTGATATACGCGTACTGGACCGGCTTACAATTGACGCCGATCTGATCGGTGAGCGTGTCCTCGGAGCCAGCCGCCTTGCCCTCGGCACGTATGTAGACTACTTCCAGAATCCACTTCCTAACATTCAGTCCTTTATCGGCGACTACAGTTCCGACTCGATCGGAGTCGGAGCCAAGGTCCGTCTTGCTCGCGAACTCGTCCTCACCGGCAACGTCGCAACACGCGTTGACAGCGGAGGCCTGGTCGCCCGCGTCGTCCCCCTGGTTGGACTCTCGTATGCCTTTTGAGCGCAGCCGGCGCCCAGCTGGCTTTCTCCCTGGCCGGGTCGCGTCCAGACAGACGACGAGGCGGGGCTCTATGACGAGCCGGCGAAAGCAAAGGCCTGCGCCGCGGCGGAAGGATTTGCGGATTTGCTGAGTTGTCGTCTGGACGGGGCCAACTGCAATGGTGTCGACCGGGAGGCTGCCTTTCGCGCCAAGGAAACGATCAACGAAGCGAAATCTGGCGCTGATGGGCAGCGTGAAACCCGAAATCGGAAGGTCAGCATTGGGGTTGTGCGCTGGATACTGTCGTCGGAAGGGGAGCGAAACGAGGTGGCAATTCCATCAAGCTACACTGCCGCCTTAGACGCTACATTCTGTCATGGGCATCGCCGGGGAGGAGGGAGGTCAGCCAATGTCGCAGCGGACGATCCTTGTGGTGTGGCTCCTTGCCTGCTTTCTCGGCCCTGCGATCACCGTCGCCCAGAATGCACCGGATCCTCAGGCAGGACCGCTGTATGTTCCGATCGAAAAGTTGCAGTCCAGCCCGAATTGGCGAGTCTTTGCAGCGGTCGTCACTCACGACCATAAGACGCTGCAGGCGCTTCTCGACGGAGGTGATTCCCCCAACCGCTTCAGCATCCGCTACCGGCTTCCCATCACCATGGCCTGCCAACTGGGTGACCTGGAGGCTGTCAGGATCCTGGTCAAAGGCGGCGCGGATGTCAACCTCTTCGATGCCCAGGATGAGAACGCTGTCATCTCGGCCACTCTGTACAACCGGACCCAGATTATCCGCTACCTGCTTGCTCAAGGAGTGAAGGTCAACCTCACCAGCCCGCGCTTCGGCGGAACGGCGCTCTTCGTCGCTCTGAACAGCGGCAATGTCGATCTGCTCACGGTGCTGATTCGAGGCGGGGCCGACGTCAATCAACCGGACAAGAGCGGCGACACTCCCCTGATGCTTGCTTCCTTGGGGGGCGACCAGGAGATGGTCGCGTTTCTGAAAAGCATGGGCGCCAGGTTCAATTCCCCGAACGAAGAGTTTCTCTGCGCTGCCGGCCGGGGCGAAGTGGAAACGTTGCAGAGGATCCTCGAGGAGGGAGACACAACCAGGCATCATGGATGGCTTTACCGGTGGGTATTCCGGCATCGGCTCGAGTTACAAAAACTGAAGTGGACGAACTCCATAGTGAACAACTCCTACGGAAACGGCATTACTCCCTTGATGGCCGCGGCAGGCACCGGACAAATCGCCGCCGTCAAATTTCTGCTCACCGCCGGTGCCCAGTTCAACGCGCTCGATTCCACGCACGACACGCCATTGATGTACGCGCTCAAGAGCGGGGAGAGAATGACGGTTCTGGCGCTGCTCGATGCCGGAGCCGACCCCACAGTCGCGAATCTCGGTGGCGTCAACACGCTGCTTCAGGCTGCCACTTACCTTGACGATCCGGAGATTGTCCGCCTGCTGATCCGCAGGGGTGTTCCCCCAGCAGCCGGCTCGAGTATCAACGAGACTCCGTTGATGGCCGCCGCATGCTTTGGCAGGATTAAGACTGTCAGAATCCTTCTTGAACTTCACGTCCCAGTCAACGCGCAGTCCACGGAGGGCCTGACCGCGCTCGCCGAGGCCGCAATTGCAGGCGAGGCGGACATTCTCACACTGCTGTTGCGCGCGGGGGCCGATCCTGCCATCAAAGACGGCGAGGGCAAGTCTGCCCTGGATCTCGCTGTCCGGCAGGGGCATGATGCCGCCGCCGCAATCCTGAAAAAAGCGCAACCGGATAGGCCGCTAAAAACCACTCCCGGGGCTGCCAACTAACCGCGAGCTGCGAAATCATTCATCGCTCAAGAGTGATCCAGAAATAGAACGAGTGATGCGGGCCTGCAGGGCTAAAGTTCGGGGTTAGGTGGCAAGTTTGGCTCAACGTCATCCGGCGGTGGCAGATACCATACCTGGATGACGGCCGTCCCTCCCTGGGCATTTTCCGCAGTCGCCACCGTGCCGATTGCCGTCGTTGCGTTCAGGATCGTTGTGTTCAGTAACGTTTCGGAGTCGGATCCCGCCGTGAACCAGGGGACAGGACATGACTCGGTGGCGTTCTCCGGGGACGTGAAACCCGTGCCGCGAATGGTGACCTGATAGCTCTTTCCTGCCACCCAGAAGTTAGGCGATACGGAAACGATCGTGGGACGGGGACAGAGAGACGGCGGCTGATCCGTGATCTGGGGATAAGCCTGCTGCAGGACAGTTCCAGCTTCCTCGATGTCGAAAAGACCTGGAGCGCTGGTGTTTGCAGCAACGACGAGGCGCTGTGTCACCATCGGCGCTGGCGCATAAGACTGATTTCCCGCCTGATTCGCTCGAATCATGCAGGTTCCGGCAGCATGCAGCGAGAGGGTTGAACCGGAAATCGAACAGACGGTCGGCGTCGCTGGATACAGATTGACCAGCAGTCCGGAACTGGCGGAGGCAGCCAAAGGGATGACAGCCCTGGCCCTTTGCGCCGGGATCGAAGCGAATGCGATGATCTGCTGCGATCTGCTCTTTGGGGCATGGGCCACCGGGTCTCTCGCTGTCTGCGCCGGCAAAACCGAGCCAAGCGCGACGACCAGGAGGGCTACCGATGCTGTCGACTCACCGAGTCCGCGGCGCGACTCCCACATGGACGTATGCCCCTGACTTGCGAGATGACTCCGGACTCTTCGCGTTCCGCGATGAGTATCTCAGATTTGCCTCGCGGCGGTGATTCTCCGGTTCCCGCGATTTTTTCGAATCCTCGATCTCTGACGACCATCCCATCACGCATAGAGCGACCATCCTGGTGGAGGGCCGGTCATCGAGGAGGGAATCAATGAAGCTGACGGGCAAGAAGGCTCTGATTACCGGGGGCAACAGCGGCATCGGCCTGGCCACGGCGCGGCTTTTCATCGCGGAAGGCGCAGAAGTCGCCATCACGGGTCGCGACCAACAGACACTGGATGAAGCGGTGGCGGAACTCGGACCGAAAGCGCGCGGCTATCGCGCCGACATTACAGTGGCGGAGGACCGGAAGAAGCTCTTCACAGAACTCGCCAAAGACTTTGGCAAGCTGGACATCATCTTCGCCAACGCAGGTATTTCGGGCAGGACGCCGACGGGCGCGACCGACGAAGCCGTGTTCGAGAAGGTGGTCCACACCAACCTCAGCGGCGCTTTCTTTACCGTGAATGCAGCCGCACCTCTGATGAACGACAACGGGAGCATCATCTTCAACGGATCGGTGCACAATTATCTCGGTCAACCCGGCGTAGCTGCGTACGCTGCGACGAAAGGCGGACTGGTTTCAATGGCGCGGACGATCGCCGCCGATCTTGCGCCGCGCAGGATTCGCGTGAACGTGGTGGCGCCGGGAGCGACGAAGACTCCCATCTGGAAGCGCGGGCCGCGCGCCAATGCCACAGCGGAGGAATCCGCAAGGGTTGCGGACTTCTTCTCTTCCACGATTCCGCTGGGCCGTTGGGGCGAACCGGAAGACCTGGCGAAGGCCGTGCTTTTTCTTGCCTCGGAGGATGCGTCGTACATCAATGCGATCGAGCTGATGGTGGATGGCGGACTCACTGGTGCTCCTTTTGGAGCTGCGATTCTGCGCGGCTGACTGCAGAGAATCGTGAGGAAGAACGAACCGCCGTTGATCCTTCTGAGCGCGCGGGGATACGGCGTCTACGGCTCGTGGATTTTGATGACGACGGCGGCGTAGGTGGTGTTGGGTTCGAGGAGCAACTGGTGCGGGGTGCCGGCGTGGACGATGAGCACGTCGCCGGGGTGAATCTGCTGGGAGTGGCCTCCGTCGATTTTGGGACCGTGTGTTTCGCCGTCGGCTCCGGTTTTGGCGTCGACCACCGTTCCTCCAGTGATCAGCGTGGCGCTGCCTTGTTCAACGGTCATGACATCGTCCCAGTGGGCGTGGACTTCGGCGCCGCCGCTGGTGGTGCGGGCGGATAGCTGGATTTTGTAACGGCCGTAGTCCTCAATGGTGGTGCCGCTGGAGCCTTTGGTCTTTGCGACGGAGATGAGGTTGTCGATTTGGGTGTGGAGGTCGGGGACGGGGAAGACGATGGCGGGATCGTGGGGCGCGGGCGGCGGCGTCTGCGCGGGTGCGGAAAGCGCGAGGGCGAGGAGCGAAGCAGCGAGGATGGCAGGTTTCATCTTGACTCCTTGATCGGGTTGCGGGACGGCTGAAAGTGGGGATTCGTGTCACAACTGACGGCCAGATCCTCGCCTGAGGTTTGGTGGAATTGTCGGCCAAAACTCGCTCGGGACGCCAGCGCCGGGCAGCAGCGAAATTTCGGGCCGACTCATTAGAGCAGGGTGTCGAGGGGGGCAGGATCCATGTCGGCGTAGTCCTGATTCTCGCCGCCCATGCCCCAGCAAAAACTGTACGCCTGGGTGCCCATTCCGGCGTGGATCGACCACCCCGGGGATACCACGATGTCGCGATTGGATATCACGAGGTGCCGCGTCTCGTCGGGCGGCCCCATCAGGTGAAAGACGCGGGCGTCCGCAGGAAGATTGAAGTACATATAGATTTCCGAGCGCCGCATGTGGGTGTGCGGGGGCATGGTATTCCAGGCGCTGCCGCTGTGCAGATGGGTCACGCCCATCACCAACTGGCAGCTGCGCGCGCCTTCAAGGTGGATGTACTTACGGATCGTCCGGAGATTGCAGGTTTCCGCCGCGCCGATGGTGGTCGGGTTGGCGTCGGACTTCTTTACCAGCGTGGTGGAGTGGGTGGCGTGAGCGGGATAACTGAGGAGATAGAAAACAGCAGGCTGGTCGGCCGACGCCGACTCGAAATGAATTTCGGGATTGCCCCGGCCGATGTAGAGAACGTCGAGGTTCTCGAGGTTGCAGGTCTGAGGGCCGATACGGACGACGCCGGATCCGCCGATGTTGAGCACCCCCAGCTCGCGGCGTTCGGTGAAGTACGTCGCGCGGAGTTCCGGGTAGGTGGGCAGAGCGATGGGCTGGCTGGGGGACGGGGCAACGTGGCCCACAACCGCGCGGTCCAGATCGACGTAGGCCAGGTGCAGCCCGCCGGATGCGCAGAGGCCCTCGAGGAGGAAAGTGGAGCGGAGCTCCTCGGTGGTCATCCGGGGATAGCGGACGGGATCGGCCATCAAAACGGTCTTCATCACTCAACTCCCTGCGAGGCACAGTCAGTATTGGCCCGCAAACGATGACAAGACAGACTCTTTTGTTTAACAAAGGTGGACGAAAATGTCCGCAGAAGAGTCGAGGGAGGTCCCGCATGACGGGATGCCCGCGGACTGGCGAGCGTCATGGCACAATCTGCAGCGGGTTGACGGGGGCTTCGGCGGCATGAAAATGCGCGTGAATCCCCTCGGCGGTCTTCGGCGGGACGACGGCGGCGAGCGAGTCAAGACTGGCGGCGGCGACGCCGCGCAGACTGCCGAAGTGTTCGAGCAGGCGCTGGCGGGTGCGCGCTCCAACGCCGGGGATGGTGAGCAGTTCCGAATCGCGGTCGCGCATTTCGCGGCGCTTGCGGTGGTAGGAGATGGCGAAGCGGTGGGACTCGTCGCGAATGCGCTGAACCAGATGGAGGACGGGTGAGCGGCGATCGAGGACGATGGGCTCGTCCTCCTGGCCGTAGAGGTAGATGATCTCCTCGCGCTTGGCGATGGAGGCGAGGGGCTGGGTGGTGATCCCGAGAGATTCGAGCGCAGCGGCCGCGGCATGGAGCTGTCCGATGCCGCCGTCGATGAGGATCAGGCTGGGGGCCTGCGCGGCCGGCGAACCCGTTGGTTCGGAGCCCTCACCGTTCACCTGCGGCACAACCTTGCCGAGAGCGCGATAGCGCCGAGTGATGACCTCGCGCATCGAGGCGAAGTCGTCGACGCCTTCGACGGTTTTGATTTTGAACTTGCGGTATGCGCTCTTCTTCATCTCGCCGTTCTCCCAAACCACCATGGAAGCGACGGTCTCCGCGCCCTGGATGTGGGAAATGTCGAAGCACTCGATGGTGCGCGGCAGATCTTCGAGCATGAGCGCATCCTGCAGAGCTTCCTGAATCGCTTTGCGGCTGGGCGCAAGGACACGGAAGCGCTGATCGTAACTCTGCTTGGCGTTCTGAGCGGCGAGGTCGACAAGAGAGCGCTTGTCTCCGCGCTGCGGGACGGCGATTTCGACGCGATGCCTGGTGTGTTCGGCCAGCAGATCCGCCAGGGTGGAGCGGTCGGCGAAGTCGACGGGAAGATAAATGACCCTGGGCACATAGGGCTGGTCGATGTAGAGCTGCTTGAGCAGGGCAGAGAAGAATCCGCCAGGCTGCCACCCCACCGCGCCGACACCGCGCGCGTTGGGCTCGAAGGCCGCAGCGGACTGTGCAGCTGTGTCGCCGGCGGGCTCTGGCTCCGGAGGTTCCACGACAAAGTCGGGCAAGTCCTCCCAGAAGAACTCGCGCCGGTCCACAATCTTGCCGCCGCGCATGTGGAATAAGTTGACGGCGATCATGCTGTTTTCGCAGTGGTAGCCAAAGACGTCGGCATCGTCGTCTTCGACGGAGGCAATGCGCTGTTTTTCCGAAAGCTGATCGACGGTGACGAGGAGGTCGCGATATTTCGCAGCGAGTTCGAATTGCTCGGCGGCAGCGGCAGCGGCCATGCGCTCGTGCAGCGATTTGTTCAGGTCCGACGTGCGGCCTTCGAGAAACATCTGCGCGTCGCGCACGGCTTCGGAGTAAGCATCGGGAGTCGTCAGGCCTTCGACGCACGGGCCCAGACAGCGGCCGATGTAGTACTGCAGGCAAGGGCGCGCGTGGTAGCGCGAGAGGTCGATCTTGCAGCTGGGCAGAAGGAAGCTGCGATGGATGAGGTCGACGACGCGGTAGGCCAGGTTGCCCGGAAAATAGGGTCCGTAATAGGCGCTGCCGTCGCGACGCAGGCGGCGGGTGACGAAGACTTTGGGCCAGCGGTCGCCGAGGGTGAGCTTGACGTAGGGATAGGTCTTGTCGTCGCGCAGCAGAATATTGAAGCGCGGCTTGCGCTGCTTGATGAGGTTGTTTTCCAGAGCCAGGGCTTCGTGCTCGTTATCGACGAGGATGTAGTCCACGTCGACGGCGTCGCGCATGAGGGAGCCTGTTTTGGCGTTGGCCTGATTGGTCTCGAGAAGATAGGAACGGACCCGCGAACGAAGATTCTTGGCCTTGCCGACGTAGATGACCTCGCCGTCGGCGTTTTTATAGAGGTACACGCCGGGCCGGGGTGGTAAGGTGCGAATCTTCTCGTGTAGATCCATTGCGGCCCTATAACCAGTGTAACGGTTGGCTGACAAGGTGGATTTGGGGGTCAGAGGCACCCGATTTCGCGTAAAAAATACTCAAACCGGGCGATCCTGAGAGCGAACAAGGCCCTTTAGAAGTCCCCATAAGTTGTCTATAAATAGTGGGTTACAGCTATGGCGGCGATTTGGGCCTGCGCGTGCTGCTTTTCTGGATGAAAAGGGAAGCATCCGCCCGTTGGGTGGGTGCTTTCTCAGTAAAAGCACAGAAATAAGGACGACAAAAGAAACGGAGTGTCACCCATGACGCGGATTTCCAGAACGGGTTTCGCGACCGCCTCAGCAGTTGCGGCGCTGTCTTTGGTTTTCACAACCGGCTGCACGACCAAAAATTATGTGCGCAGCCAGACTGAGCCGGTGATTCAGAAGACCAACGAGCTTGACGATGCCACGGCCGCCAACAACCGCGCCATCCACGATGTGGATTCGCGTGCACAGGCCGGCATCCAGACGGCACAGAATTCGGCCAACCAGGCACAGTCGAACGCACAAAACGCCAGCCAGTCAGCCAACACCGCTCAGTCTTCCGCTCAGGACGCCGTGAACCGCGCGGATTCGCTGGCCGGGGTGATTGCCAATCTGGACAACTACAAGCAGGTCGGCGATGTCTCGGTGACGTTCGGCTTCAACAAATCGATTCTGACCAAGGCGGACAAGGATCAGCTGGATCAGTTCGGCACGCAGCTGGCGAATTCAAAGAACTACATCCTGGAAGTGACGGGTGGAACGGACTCGGTCGGGTCGAAGGAATACAACTACGACCTGAGCGACCGCCGCGCCATGGCTGTGGTCCAGTACCTCGCCACGAAGTACAATGTGCCGGCGCACAAGTTCTATCTGGTGGGTCTGGGCAAAGACATCGAAGTGGATTCGAACAAGACCGCGGCGGGCCGCGCGAAGAACCGTCACGTGGAAATCCAGCTGCTGAGCAATTCCGGCGACAACGGCGCGCCGCCGGCACAGGGCAACGCGAACCCGGGTGGAGGAGCCGCTCCTTCCGGCCGGTAACTTCTTCTGCAAGCAACAAACTGAATGGCGCGCGGCCCAGGGCTGCGCGCCTTTTTTATTGGCGCGGAATTTGGCCTGCTTCAGGCTGGGGACAATTGGCGGACATGCGCGGCGCGGACGTCGTTCGCGGTAAACAGCCGCAGGAACGGAGCGCCTTGACAGGCAGCTTCCAGCGCGGCGCGTCCCCCGGCCTCTTCGCGTTCGACCAGGCAGACGGCAGCGATGACGCGCATGCCTGCTTCGCGGGCGGCTTCGATGGCGGTGATGGTGGAAGCGCCGGTGGTGCAGACATCGTCGACGATGAGCACGGGGACGTCCTGCTCGAGGAAGCCTTCGATGCGGCGGCCGGCGCCGTGGGTCTTTTCCACCTTGCGGACGAGAAAGCCGTGGATCAAGGGCGCACCGGGATCCTCTTGCGCCCGCCAGGCGCTGGCGATGGAGACCGCGGAGACGACGGGATCGGCGCCCATGGTGAGTCCGCCGACGGCGGCTGGATGCAGGTCGTGCTCGCGGAGCAGATCGAGGATGGCGAGGCCGGTGAGACGACCGCCCTCGGCGTGGAGCGTGGTGGTGCGGCAGTCGATGTAGTAGTCGGACTTGGCGCCGGAGCTGAGGGTGAAGTTGCCGAGGCAGAAAGAGGTACGGGCGAGGAGGTCGAGGAGGGCGTTGCGGGGATTGGCGGTCGTCATGACGGTTCGTGTCCTGTCTAGAAGTTTATGGAAAAATTCGACGAATCGAAGGGATTGGAAGAACAACTTTCCGGGGCTGAAGGCAAGGTTGTTTTGAGGCCGTTAGCGGCGCCCGTTCGATGCGCACCTCGCTCTGGTCGGAGCTTGCTCAGGGCAGGCTATCGAAGTCGTGCCCACAATGGTGCAGGAAGAGCACTTTCGGTTAGAGCTGGGAATGGAGTTTGTGGATTCGGGTGGCAGGGGCGTTCGCTTCTTGCTAGGGGGTGAACCTGGCCGTCGCCGGGCTGGGGTATTTTTTTTGACCGCTGGGCCGCGGCCCGCCCGCCCGGTCGAAGCGTCACTCACCTCCGGTCTCCGCGCTTGGGTTTAGCAGCGATGGGTCGCCGCTGCGCGCGGTGTTTGGGGGCTGACTGGCGGCTATTTCTTTGGCGGGGCAGCAGGTTTCAGACCCGCGATGGCATTCGTAAGTCCGCTGAGGGTGGGGGCGTCGAGAGAGTAGAGCGACGCATCGTCCTCGCGCCTGGCAAGAGCGGTATCGCCGGTCTTCTCGATCTGCACCTTCTCGATCTTTTTGCCGCCGCCGGAGGTTACCGTAAGCTCGATTTGCGGGTTCGTGAATCCGGAGTCGACAAATTTATTGGCGGCGAGTTCGCGCAGAGCCGTGACCAGCATTTCAGCGCTGTCGGCGTCCATCTTTTTGCCGCTGGAAGTCCAGGCATTGCCGGTGCGGGTGAGCACGATCGAGGTCGCCCCGGACTGGTATTCAATTTTTTCCGGATCGGCATAGCCGAAATCGAAGAGCTGCTTGTTGCGGAAGTCTTCGAGGCTACGGTCGAGATCCGCAGCCAGAGCGCTGGCGGTGGTGGAGTCGATCTTCCAGGTTCCGGGGATGGCGCTGGATTTCGCGTAGTAGTCGTCCTTGTCCTTACGAATGTCCAGCGTGTCGGTACCGGAGCTGCCGGTCAGCTTCGCGGTCGCGACAGGGGTCGCGTGCGCGTAATTCTTCGTCGCGTCGGCGGGCGAGACAGAAGCGTCCCATTTCGCGCTGGTGAGCTGCTGCAGAAGATCATCGACCTGGAAGTTATCGGTGCGCCAGGACTGGGGTTTCTCGATGCGCCAGCCATTCTGCACGCGGGCAAAGCCGATGTCCTGACTTTGGCGGAGGAGGTCGAAACTGCTGACGGAACTGGCGTCGATGGGCAACAGCCGCTTGTCGCGCAAATCGTCGAGGCTTTTGTTGAGGCTGGTCTTGATGTAGGAGGCCGCGGTAAACACGCGCGGATCCCCGGCCAGCGCGGCATAGACGGCATCGCCGGTAGGTGTGTTGTCGCCGAGGAGAAGCCGGTGGGTGATGTTGTCCTTGCCGGCGATATCGACTTCAAGGGAAGGATCGCCGAGGCCGAACTGGGCGAGGTTCGTCGCGTGATCGTCGACCACGCGTTCGGAAGTCAGCGGCGCAAGACTCGACAGCATGCCGGAGACGGTGCTGGTGTCCGCAGGATATGGGCCGGGCGAGGTGATCTGCCAGTACGTGCCCGAGCGCGCCAGCGTGACCGGTTGCGCGCCCTTCTGCTTCACGGTGAGCGAACTGACGGTCGAGGGATCGATTTTAAGAATCGCAGGGCTGGTGCTGGCTGTGGTGGTGCTGGCCGGCGGCGTCTTGCGGTGTTCGGACCAGTAGAGAACGCCCGCAAGAACGAGAAGGACAACCGCTGCTGCAATGAGACCGCGAAATTTCATAACCAGGGATCGAGTTGCGCCGTACGATTATCTCCGCTTCCACCAAACCAGGATGCCGCCGGCGATGACGATGAGCGGAAGCACGAACTGGCTGATGATCCGCACCATGTTGAGCTGCGCGGTGGTCATGGTAATGCGGCGGTCTTCAGGGGCTTTGGGACGGATGGAAATGAGGTCCTCGTCCGAGCAGAGCCAGTTGATGGCGTTGGTGGCGAGGTCGCCGTTGCCGTTGAAGCGGAGGAAGCTGTTGGCGGCCCAGTCGGAACTACCGACCACGACGAAGCGGCCCTGCGAGCCGGATTTACCGGTGTTGTACGAGCCGGCCACGCCGAGAGTCAGCGGCCCCTTCTTGTTGTTCGGGTCTTTCACGTCGACTTTGGGAGAGCTGAGATTCGTCGTCGCAAAGGCGGTGTCGGAGGTATCGAACAGCTTCTCCACGGTGGTTTTATCGCCGTTTTTGAAGGCCAGCGAGCGCGCGAGGGGGAAGCCGGTGTAGGTGGTTTTCATGTCAGCCACAATGGGCTGGGAACTGTAACTGTTGACGAGCGCGACCTGGCCGCCAAAGCCGTAGAGCTGGCCGATGGGATTCAGGTCCAGGACGAGATCTTTGTCGACGGTGACGCCCCAGCCTGCGAGCAGCGTGGTGAGAGCGTCGTTGTCGCCGATGGCGGAGGGGCCGACGTTCAGCGGAGGATCGAGCATGAAGAAGGCGCGGCCGCCATTCTCAACATAATTATTGATAGCGTCGACTTCGGGCTGCTCGTAATTGCGGGTCGGTCCGGCGATGACGATGGCGGTGCAGTCGGCCGGGATGGCGGCGGACTGGAGCAGACTGATGGCTTTGGTCTGATAGCTGTCGCGGCCCAGCAGGTCTTTCAGGCCTGATTCGCCATCGCGGCCGGTCTCGTCAATGGGATGCTCACCGTGGCCGGTAACGAAACAGACGGTGCGGGTGTTGCCTTTGATGTCGCGAATGAAGGCGCCGGTGATGCCTTCTTCCGTCATGTCGGCGGCAATTTCCGTATGATCGCCGATTTGGACGGTGGCGGTGCCTTCGGTGCGGATACCGGCCTGGCGCGCGACCATCGGCGACTTCTCAGGATCGACGTACTTCACCCGAACCTTCGGCGACAGGGCCCTGTACTCGTCGAGCAGATCCTTGCCATCGCTGAAGCGCGTGCTCAGGTTGAAGTAGGTGATGGTCGCGGGCTCTTTGAGTCCGTCGACGATCTTCTTCGTCTCCTGGGACAAGCTGTAACGCTTGTTCGCAGTCGCGTCATACGACTTGGTGTAACGGTTGGCGAGATAATTGGCGACGACCACAATCGCGAGCACGACCAGAACATAGATGGTCGCGTAGGCCGCGTATTTGGTCTGCCTCGCCTTCAGCCACTGGCTTGCCATTCCTGGTTACGACCTCCAGCGAAGTGATTCCATCGAGCGGGCGGTGAAGAACAGTCCAAGGAAGATGACGCTGAGGTAGTAAATCGCGTCTTTGGACGAGAGCACGCCGCGGTCGAAGGTATCGAAGTGAGTGATGACGGACATGTAGGAGAAAACCTGCGCCCACGTGGACGAGTCGTAACTGCTGACCCAGGAGAAGACCCAGAGCAGCAGGCAGGCGCCGAAGGTCAGGGCACCGGCGATGATCTGATTCTTCGTCAGCGTGGAGATAAACGTGCCGATGGCCAGCAGCGCCGCTCCCTGCAGGAAGACGCCGAGGAAGGTGACCAGCATGGGCTTCCAGTCGGGGTTGCCGAAGCGGAAGAGGAAGACGAAGCTGATGCTGGCGAAGAGAACGATCCAGCAATAGAGCAGGGTCGCCGCAAACCACTTGCCGAGGATGATTTCGATATCGCGGACGGGCGAAGTGGCGAGCAACTCGATGGTGCCGTTGCGTTTCTCTTCGGCAAAGAGGCGCATGCTGATGAGGGGGATCATGAACAGCCCGAGAAAGCTGCTGGTGCCGAGCAGGGGGCGAATGACCTGCTCATTGATGTTCATGGGCTGTGCCTGGCCCATCATCTCCATTTCCATGCCCTGCTTGATGAACTCGGCGAGGAAGTTCCAGAAGATCCATCCGAAGATGACGCTGTACATGGTGAGCAGCAGCCAAGCGATGGGTGAGCTGAAGTAACTCGACAATTCACGGCGGCAGATGATCCAGATATTTCTCATGCATTGGCCTCCGGAGCGGGCGCGTCAGCGGGTTGAGCAGGCTCGGGCGATGCGGCGGCCTCGCTGCCGGTGAGCTGCAGGAAGATTTCTTCGAGGCTCATGGCGGAGGGTCGCAGCTCGTTGAGGTCCCAGCCGGACTCAACGACAGCGCGGGCCAGGTCGCCGCGCACCAGTTGACCTTTGCTGGCTTCGACTTCAAAGCGCGCGCTGCTTGGGAACTCCTCTTTGAGGGCGGCGTGGCTGACGCCAGGGATTTTCTCGAGGCGCGCCTGCACGAGCGGGGCAGCGAACTGGCCGCTGCGCGCTCCGACCTCGATCAGCATCGATTCGGCGCCGCGAGCGCGAGCCTGCAGGTTGTGCACCGAGTCGGTGGCGACGAGCTTGCCCTTGTTGATGATGAGCACCTGCTCACAGGTCTGCTCCACTTCGGGCAGGATGTGGGTGCTGAGGATGATGGTGTGATCGCCGGCGAGCGACTTGATGAGGTCGCGGGTCTCGTTGATCTGCTTGGGATCGAGGCCGGCGGTCGGCTCGTCGAGGATGAGCACATCGGGGTTGTGGATGATGGCCTGGGCGAGTCCGACGCGCTGCCGGTAACCCTTGGAGAGCTTGCCGAGCAGCTTCATTTTGACGTCGGCGATGGCGCAGCGGTCGAGCACGAAGGCGACGCGCTTCTCCAGTTCCGCGCCGGAGAGGCCTTTGAGGCGGCCGACGAAGCGCAGGTACTCGATGGTCTCCATTTCGAGGTAGAGGGGAGGCGCTTCGGGCAGATAGCCGATGCGACGACGGACCTCCATGGACTGCTCGAAGACGTCGAAGCCGGCGACGGTCGCCTTTCCGCCAGTGGGCGGAAAGAAGCAAGTCAGCATGCGCATGGTGGTGGTTTTGCCGGCGCCGTTGGGGCCGAGAAAACCGACGATGTCGCCTTTATTAACGGAGAACGAGATGTGGTCGACGGCAGTGGTGCGGGCGTACTTTTTGGTCAGGTCTGTAACAGTGATCATGTCTGACTAAAGGTTTGGACTCCGATCATCGGGAAGTTGTTCGTTGAGTCGAAGGGCCGGCTGCGCGAATACGCGTCTGCAACAGCAGAGAACCAAGGATCATGCTAAAGCATCGGCGGTTTCCTGTGTCAACGCGGCGGGGGTGAGCTGAAATAAATACGAGACGGCGAAACTCCGGGCTGGAGCCCATCGTATTTGGCGTTTGTTTCCACGGGCTAAAGCCCGTGGCTTGACCGTCGTGCTGCTGGCGCAACACGAGAGGGGATCTCTCTTCACTCGCCTGTATCGATCTGAGCGCGCTGGAGCTTGTCGGAGTAATCCACGTAGACGGACTTCCAGGTGGTGTAGAAGTCGAGAGCGCCGGTGCCGCCTTCACGATGGCCGTTGCCGGTTTGCTTCACGCCGCCGAAGGGGAGATGCACTTCAGCGCCAATGGTCGGCGCGTTGACGTAGGTGATGCCGGCTTCCAGATCGCGCATGGCGCGGAAGGCGCGATTGACGTCGCGCGTGTAAATGGCCGTGGAGAGGCCGTATTGAATATTGTTGGCGATGGCAATGGCGTCGTCGAAGCTGGCGCATTCGAGGATGCTGACCACCGGACCGAAGACTTCTTCCTGAGCGATGCGCATGCCTGGCTTGACTTTGCCGATGACGGTGGGCGCGAAGAAGTGGCCCTTCGCCAACGCGCCTTTGGTCAGCGGCTTTCCGCCGGTGAGGACTTTGGCGCCTTCCTTCTTTGCGATCTCACAGTAGCGGATGGAGGTTTCGATCTGCGGGCGGTTGATCTGGGGGCCCATCTGTACGGCCTGATCGAGGCCGTCGCCGACGATGAGTTCTTCGGCGCGGTCGACCAGTTCTTCCGTGAAGTCGCGAAGCACGTCTTTGTGCACGATGATGCGGCTGGTGGCTGTGCAGCGCTGGCCAGTGGTTCCGAAGGCTCCCCATAGCGCGCCGTCGAGGGCGAGGTCGAGGTTCGCGTCTTCGAGGACGATCATGGCGTTCTTGCCGCCCATTTCGAGCGAGCAGGACTTGAAGTGCGCGGCAGCGGTTTGTCCGACGATGCGGCCCACCTCGGACGATCCGGTGAACGACACGGCGCGGACCAGCGGATGCTCGACCAGGGGCGCGCCGGCGTCGGGGCCGAAACCGGTGACGATGTTAACGACGCCCGGGGGCAAACCGGCGTCGATGAGGGTCTGGACGAGGTTGAAGGTGGACAGCGGGGTGTCCTCGGCTGGCTTGATGACGCAGGTATCGCCGCAGACCAGGGCCGGGAAGAGCTTCCAGGAGGGAATCGCCATGGGGAAGTTCCAGGGGGCGATCATGGCGCAGACGCCGACGGGCATGCGGACGGACATGGCAAATTTGTTCTGGAGCTCGGAGGGGGTCGTCTGACCGAAGAGGCGCCGACCCTCGCCAGCCATGTAGAAGGCGGTATCGATGGCCTCCTGCACGTCGCCGCGGGTTTCGGCGAGGACTTTGCCCATCTCCCGGGTCATCTCCCGCGCATACTGCTCCTTACGCTCCAACAGCAGCTCGCCGGTGCGGTAGAGGATTTCGGCGCGTTTGGGCGCAGGCACGAGGCGCCAGCTTTTCCAGGCTTCGGCGGCCGCCTTGACGGCGGCGTCGACGTCGGCCGCGCCAGAGGCTTGGAATTCGCCAATCACATCATCGTGGCGGGCAGGGTTGATATTGAGGAAGGTTTTGCCGGTGCGGGATGGAACCCACTTGCCGCCGATGAAATTTTGATAAGCTTTGGCCGCCACGCGTGTCGATCTCCTGATTGTTCGGTTCAGCAGGGAACAAACACCTCAGGATAACGGAAACTCGAGTACCGTTACGATGCTGGTTCCGCGGCATGCTACAAACGGGCCACGCCTGCTTCGCCTGAAGGGGTTAATAAACACAAAGGTGGCATTGACGGGAATTTTCAATGCTGCGAAAGTGCCGGAAGGATTCGAAGGCCGTACAATAAACACAAGTATCTCCGGGACAAAACAATCTCTCGATGTCATCGAATGGATATCAGCCGCGTTCAGGACGATCGCACAGCCTGCGGTCGCTCTTCAGTGTCTTCTCCAACGATCTGGCCATAGACCTGGGCACGGCCAATACGCTCGTCTTCGCTGCGAACAAAGGCATTGTCGTCAACGAGCCGTCGATCGTCGCCATCAACAAAAATACGGGTGAAGTGGAAGCAGTCGGCAAAGAAGCCAAGGAGATGCTGGGCCGGACGCCTGGCAACATCGTGGCCATCAAGCCGATGAAGGACGGCGTGATCGCCGACTTCAAAGTCACCGAGAAGATGCTGAACTACTTCATCCAGAAGGCGCACAACCGGAAGATGCTGGTGCATCCCCGGATCGTGATTGGCGTGCCTTCGGAGATTACGCAGGTAGAAAAGCGGGCGGTTGAGGATTCGGCGTATCGGGCCAAGGCCAGCGAAGTGTATCTGGTGGAGCAGGCCATGGTGGCGGCGATTGGCGCGGGTCTGCCGATCACGGAGCCGAGCGGCAACATGGTGGTCGACATCGGCGGCGGGACCACGGACATCGCGGTGATTTCGCTGTCGGGCATCGTCTATTCGCGGTCGGTTCGGATGGCCGGCAATCAGATGGACGAAGCCATCATGAATTATCTGAAGCGGAAATATAATCTGCTGATCGGGGAACGCACGGCCGAGCAGATCAAGATGGAGCTGGGTTCGGCCTTTCCTCTGGACAAGCCGATGACGATGGAGATCAAGGGACGCAACCTGATCGAGGGCGTGCCCAAGACCATCACGGTCGATGACGGAGAAATCCGCGAAGCTCTGGGCGAGTCCATCGCCACTATTCTGAACGCCATCCGCGTCGCCCTGGAGCGGACCCCGCCGGAACTCAGTGCGGATATCAGCGATCGCGGCATCGTGCTGACCGGCGGCGGCGCCCTGATCAAAAACCTCGACAAGCGAATTCGCGAGGAAACCGGGTTACCGGTCTCGATCGCCGATGACCCACTGGCCAGCGTGGTGCTCGGCACCGGCAAGATGCTGAGCGATTTCCGTTTGCTGCGGAAGATCAAGATCGACGGGTAAGCCCGCGGGCGGCGCAAGCAGGGCCCAGTTTTCATGGAATCGTTTTTCAGCCGTTACCGCAACGCTCTGGTGCTGATTACTGTGCTCGTGGCGCAGGTAATCGGCCTGGCGGTGCAGGTGCGCCGACCCGACCCCAACGCGCCGGATAAAGGCGGGGTGCGGGTGATTCGCTCGTGGGTGGTGGGCATTGTGACGCCCCCCGAGATGCTGTTGCACGCGACCGGACGCGGCATTCGCGGCGCGTGGATGAATTACATCGATCTGATCCACGTACGGAAACAGGACAAAGAACTGAAAGAGGAACTGGATCGGCTGCGTCTGGAAGAGGATTCCCTCGCCGAGGACGCCCGCCAGGGGCAGCGACTGCAGGCGCTGCTGGGATTCAGGGAAAAATACGTCTATCGCACCATCGCGGCTCAGGTGATTGGCACATCGGGAACCGAGCAGTCGCAGGTGCTGCTGATTGACAAGGGGTCGCAGGACGGCATCAAGCCGGATATGCCGGTGATCACGCCGGACGGCATCGTGGGCAAGACGCGAGACGTGTTCCGCCACACCAGCCAGGTGCTGGAAATATCTGACGTAACCAGCGGTGCGGGGGTGATCCTCGAGAAGACGCGGATCCGCGGCGTGCTGCGCGGCGACACCTGGGGGCAGCCGGAGATCGTCAACGTCTCGCCGGATGAGCGCATCCAGCGGGGCGAAGCGGTGCTGACCAGCGGTGGGGACGCGATTTATCCGCGGGGACTGGCGGTGGGGACGGTGGAACGCGTGATTCCGCAGCCCGAGGGAACGCTGGTGAATGTGCGGGTGAGGCCAGCGGCGAACCTTTCGCGGCTGGAAGAAGTGCTGGTGATCAGCAGCACAGGGGCCGAGATGCCCAGCGAAATGCAGCAGGACCTGAGCGACGCGGAGCAGAAGGCGTCCGATGTGCTGGCAGAGAAGCTGCCCTCGCGGGCCGATCCGAACGCGCCGACGGATGAGCAGCAGGACAAGCCGCCCGCAGGGAATGATGCCGATGTACTGCCGCCGGTGAAGCCGCCGCAGGCGCTGCATCCGGATCACTACACGCCCTCCGACACTCCGCCGGCCACCGATCTGGTTCCGGGGCAACGGATTACGAACGCGCAGAGCGCGGCGGACGGGAACGAGAGCGCTCCACGGCCGACAAGGCCTCAGCCCGGTCCGGCGGCGAACACCCCGACGACAAAACCGGCTGTCACCCCGGCCGGGCCCAAGCCGAAGCCGCCGGCGACTCAGGCTGCGCCGAAGCCGGCAGACCAGAGTCCGTCCCCGGCAAACGGGACGCCGTCAACGCCCCCGCCGACAATTCCGCCGCAGGGAGGCGCATAGATGGTCCTGCTGGCATCTTCGCGGCACGAGGTTGGGGCCAAATCCTTTCCGGTGCTGGTCTACATCCTGGTGCCGCTGTTGGCGCTGGGGCTGCAGTCGCTGCTTTCGCTGCACCTGAACCGCTTCGACCTGATCGATCTGCCGCTGCTGATCACGATTTACTACGCCATCACCCAGCGCGAGCCGGTGAGCGCGACGCTGGTGGGCGCGGTGATTGGGATCGCGCAGGATGGACTGACGCATAATGCGCTGGGGATCTTTGGTATTTCGAAGGCGGTGATCGGCTATTCGGCGGCTTCGGTTGGGGTTCGGGTCGATACGGAAAATCATGGGGCCAGGTTATTGCTCACATTCGGCTTTACTCTGGCGCAGACGGTTGTCCTGTGGCTGCTGCAACGGCACATGCTGGGGCAGCAATACGCCTGGCATGGGGTGCACGAGGTGATACGCGCGGTGGCGAACGCTCTGGTGGGGGTGGTGCTGTTTGCCCTGCTCGATCAGACCCGGCGCACGGAGTATTGAGCCGCACTGGAAGGGCTGGGCAGTCCGATGGTTGTTGGCACACAGGGGGTGGGTCCCGGCTCATTTTTGCTGCCCGTTTTGGGGAAGGGAAAAGCGCAGGACTGCATCCGAATGCGGGTTACAATCGTCCTAAGGAGTACGGCGCCCCGCCGGACAGGGGAGTGCCGTCGTTCGCGTTCAGCCAGGGTCACGGTTTTTCCTGGCGGGCAGTCCGGAACAGGAATTCTCCCATCCATGAAGAAATTCTCGCGCTTCCTCCTGCTCCCCTGCATACCCGCCATTCTGAGTCTGTCCGCAGCCGCGCAGGGGCAGAATCCTGGGACTCAGCCCGCGGCGAATTCGGCGCCAACGGTGCCCGCGCCACAGACCCAGCAGCTGAAGCGCTCTCCGTCGACCCCTCCCTCAGACGCGACGCAGGATACCGCGAACGCCTACTTCCATTTTATGATGGCGCACGAGTACGAGGAAATGGCGACCACCTTTGGCCGCAGCGAGTACGCCACGCGCGCGATCGAAGAATACAAGATGGCGCTGAACGCCGATCCGCAGTCAAGATACCTGAACAGCCATCTGGCGGAGCTGTATTTCAGGACCGGGCGGATCAAGGAAGCGGTGGTGGCGGCCCAGGACAGGATTAAGCAGGATCCGAACGACCTCGATGCGCACCGGCTGCTGGCCGACGTTTATCTGCGATCGCTGGGCGACAACTCGCAGCAGGAAGTTTCCGGGCAGATGCTGAAGTTGGCCATCGGCGAATTTCAGAAGATCGTGCAGCTGGAGCCGAGCAACCCGGAGGATCACCTGATGCTGGCGCGACTGTATGCGGCCGATCACCAGTCGCCGCAGGCGGAAGCGGAGCTGGCAGCAGCGCGCAAAATCGATCCGGGCTCGGAGGAGACGGCGCTGATTGCCAGCCAGTTCTATTCCGATCTGGGCGACACCAAGCACGCCGTCGAAGTTCTGAAAGCGTTGTCGGACGACGACCAGACGTCGCGGACGGAATCGCAGCTGGGCAAAGCCTACGACCAGCAAAAGGATACGAAGGACGCCATCGCGGCCTACCGGAAGGCGCTGGATCTGGAGCCCGACGACCTGGATACGGAGCGCAAGCTGGCGGGCGATCTGCAGGCGGATAACCAGATGGATCAGGCGCTGCAGGCTTGGAAAGACATCGCGGCAGGCGATCCGAGCGACGCCGAGGCGGAGCTGCAGATTGCCGAGATCGACCAGCACGACGGCAAATTCGACGATGCGCTCTCGGCGGTGAAGAAGGCGCACGAGCTGGCGTCGGATTCTCTGGACGTTCAGTTTCATGAGGCGATGATCGACGACGCGCTGGGCCGGCTGGACGATGCCGCGAAGGTGTACGAACAGCTGGCAACCGCAACCGAGCACCCCAGCGGGCAGTACTCCGACGAAGAGAAGGGAAATTACGCGACGGTGCTGGTGCATCTGGCCGAGGTTTACCGCGAGCAGAGCCGGCCGGATCTGGCTGTGGCCGCGTACGAGAAGATGGCGACGCTGGGCGGTGATCTGCAGTCGCAGGCCTACGACCAGGAGGTGGAAACCTGGCGCGAGGCGCACGATTACGACAAGGCCGTGGCAGTGGCGAAGACGGCGGTCGAGAAGCAGCCGAAGAGCAACGACGCCAAGCTCACGCTGGCACGGCAGCTGGCCGATACCGGGCACGCCGACGAAGGCATCGCCATGGCGAAGAGCGTGCTGGCGAGCGATCCGAAAGACATGGAAGTCTACTACCAGCTGTCGCAGATCTATACCGATCTGCGGCGGTGGAAAGAGGCTTCCGACATCCTGGATGTCGCGGAGAAGCAGGCCACGAAGAAGGAAGACCAGACCATGGTGCTGTTCGACCGCGCCATGATGGCGGACCGGGCGAAGCGGTATGACGAGGCGGAGGCGGACTTCCGCAAGGTGCTGGCGACCGATCCGGACAACGCGCTGACCCTGAACAATTTCGGATTCATGCTGGCCGATCGTGGGGTGAAGCTGGATGAAGCGCTGACCATGATCCGCAAGGCCGTGCAGCTGGAGCCGACCAACTACGCCTATCTGGATTCCCTGGGCTGGACCTACTTTCGGCTGGGGCAATATTCGCAGGCGGAGGAGAATCTGACGCGGGCCATCTCCCGGGGCGCCAACGATCCCACCGTCCACGATCACCTGGGCGATGTCTACGAGAAGACGGGGCGCCTGAAGCTGGCTGCGGCGCAATGGGAGCTTTCGCTGAACGAATATGCGCACACGGTCGAAGCCGACATGGAAACGGGCGACGTGGGCAAGGTGCAGAAGAAGCTGGACAGCGCGCGGGTACGGCTGGCGCGGGAGTCGGGCAGTCCCGCGGCGGGCAAGCCGGAATAGCTCACCCGAGCCCCAACGCCGCCAGGCCTTAAACTGCTTGCATGGGAGCATCGGCCTTGCCGGCGGCGTGCGCGGTTCCTGAAACCGGAGTGCTGGCGCAGCGCGCATTCCCTGAGTCGGGTCACCCTTACCGTACTCCTTTTCAGCGCGATTGCGGACGCATCATTCACTCCCGCGCCTTCCGGCGGCTGGCAGGCAAGACCCAGGTCTTTACCCATCCGGGCTCCGACCACTTTCGCAGCCGGCTGACCCACACCATGGAAGTGGCGCAGATTGCGCGCACTATTGCGCGCGCGCTGGGCCTGAACGAGGACCTGACCGAGGCGCTGGCTCTGGCCCACGACATCGGCCATCCGCCCTTCGGCCACGCCGGTGAGCGTGCCCTCGACGATGCGCTCCGTCAGCATGGTCTGCATTTCGACCACAACCTCCACGCTCTGCGCATTGTGGAGCACTTCGAGAACCGGCATCTCGACTTCCGCGGATTGAACCTGACCCTGGCGGTGCGGGAAGGCATCGTGAAGCACTCGCGCGATTACTCCGCGCAGAAGCATCCGGAACTGGCGGCATTTTTTCTGGACCGGCAGCCGCCGCTGGAGGCGCAGCTGATCGATCTGGCCGACGAGATCGCCTACCTGACGGCGGATTTGGACGACGGGATGGAGGCGGAGATCCTGACGCTGGAACAAATCCGCAACGAGGTGAGTCTGTTCGAACGCCATTTTGCGCCAATCGCTGGGCAGCATGCCGGCGCGCCGGAGAAACTGCTTTTCCAGGAGACACTGAAGCTCATGCTGAACGCCCTGGCCGACGATCTGATTATGGAGACCGGAAGGCGCGTGAGGCAGCACGGCATCCAGGATCTGGAGGGTATCCGCGGAGCGCCAGAGCGTCTGGCCGGGTTTTCGACAGAGATGGAGCAGCACCGGCGGGAGGCGAAGGAGTTCCTCTATCGAAATTTGTATCTCTGCGATGATCTGAAGCGCGCGCACGAGCAAGCCGCTCAGGTGATCGCCGATTTGTTTGCGGCCTGGATGGGCGATCCGACGTTGCTCCCCCCGAGCTACGCCAACCAGGTTGACGAGGAAGGGGCCCCCCGGGTAATTGCAGATTATATTGCTGGAATGACTGATCACTTTGTTCTGGAAGTGCATCGAAGCGTCAGGAAGATGGCGGTTCCGAGCCGGTCATAACTTCCTTCAGAGATGTCTCAGGCCCAGAAGTCTGCTGTAGGTTCGCAAGGCCGACCGGTTCGAGAGGCCAAGAGTCCAGGAAGCGAGGAGAGGGACATGGCACTGTTCGATGTGCATCCCTGGGCCCAATTTATCGCCGGAATGCTGACAGGTTGCTGGATTGGGGCCGCTGTCGCCTGTGTGGGCGTGCTGCTGGTGGTGGGACGGCGGGTGCGCCAACTGGAAACCCTGAACCTGCTGTTACGCACGAAACTGAAAGCGCGCATGCCGCGACGGATGGGAACCAGCGGCACGGGCCCCACTCTGGTGATGCCGCTCCCCAGTTCCGCGCGCAAGGCGGAATCTGTGGCCAGCCGGATTGCGCGGGTGAACTGAGGAACGCTCTGCGATAAGCTCCAGGAGTGAGCCGAAAACTTCTTCTCTCGTGGAGCAGCGGCAAAGACAGCGCGTGGGCGCTCCATTGCCTGCGACAGAGCGGCGAATACCAGATTGCGGGTTTGCTGACGACACTGAACGCGGCCTTCGACCGGGTCGCGATGCACAGCACCCGCCGTGCTCTGCTTGAAGCGCAGGCGCGCGCGGCAGGGTTGCCGCTGTATCCTGTGCCGCTGCCCTGGCCCTGTTCGAACGAGCAGTATGAATCCGCCATGCGGTCGGCCTGCGAGGCCGCGATTGCCGACGGCATCGAAGCGATTGCCTTTGGCGATCTGTTTCTCGAAGACGTCCGGCGTTACCGGGAAGACAAGCTGAAGGGAACCGGCCTGACGCCGGTTTTTCCTCTATGGGGGCTCGACACGCGCGAGCTGGCCGAGGAGATGATCGCCGGCGATCTGCGCGCGCGCATTGTCTGCGTCGATCCCAGGAAACTGCCAGCTGATTTTGCCGGACGCGCATTCGACGCAGATTTTCTGCGTGACCTGCCGGCGGGCGTGGATCCCTGCGGCGAAAATGGTGAGTTTCACAGCGCGGTGTATGCGGGGCCGATGTTTCGCGAGCCGATTGCCATCGAGAGCGGGGAAGTGGTTGAGCGCGACGGCTTCATCTTCGCCGACGTGCGTCTGGCGGAGACGGTTCCGGCGGAGGGTGAGCGGGTCGCAGGCTGAAATTACAATCGGCCTATGGTCATTCATACCTTTGCCTTTCGATGGAAGCCCGGCGTGAGTGAAGAGCAGCGGCAGCGCGTCATCGCCGCCATTCGTGCTCTGCAGGGGCGCATTCCAGGGCTGGAAGAAACCTGGGTGGGCGTGAACTTCTCTCCGCGCTCACAGGGCTATGCGCTGGGAGGCGTGATGAAATTCTCCGACCGCGCGGCTCTGGAAGCGTACAGCGGTCACCCTGCGCACCAGGAATTGCTGGCGTGGCTGATGCCGTTGATCGAGCCGGTCGAGGTCGACTTTGAGGCTTAGGGTGGTGAGGGACCTGAATCGGTCTGTCCGGCTTGCGAATCCTATACGTTGAGCGTTCATGGCTGACCAGGAAGCAGACTTCATCATTGTGGGCGCAGGAATTGCCGGGCTGCGGGCCGCTATCGGACTGGCTGCGGATGGAGCGCGGGTTCTGGTGGTGACGAAGGAAGCCCAGGGCGAATCGAACACGAACTACGCGCAGGGTGGCATCGCGGTTGCGATGAGCGGCGACGACGTCGCGCTGCATCTCGACGACACGGTGAATGCCGGCGACGGCGTGGTGAATCGCGAAGCAGCGCGGGTGCTGGTGGAGGAAGGTCCGCTGCGCGTAGAAGAACTGCTGCGCTGGGGCACGGACTTCGACCGCGAAGGCGGCGAGCTGATGCTCACGCGCGAAGGCGCGCACAGCCGCAATCGCATCCTGCACGCACATGGCGACGCGACTGGCGCGGAGATTGGCCGCTCGCTGCTGCGACGCGCGCGCTCGATGCGCAACATCACTCTGCTGGAATGGACGACAACGATCGACCTGGTGGTGCATGAGGGCGAAATTGCTGGTGTGAGGCTGTTGGGCCGCGATGGCGCAGTGCGGCATGGGGGCTCGCGCGCTGTCCTGTTGGCGAGCGGCGGAGCGGGCCAGGTCTACAGCGACACGACCAACCCCGCAGTCGCGACCGGCGATGGCATTGCCATGGCGTGGAACGCGGGCGCAGAAATCGCTGACATGGAGTTTTACCAATTCCATCCCACGGCGCTGAGCCTGCCCGGCGTGCCGCGGTTCCTCCTCTCGGAGGCGCTGCGTGGTGAGGGCGCGTACCTCCGCAATGCCGCCGGCGAGCGATTCATGGAGCAATATCATCCGATGATGGAGTTGGCTCCGCGCGATGTGGTCGCGCGCGGGATTACACGCGAGGGGATGGGGCCCGCGGGCGAAACTCTTCCGGTGTATCTCGACATGCGCCATGTGACCGCCATCGATCCGGCGACGCGGTTCCCGGGAATTTCGAAATTCCTGGCCGAGCACAAACTCGATTTGCATCGCGATCTGATCCCGGTTCGCCCGGCGGCGCATTATCTGATGGGCGGTGTGCTGACGGACGTGCATGGCCGGACGTCATTGCCGCGGTTGTACGCTGCGGGTGAGGTGGCTTGCACGGGCGTGCATGGTGCGAATCGGCTGGCGAGCAATTCGCTGCTTGAAGGGCTGGTCTTCGGAGCGCGCGCTGCGGAGGCGATGGCGGGTGAAACGCCACCTCCTCATCGCGATCAGATTCCACCGTGGACCTTCGAGCGCAGTTCTGATGACTTTTCAGATGCTTTGAGAAGGCTGCAAGGAGTGATGTGGAAATATGCCGGGTTGCTGCGCGATGCTGAGAGTCTGCGGCTTTGCCAGGACACTTTCGAAAAGATCTCCAGCCACAAGTGGGGATGGACCGGCAAGGGATACTCGCGCGCTCGAATCGAATTCCAGAATCTAATGACTGTTGCCGATATGGTTGTGCGATCCGCGCTCGGCCGCGAAGAAAGTCGCGGCGCTCATTTCCGCAATGATTTTCCTCGGCGCGACGACCTTCGGTTCCAGAAGCACTCGGTCCTCGCAAAGGGCCAAAAAGTCTCGTTCGTGGAGTTTTCCCAGTCTAAAGTGTTGGTTTAAGTTATTTGCGCAGCAGTCTGAATGCGTGCGTCCATTCGTTCTTCGTGAAGCCAAGGACGCACCACAGTATGCAGAGCGGTTCAATTGCGCGCGCCGATTCGGCAGAGCCCATGTCGGCGATCTCCCAGCCAAACTGATCCAGGATTCCCGTGACCGTTTTCTTCGCACCCTCGTCGTTGCCGCAGATAAACATCGTGGGCTTGATGCCACCCGCGAACTGCGGGTTCACCATTTCAGGGGCGCCGACGGAGTTGAAGGCCTTGACGAAATGCGCGTCAGAAAATTCCTTCTGCAACTGCTCCATCAGGGATTGGTTGGGACCGGTGAAGAACTGCAGCACACCATGATCCGGCGGGGCGTCGGCGATGGGATTGCACGTGTCGATGACCGTCTTGCCGGAGAGATTTGCCTTGCCCGCCCCCTGGAGTGCCTTGGCGGCGGCATCGCCTTTGACGGCGAGCACGATAACATCTGCGAAAGCCGCAGCCTCGCTGGGGCTGCCGACCCGAGCCTTGGGATTGTTTTTGTTCCAGTCGGCGAGCCTGGCCGGTTCGCGCGTCCCAATCATCGCCTCATGGCCGTGCTTCAAAAATCCGGCCGCCAGCGTTTGCCCCACCGTACCCGAACCAAGAACCCCGAACTTCATAGCAACTCCTCCTCCCAGGTGCAGAAACTATAACCCGGGCTCAGTGAAATTCGAAACCCTCAGCTCCGGTGGTCGGGGCTCGGCGCCGGCTCCGGGACGATTCTGCTGACAACTACGAAGATGGCAAGAATGGAAACAATGATCGCCAGCGACAAGGCGACCGGCACCTCGATCCAATGCACCGCGAGCATCTTGAAGGCGACAAAAGCCAGGATGCAGGCGAGCCCGTAGTGCAGGAGGTGGAAGCGCTCTAGCATGGAAGCGAGTGCGAAGTAGAGCGAGCGCAGGCCGAGCACCGCGAAAATATTAGAAGTGAAAGCAATCCAGGAATTGCGGGTCACCGAAAGGACGGCAGGGATAGAGTCGAGGGCGAAGATAAGGTCGGTGGCCTCGACGGCGGCGATGACCAACAGCAGGGAACTGAGAGCGAGCCGCGTGCCGGTGGCGTAGCGCAGGCAGCAATCGCGAATCCAGCGCACCGGCCCGCGGATCGTGGTGACACCGGGCCGCGAAAATAAAAGTCGAATCGCGGCGAGCGCCAGCAGCGCTCCGCAGGCGTACTGCACCCAGGAGAAGCGTGTGAGCAGCGTTGTGCCGGCGAGGATGAGAACGCCGCGCAGCGCGATCGCGCCCAGCACCCCCCACAACAGCACGCGGCGCTGCTGCTCGGGACCCAGATGGAGCGCGCGAAACAGGATGAGAAAAACGAACAGATTATCGATACTGAGCGAGCCTTCGATCAGATAGCCGGTGAGGAACTCGAGGCCCTGTTGTTTGCCTGTGGTGCGGGCAAGATAAATGGAAAATCCGCACGCGAGCGCGATCAGGAGGAGGGTCCAGAGCCAGGCAACACGCACGGAGACGCGGCGGCCCGGGCGTTGCAGCAGGCGCAGGTCGACCAGCAGGAGAACAGCAACCAGAGCGAGGAAGCCGAACCACGGATGGTGCATCGCCCCGGGGCCTAGCGCTGGTTCAGCAGGTGAATAGTTTCGAGGATGGTGTCGCCGGCGATGGTCAGGCTCTTCGCGCTGAGCTTATCCATAGTGTCCTCGGCAGTGTGCCAGTAGGCGTTGTTGTAGCCGTAATTCAGATCGATGAGATCGGCGCAGGGCACGCCACGCCGCACGAAGGGCAGGTGGTCGTCTTCATCATAGGTCTTGTTCTCGAAGAAATACGATTGCCAACCATACTGCGACGCCGCCTGATAGATCAGGTCTTCCAGCCACGGAGTCGAATTCTGATCGCGCTGGATGTCGAGGTCGTGGTCGCCCAGCATATCGGCAAGGATGAACGCCTTGATGCGCTTCAGTGTGCCGTCGGCCTGCCACTTGGCCGCGAGATGCTTGCTTCCGTAAACCGAGTCCGTGTCCGACCAGCTCTTCACCGCCTCTTCGCCATCGGTAAAGAGCAGCCAGACACTGTAACCGTCGAGGGTCTTACCGCGCAGGTAGTTGGCCATTTCGATCAGCAGGCCGGTTGTCGACCCGCCATCGTTCGCGCCGATGTAGTGAATGTTGCGCAGCGGGTAGTTGGTTTCGTAATGCGTAGCGAGAACGATGACGCCGTCCTTCTTTCCCGGAAAGCGCACGATGAAGTTGTGCATCGTCATCGGACCGGCCGGCGTGTCGGTGGTGAACGTATCTTCTTCCAGCTGATCGTGGCGAAACTGGTCTTTGATGAACGCTTCGGCTTTGGCGTGGCCAGGGCTGCCGATCCAGCGCGGACCGGTCGCGACAAAGTCTCGCGTGTAAGCGAGTGCGCGGGCGCCATCGAACTGCGGCAGATTCTGCGCGGGGGCGGCGAGGGCGGTAGCCATCGCGGCAAAGATGAGGAATCGTCTCACGCGGAAGCCTTTGCGGCGCGCCGCTTGCGGCTGGCAGGATGAACAATATAGGAAACGCCGATGCCGAGAAGATACAGCACCAGCATGGGGCTGGCGAAAACGCACATGGTGAGCACGTCGGAGGTGGGGGTAATGATAGCCGCAATAATAAAGATGATTAGGATGGCGTAGCGAAAATTCTTCCAGAGAAACCTTGGGCTGACGATGCCGAACAAGGAAAGAAACATGATCAGAATGGGCAGCTCGAAGGTGATGCCGAGGCCAAGGATCACGGTGAGGAACAGATCGGTATATTCGTTGATCTCAATCAGGGCCCGGAAATCCTGGTTAAATCCGAGCAGAAAATTGAGCGACATTGGGTAGACCCAGCGGTATCCGAAATACGCGCCGGCGAGAAACAGTCCGATGGTCGCCGACATGAACGGCACGATATAGCGCTTCTCGTTCTGATAGAGACCGGGCGAGATGAACAACCACACTTCGTAGAGCACGAAGGGGCAGGCGAGGATGCAGCCCGCCATGAAGCTGATCTTGAGGTACATGTTAAAGGGGTCGATGGGGTTGTGATAGACGAGCTGGGTGGGCATGTGGTGCGCGGCGAGGGCGAACACCACGGGCTTTTCCATGAAGTAATAAATCTTCTCGTGGAAGAACCACGCAATGAAGAAGCCGAGGATGAGATAGATGGCCGAGTGAATGATGCGGCGGCGCAACTCGGCCAAATGTTCGAGCAGGCTCATGCCGGGGAGTTCGGCGCGCTCGGTCACCGCGGCGCGCGCGCGATCGACCAGATCAACCATGGCGGACAGGCTCGTTGGGTGCGAGAGGCTCGATGGGCTCCGGAGTCGTGGCCGCTGTGTGGGCGCCATTGCTGTGATCGGCATGGCTGCGATCGGTCAGGTCGAGATGGGGGTAGAGCGGCGCTGCAGACTCCTCGGCCGGCGGAGCGACAGACTCCGTCGGAGCCGGCGGGTCGATGATCACCTCAGCAACGGAGGGCGTCGCGGTGGGCGAAACCTGCGCCGGCTCCGCGGGCTCAACCGGAGTTGCGAACGGCGCATTCGTGCTCACCTGTGCTCCGACGGAGGGAGGCAGAATGCTCGGTGTCCCCGGCGTCGACGGATCGGGGGCCGGCAGTGTTTCAGCCGCAGCCTTTTGCGTCTGCGCTTCGGCGAGCTTCTTGCGCCGCTCTTCGTCCTCCATGTTGCGCAGCTCTTCCTGAATCTGGAACTTGAATTCGTTGCTCGCGCGGCGGAATTCGGCGAGCAGCTTCCCGATCGTGCGTCCAATTTCCGGCAGCTTTTTTGGCCCGAAGAGGACGAGCGCCAGCAGGAAGATGAAGATGGAGTCGCCGAAATGCATGAATACTTCATGATACCTGCCGCGATTCAGGGGTCACAAATGAAGGCGCAAATCGCGGGAAGCGTCGAGGGGAGCCGCGCAAGAGATGCCGGCGACGCTGGTATCATGCCCTCGGCGGCAGGCGGCTCCAGGTTGGCCGATCGAGCCTTTGGGTTCGGCTGGGCCTCTCCGGGGTTACCCCGGGGAATGGTATCGAACTGGCATTTCGTCACGTGAGCCTCACTGCGCGACAGCGCAGAACAGCTCACGCAGGGTGAGACAGGCTGGAGCCCTTCTGCCGCAGCACACTGCAGGTCCGCGTCATGTCAAAGCCGCCCGTAGTTGAAGTCGTTGCAGAATGTTTTTGCGCGGGTCATCCTCACGTCGATGACATGGTTCAGCGCTCAAGCGAGACACTAGGGCGCCGCTGGCGCTGGCTGCATCCGCTGGCGCAGCGATACGCCACTGCTTTTCAGGGCGTCCGGTATCCACGGCGCAGAGACGTGACCGGTTTTCTTCTGCGCGACCACGAATTCTCGCAAGAGCGGCGTAAATATGCCGCCGAATTGCGCGTGGAGCGATGGATCGCCCCTGATCAGAGGATGCGGCCAGCCGAGGCTGCCGCCCACTGGGAGATTCCCGCCATTACCTCCATCGGCGCGCTGGCCGAGTGGCTCGAAGTCGACACCAGCGACCTGGAGTGGTTTGCCGATCTGCGGCGCCTGGCCGGCAAAGGCGATCCTCGACTCGCACATTATCACTACACGGCGGCGATCAAGCGGTCCGGAGCGATCCGCCTGATCGAAGCGCCCAAGTCGCGCCTGAAAGCTGTGCAGCGGCGCATCCTCGAACAGATGCTCGACCGCATTCCCATCCATGCGGCCGTGCATGGATTCGTGCGCGGCCGCTCGATCCGTACTTTCATCGGTCCTCACGTTGGCAAGCGGGTGGTGCTGCGCATGGACGTAGAGGATTTCTTCCCCTCGTTTTCGGCTGCCAGGGTGCAGTCCTTTTTTCGGACCGCCGGTTATCCGGAATCCGTCGCCGATCTGCTCGGCGGCCTCTGTACGAACGCGGTTCCGCGCTCCGCGTGGAGTCTATTCCACCTCGACATGGGAGCCGCGCAGTTGCGTGAGATGGCAGATCTCTACGGGCGCGCGCATCTTCCCCAGGGAGCGCCCATCTCGCCAGCCCTGGCCAACCTCTGCGCGTGGCGCATCGATCGACGGCTGAGCGGTCTGGCGTCGTCAGCGGGTGCGGAGTACACCCGCTACGCCGACGATCTCGCCTTCTCCGGAGGCGAGGGATTCGAGCAGCGCGTGGAGCGGTTTTCGCTGCATGTTGCCGCGATCCTTCTCGAAGAAGGCTTCCACACGAATCATCGCAAGACGCGCATCATGCGCCGCGGAGTACGGCAGTACCTCACCGGTCTGGTGGCCAACGACCGCGTCAATATTGTGCGCGCGGACTTCGATCGGCTGAAGGCCACGCTGAACAACTGCGTTCGCCAGGGCCCCGCAAGCCAGAACCGCGAGGGCCATGTCGATTTTCGCGCGCATCTGCTCGGCCGCGTGGGATTCGTCGAGACGATCCATCCCGAAAAAGGGAACCGAATGCGCCAGATGTTTGAACAAATCCAGTGGTGACGCTGGCGAGAGAAGAACTCCGCACCGGGCGAGTCCGCGCTCGACGGTGATTGCCGATGTACTAAACTTATAGACATCGACAGCCGCTGGCGGGCACGGGTTTTTGCGACGAAGTCCGCCGATGGTTCGTCTAAGAGAGAGAGGCTGCAACATCCCCGTTGGCTGGGCGAGCCTGTCATGGTCGCAGCGAGCTGACTGCAGCCGGGTTTGGCTTTCAACATCCCCGTCCAGATTAGGCAGGGCCGAAACGGACTGAAGGCGGAGTACTGTGAGCGTTCTTGAAGAAGTTGTTCCACCTGTATCTGCGGAATCGGAAAGTTGCTCCCTCGATCACTATCTGACCCTTCCCGACCACACCATGGATGAGCGCATCGCGGCGGCGCGGCACGCGCTGGGCAAGACCACGATCCTTCTCGGCCATCACTATCAGCGCGATGAAGTGATCCGGTTCGCCGACTTCACCGGCGACTCATACAAGCTGTCGAAAGAGGCTGCGAAAACCGAGTCGCGCTACATCGTCTTTTGCGGCGTGCACTTCATGGCAGAAAGCGCCGACGTGCTGGGCCACGAAGGACAGCAGGTCATTCTGCCCGACCTGAACGCGGGCTGCTCCATGGCGGACATGGCGGAGATCGGGCAGGTGGAAACGTGCTGGGAAGCGGTGCTCGACGCGGGCGTGAGCGAAAACGAGATTATGCCGATCACGTACATGAATTCGTCGGCGGCGATCAAGGCTTTTTGCGGAGAGCGCGGCGGCCTGGTGTGCACCTCGTCGAATGCACGCAAAGCGTTCGAGTGGGCGTTTGCGCGCGCGAAGAAGATTCTCTTCCTGCCGGACCAGCATCTTGGCCGCAACACCGGCCACGCGATGGGGATTCCGCTGAACGAAATGGTGATTTACGATCCCTGGCAGGGCCTGGCTGGGATCGCGGGCGGGATCGCGCCCGAGCGGCTGCGCGCCGCGCGTGTGATCCTCTGGAAAGGTCACTGCTCGGTCCATCAGCGCTTCCTGCCCGAGCACGTCAACAAGGTGCGTGCGAAGTATCCAGGGATTCAGGTCATCGTGCATCCCGAGTGCCGGCTCGAAGTTTGCGAGAAGGCGGACGCGATGGGGTCGACCGAGAGGCTGATCAAAATCGTCGAGGACGCGCCGGAGGGTTCGAGCTTCGCGATCGGCACGGAGATTCATCTGGTGAATCGGCTGGCCAGGCAGTTTGCGCGGCTGGGCAAGCAGATCGTCACGCTCGACGACACTGGTTGCCTGTGCACCACCATGTACCGCATCAGTCCACAGCATCTGGCGTGGGCGCTGGAAAACCTGGTGGAGGGGCGCGTGGTGAACCGCATCCAGGTGCGTGACGATGTGAAATACTGGGCACGTGTGGCGCTCGATCGCATGCTCGAGGTGCGCGTCTGAGCGCCGAGTTCAGTGTTCAGGCTCACGCCCGCAGGGGCACCGTATGAAAACCTTCACGCTTGACGAGGCGCAGGGATTGCTCCCGATCCTGGAGTCGCTGCTGAAGCGCGCCATCGAGTCAAAGCAAGCGGCGGAGGATCTGCAGGGAGAGATGGCGGCGCTGGTGAGGCGCATCTTTACCAACGGTGGAATGTTCATCGATCCGGCGGCGGCACAGAAGCGGAAGGTCGCGCTGGAAGCGCTGGTGCAGCGCGCGAAGGATGCCATCCAGGAAATCGACGCCATTGGCGTGCAGGTGAAGGATCTGGACACCGGCCTGCTCGACTTTCCGTGCCTGCTCGAGGGCGAGACGGTTCTGCTGTGCTGGAAGCGGGGCGAGCCGCGCATCGACTTCTGGCATCGGGCCGAGGACGGATTCGCTGGACGCCAGCCTATCGATGCCCGCTTTGGACGACCCGCGCCCGAAAAGCTGAACTAGGCCGCGCGAACCGGGGCGCGTTTTCTCTCCCCGTCATGCTGACGGATTTTCTCCGGGGCGGCAAAGCTCTGCGTCACGCGCGATCGAGACTCGCGATCCAGCCAAATCCGGCCATGACAACTGTCATGTCCGTTTGCTGACAAAGCCCACTGGGGTCTGGCCCGGGCCTGAGCGATTCTGTCCTTGCCGCTGAGTTCCATCGAGCGGCAGGAGAGACCCGATGTCAGCAACCGCGCTCATCGCAGAAGCCGCAACCGCAGCGTGGCCCACGCCGCTGTCGCAAAGCCGTACCGTCGCCAGACTGCATTCCGTCACGAAACGCTACGGCCAGGTCACCGCCCTCGACAACTTCTCGCTGGAACTGCGCTCGGGCGAAGTCGTCGCGCTGCTCGGGCCGAACGGAGCTGGAAAAACGACTGCCGTCCGCCTGTTGCTCGGCCTGATCTCGCCGGATTCCGGCAGCGTGCGCGTGCTGGGGCGCGATCCGCGCGATGCCGACGCCAGAACGCGCATCGGCGCCATGCTACAGGTGTCGCGCGTGCCCGAGATGCTGCGGGTCCGCGAGCACATCGATCTTTTCAGCAGCTACTACCCCAATCCGCTGCCGACGGCCGAGGTGCTGCGCATCGCGAAGCTCGAAGGTATCGCCGATCAGATGTTCGGCAAGCTCTCGGGCGGCCAGAAGCAGCGCGCTCTCTTCGGGCTCGCGGTCTGCGGCAATCCTGACCTGGTTTTCCTCGACGAGCCGACAGTGGGCATGGACATCGAATCGCGCCGGGCCCTGTGGGATCAGATTCGGGCGCTTTCCGCCGGGGGCAAAACCGTGCTGCTGACCACGCACTATCTGGAAGAGGCCGACATGCTGGCCAACCGCATCGTGGTCATCAACAAGGGCAAGCTGCTCTGCGAAGGCACGCCGACGGAGATCAAGCATCGTGTGTCAGGACGGCGCATTCGCTGCATCACTCAGCTCGATCCGGATTTCCTGACCACGCTGCCATCGGTGGTCGATGTGCATCAGGACCGCGAGGCGGTGGTGATTCTCGCCGAGCATCCGGAGAAAGTTGTCCGCGAGATGCTGCTGCGCGATGAAACGCTGCACGGCCTCGAAATATCGGCAGCCGCGCTGGAAGACGCGTTCCTGGCGCTCACCAGCGATGCGGCCCAGGCCCACGCATAGGCAAATGAGAGACGAAGAGGAGAAACGATCATGGCCACGAACGCAGTCGCAGTTTCCGCCCCGCGCCCTCTGAACCTGGGCTACTACGCGCGCATCTTCCGCAAGGAAACGCAGTACGAATTCATCCGCATGCTGCGCACCCGCGCGTTTTCGCTCTCCGTTATCGGATTCCCGGTGATGTTCTACCTGCTGTTTGGCAGCTCGAATCGTCACAACATGTTCGCGCGCTACCTGATGCCGAGTTACAGCTGCATGGGCGTCGTCTCGGCGTGCCTGTTCGGCATCGGCATGGGGATCGCGCTCGAGCGCGCGCAGGGCTGGCTGGAACTGAAGCAGGCGAGCCCCATGCCGCGCTTTGCCTACCTGGCCGCCAAGACCATCAGCTGCGCCGCCTTCGCGCTTGTGATCGTCGCCGCTCTGGTGACGCTGGGCATCACCCTGGGCGGCGTCACGCTGACCGCGGTCGAAGCCCTAAAGCTGGCCGGCGTGGTTCTCACCGGATCGATCCCGTTCACCGCCATGGGGCTGCTGGTCGCGCTGCTGGTTCCTGCCAATGCCGGGCCAGGCGTGATCAACCTCATCTATCTCCCCATGTCGTTTGCGTCGGGTTTCTGGATGCCGGTGAACTATCTGCCGCACTGGCTGCAGGTGATCACTCCGGCGCTGCCGACGTATCATCTGGCCCAACTTGCCCTGAATATCTTTGGTTACGCCCAGTCCGGTAGCATGTTGATCCACTGGGAAGCGCTGGCAGGATTTACCCTGTTGATGTTAGGCGCGGCGTGGATCATCTTTACCCGCGGCGAGGCGAAGGCTTGAATTCTCCGGAACCGAACTCGGTCTTTCCGTCTTGTGAGGGCGAGTCCCGCGTGGCGGAGTCGCTGCTGCACGAGTTGCGCGATGCGGAGCTCTCGATTCGCGGCGGCTCGTTCCATCGGGAGAGTGAGCGACTGGGTGGAGCGTCCGCTCTTCATCAGGAGCGTGCCAGGAGAGGCCGGTTTTTCGATTTCATCTGGCTGGTTTATTCCGTCTTCTTCGTCATTGAGCCGGTGCAGCAAAACACCCGCAAAACATGGATGGAGTTTGCTCTCGGCTTCGGTTGTTTTCTGGCCATCTACACGGCCCTGGTTCTTTCTCGCAGCAAGCGGACCCAGTATTTGCTGCTGTTCGCCCTGGCTGCTCTGGGAACCCTCTATTTCCCGTTTAACTCCGGCGCCAGCGGCATGTTCATTTATGTTGCGGCCTTCATCCCGTTCATCACCGAATCCATTTTTATCTGCATTGCGACCATTGCGGCCTGTTGCGCGACGATGATGCTGGAGGGTTGGGCGCTGCACATGAGCCCATGGTCCTGGGCTTTCTGTGCATTCTTTTCGGTCGCCGTGGGCGCGGGCAATCTGGTGGCGGCGCAGAGGATGCGAGCCAACAAAAAGCTTGACCTGGCGCATGAGCAGATCGCCCATCTGGCCAAGCTGGCGGAACGGGAACGTATCGCGCGCGATCTGCACGATGTGCTGGGACATACGCTGTCGGTTGTGGTGCTGAAGTCGGAGCTGGCGGGCAAGGTGATGGATCGCGAGCCACAGCGGGCGCGCATTGAAATTCGCGAAGTCGAGCAGATCGCCCGCAAGGCGCTGACCGAAGTGCGGGAAGCCATCCGCGGTTATCGCTCCGAAGGTCTGACGGCGGAAATCGCGCGCGCCCGGAAGACCCTCGATGCTGCCGGCGTCACTCTCGAGTGCTGCGGAATCAAACCCACGCAACTGGCTCCGGCCGAAGAGACGGTTCTCTCCCTGATTGTGCGCGAGGCGGTTACGAATATCGTGCGCCACGCTCAGGCCAGCCGCTGCCGCCTGGAGTTTGCGGCGAATGGCAGCGGTACGGCTCTGGTGGTGGAAGACGACGGTCGCGGCGGCATCCACGAAGAGGGCAACGGCCTGCGCGGCATGCGGGAGCGCGTCGAGTCCATGGGCGGCAAGCTGCAGATCGATTCGGGGCAGGGAACGCGTCTGCTCGTCGAGATCCCTCCTCATACAGTCGACTAGCCATGAAGAAGATTC
>Ga0210398_10000418_pt1 | contig 49805 bp, 58 predicted proteins | sample IncBWC4OmetaG_FD_161047 | JGI IMG/M metagenome (GOLD analysis project Ga0210398, IMG submission 161047) | Forest soil microbial communities from Barre Woods Harvard Forest LTER site, Petersham, Massachusetts, United States - Inc-BW-C-4-O | ecosystem: Environmental > Terrestrial > Soil >...
AGGCGACACGTGGAACACGCCACCTTGCTCCGTCTGCGTAGCACCGACAAACTCGGACGCCAGCAAGTCCACAAAGGCCGCGCCCGTCGCCTGCATCGCGGCAATGCGCCCGCGTTTCTGGTAGCGGTCGAAGAGCGCGCCGCCGTCCACCTCGATGCCCGTCAGGTCCGTAATTAAATCGGCGGTGAGGTTGTAAAACCCCGGCGTGTTGTTTCCTTGTGCCGCCAGGAAGAACGACCCGAGCGCACCGAGTAAGCTGTCCATCACGCTGGCAAGCAGAGAGATTGCCACTTGCAGGCTCTTAATCAGCCCAAGCCATATCGCGATGGCGAGGCGCTCAATCCAACCGGAGTTGGCCTGCCCCAGCGCAAACAGGTTGCCGAAATTCTTTGGGTCAACCTCTTGTGACCCAACGTCGTTCACGTTCACCAGTGTGGGAACGTCACCGAGGCCGGGCGGTACAACGGGGTTACCCATGTACTATTTCACCTTTCTTGACAATCGTGTTACCATCCCGTCAGTCCCACCCTTGGAGGTCAACTATGTCTCCCATCCCCGGCCTGACGGATACCATCGGCGCGCTCGGCTCGCTTGCCCTCGCCGTCGCTGCGTTGCTGCTCATCTTTGGCGCGCCCCTCATCGTCGTTCTCGCGATTCGTTTCTTGTGGTACCGCCACGTTTACGTCGGCAAGTCGAAAGAGCTGGAGACGCTGATCTTCCAGCTCCACCGCATCGCCTCCGCGTTAGAACAGCGGCAAGCCAGCGAAGTCCCCGCCGATAAGCCCGCAAGTCAACAACCGGCGAGGCCGATGCCACTCTCGATGTTTGGCCGCTAGGCATTCACCGCACCGCCTTGGTAGTACGTCACCGCCGCGTCCAGACACGGCAGGATGCGCGTCACGGTCGGGTAGTACGTCGCGCCAACACCAAACCCCGAGGCCAGCAAGTGTGTCTGTGGAGCGAGCGCCGCGTTGTCCGTGTGCATCTGCGATATTTCGTCCGTGCTCGGTGTTCTGTTGGCTCCGAAGAACACTACCCGCTTGAACGCGCCGAGGAACGACAGCAGGGAAGCCAGCATGAAGTTGCGCCGCATGATCAGCGTCGGGTCCATGATCAGCGAGATAGCCGAGATGGCGAAGTTAATCCAAGACTGAATCACCAGCGTGTTGGTAATCAGCCGCTGTTCGAGCTTTAGGAGCTGATTGTCCAGCACCGCCGCCCACTTGAACCCGAGGATGCGGAAGATCGTAAGAAACTGCCTGATCTTCTGAATCATGTTGATGGTTCGCAAGAGCGGTGCCAGCACGTACTTGTCGAAGAGCGCCTTGACCTTCTTTAGAAAGTCCAGCACTGGCTTGAGCCACTGTGTCAGCTTGTCCTTGAGGTCGAGGTAGTCTTGGAAGAGGTGCAGGAAGCGACCATGAATGATGTCGCTAATCACGTGGATGAAACCCCGCGCGATGATCTTGATGGCGTTCACCAGCGCGGTGGCGACTGCCAGCAGCGCGTTGAATAGCCAAGTGAACGCCGCAACTAGCAGGTTGAACAGGAACCCGAGCGCCGCGATGATGGCGTTGATAACCCCGACAATCGAATCAATGACCCCGCCGAAGAATGACCCAGGGTCAAACGGTGGGCCGAATCCGCCATCACCCATGCTAGTAGCTCCCCGCCGCGGGGATTGCCCCGAGGCCGCGCAGCGTGTCCACCTCGGCCTGTATGTCCGCCTGCACCTTCTCTTGCGTGTAGTCGGTGCCACGGTACGTCAGTGTGAACGGCCCGTTACTGCCCACCATGAACGTCACAATCTTGTTTTGGTGCGGTGTCAGCGTGCCGATGTCGAACCCCGGTGAGTCCCTTACGCTCACGATCTTCACGAGTGAATCCATGCTTCCTCCCTTTCTATGCGTGTGCTGGCGGTGTGAACTGTAGAATCATCTGGAACGACGCGCCCGCTGCTAGTGTCGTTGGTGCCGCCCCGCCCGGATAAATCACCACCCATCCGGCCAAGCCTGCCGCGATTACCTTGATTCCCGTCAACTGCTTCGCCGACTGATTCACCACCGTCACATGGAAACTGAGCGGCGCATCCCCGAACTGCGCAAAGTTGGTTGGTATCACCACGTCGCACGCAGGCGCGTGAATCGGTGGCAACCCTCGAATGATCAATGGCAATGTAACTGGCGTTGGTACAAACCCGCCTGCACTCGGTACGCCAACGTTTGCACACACCACGCATGGCCATTGCACTATTTCGTTTGAAAAGATAGACGCCTTGTACGAATACGACACGGACGCGGGTGGAGTGCCGCCACCGCCACCGCCACCACCACCCGATGGCGGTGGCGGTGGGCCAACACTCCCGGCCAGCGCCGTGGCATCCGCCACGATGGCATCGCCAGTGGCAAGGGAAGCAGGGAAGGAAGCTGCATCGGCAGCCAGTGAATTCGGGTCGATGAGACTGGAGATGCCTACTGCCAACCCCAGATCATCTAACAGCGACCCGATATCGCCAGGGTAATCAGCCAGGATAACAAGCGTGTCGGAGAGGTAGCCGTCGAATCCATCCGCTGGGGTGCCGAGGTCGCCAAGCGTGTCGGACAAAATCTGTTGAAGGTCCCAAGTGTCTACCGTGAGGTCAAGGTCGGCTGGTGTTATATTTGGCCATGTTCCCACTCGTCGTCCTCGTCGTCGTCGTCGTCCTCATCATCATCGTCTTGGTGGTTCAGGCTTGCCGCGTTGTCTTTCGGCCTCAGTCTGAGCAGCCAATCGAATAGCCATGTCATGGTCGGGAGAAGGGAATCCCCACCGCTGCAACGTAGCGAGCAGCCACTGCATGTCCCGTTGCATCAAGGACACCTTGTTGCCGAGGTTCCAGCGCGTCTCTAGCATCAAGAGCGCGATAACCACGAGCATGATCACTTGTACCCATTCAGCCATTGTCCCTGTCTGTCCTGCGCTTGGGCAGACTCAAGAGCTGCCGTCCCAGGCTCCCTACTCTCTCTTCCAGCCGTGTGATGCGCCGGTCCTGCGCCAGCGTGAATCCAAAGAGCGCGCTGACTACGCCCACCACGAGCGTTATCACCCAGGCGGGGAGTGTCACCATCTACTTGGTCGCGATGGTGGCAGGGTCGAGCGAATTCAGCATGTCCACGGTGGCTTGCGCGTACTCTTTGCACGCCTGTTGGAAGAGCGCCTGATTGGCAATCTTCTTACCCAGCATGACGCTGCTCCCCGCGACCGCTTGCGTGATGCCCGGCAGCGCCGCTGCAAACTTCTGCTCGCCGGTCAAGTTGGTAGGAAGCGCCGCGCCGATGGTTTCAACGCTGGTGACCACGCTGCTCATCTGTTCCAGATCATTGACCACGGTGTCAGCGGTGCCCGCCGCACTCTTCGGGATGAGCTTGCCGAGTACGGGATACCCCAGCTCAATCACACTCACCGCGTTCACCAGAATCGTTCCGGCCTTCTTTAGAAACGTGATTACAGCAGCCATGTTCTCCCCCTTACATGCACATTGCGATTAAAGACAAGTCGTTTACTACCGATGTACCTACACCACCTGTAACCAGCCCCGTAAGGGTGTACAGCAGGTTCGCCTGCGACCCAGGAATCAGGTCCACGTAGCACAACGTGACGCTACCAGCTTGCCCAGCAGCGATGAGTTGTGACGCTCCCAAGTTGACAGATGGGCTAGTCACCAACGGCCCGCGCCGTATCCTCAGAGTTAGCGCCGTGCCACCGCCACCCGAAATACCAATGCTTGCGTACGCAAACAATAAAATTGGCTGATTGTCGAGCGAGGTGCTGATCGGCCCAAGCGTTGCAAGTATGGTTTCCGCCGCGCCCGAAAGGTTGACGGCTACCTGACTCGATAGCGCGTTCATTGGAAGTCTTGCGCCCATCACCCCGTCCTTACGCCCTTCGTCCCGCGCCGCCCGCCACGCTGCGCGCGAGCTGTGCGAGCCGTTGCTGTTCCTGTACTTCCATCACCAGCTCTTGCGCCCGCATGAAGCGGTAGCGGCTTTCTAGCTCGCGCTGCCCGCGTTCGAGCAGGGACAGCGCGATGTCGATGTTCAGGCAGTCCATGTCAATGGCGAGCTTCTGCGTGCCAGGTGTGCACGTGATGGTGATGCGTTGCACGCCGCCATCGCAGCCTTTCACCGTATCGCCGTTGCCGTTGCCTTCCATGGTCACTCCTAAACGTTATCCAGCCACTCTTCGATGAGCAGCGCCACCGCAGACCATTGATCACCTGCTTGTAGACCAACGGTGCTGCCTTGAATCGCGCTTGCCACGCCAGAGGTAGACGCAAGCACCAAGTCCGGAGGAAGAGGCAGCGGAATATCCAGCGGGTTGATGGCCGTGTATGGCGCAATGCCGCCCGCCGTAATATGGTACGTGCCGCTCGCAACCGCGTTCACCGTTGGGAAGCCCTGGAAGCCTTGCCCGGTACTGCCCAGCACCGCGATAGACGGCTGCCTGTTTGCTACCGCTGCGCTAGTGGTAAGCACACCCGTCATGCCGCGAACGCGCCAGCGCGTGTTTGCGGGCAGCACCACGCCCCAATCCGCGCCCGCAGCCGGGTTGCTCTCCGCAAAGAAGTAGACGAACCCGGGCCCTTCGACCGGAGACAGCACGCGCCCGTTGGGGTACGCGGACGTGGCCTGCGTGGTCACGTAGTCCGCGAAGAGCATCTGCGCCGGGTTGCCGGGTCCGGATGCGCCGCGTTGCGTCGAGATGCGCAGAAATGTTTGCCCGCGCGTGATGGCCTGCGCCGCGACAGCCGACACGCTCAGGATATAGCCTTGCGCCAGAGAGAAATTCTGTGCAAGCACCGCGCGCGTGTTGAGCGGGCGCACCTGGAATTGCATGTCCTCCAAGCGCCCATCGGGTAGAAGCAGCCGCACGTTCACGGTCACTACTTCGTTGTTGGTGGACGTGGCCGCTTGCAGCACCAGCCTGTCGTCCACGTCAACGTACAGGATGGACGGTGGGGGCACATCCTGAAACAGAAAGGACACGCGGCTATTGTTTGGTGTCAGAGGCGCGGGCGTCAGATCAGGCGTGCTCGCGTTCTTGGCCTGCAACAGCGTTTCGGGTGTGCTTGGTGTGCTCATAAGAAGAAAACGGGGCGGGCAGTTAACCCGCCCGCCCCATGTACTGCACCTCTAGACCGCAGTGCGGTTTTGAATCTCTACAGACCCGTCGCGCCTACCGCGCCCTGCGCCATTTCCAGCAGCGTCAGGTTGATGATGTACGTCCCGCCAGCGCCGTTGGTTTGCACGTCGATGGTGATGGCAGATTTGTTGGCCGAGTTGAACACTGGAATGGCGGGCAAGCCGATGGCGCTTGCAAGCCCGACAAACCAATTGTTGGTGGTGTCACGCAACGATGGCTCGGCAGGGAAGCCCAGGCGCAAGTTGCCGAAGTCCACGCCAGTGATGCCCACTGCGGTGCCGCGCGTGTCGGTCATACCGCCGAGCAGCGCATAGTCCGTATTGGCCTTGAGCGTGTCGAACGTCGAGTTGATGGCTACCGCGCCGCCAAAGTTGCCGGTGGCCGCGGCCACTACGGTCACCTCTGCGGTGACGATGTTCAGGCCGCTCTTGAGGATGGTGGGGTAGTCGATGAAGCGCCCGGCCACGCCCGCGAGGTCCTCGTAATAGATCAGCACCGCGCCGCAGTCCAGCTCCGCGCCGCCGCCGCTGATCTGCACGGTGAGGTTGTCCTGCGCGTAGAGCCGCTGCTTCGCAATCGGGTTGAAGGGCGTGTTGAACAGCGGGGCAGTGAGCGCCGCCGTCACCCGGTTGCGGATGCCTTGCACGTTGTCATGCAAGCGCGGAGACTTGATCAGGAATTCACCCGCCGTGGCGTTGAATGCAAACGCGGTGGCCAGCCAAGCGTTCTTGGTGGTGTCCGTCCCGCGCACGGTAAAGCTGGTGTTGGTCGAGGGCGTCAACGAGGTGAGCGTTGCGCCGGGGTTGCTTGCGAATCCTGCAACTACTTCGATGCCGCGTCCCATAGTTTAGTCCTTTGCTCCAACTGTGGCCTTTGCGGCCAAGATTTTATCGAGTCCTTGCGCGGCCAAGATGGCTTGCGCTTCCGCGTCCGTGTGTCCCTGCTCGCCAAGGAATTTGAGCGCGGCCTTGGTGGCTATCGCGCCGGTGTCCACAAACCCCTCGGGCAGCATGGGTGTCTCTTCAACCTTGGGAAGTTGCGCCATGTAGGCCGCGTGACGCGCCGCAGCTACTTCCGGCGTTGCGCCGGTAAACTCTTCGAGTTCGGGGTGTAGCGGGTCGATGCCCGGACGGGTGGGCACATGGTTGGTGTTGCCTTTGGTGTCCACGGCCTTGGGATGATCAACAGGGAAGTCGCGCTCGCCCTTGGTGTGAATGTTCTTGCGCGCCCACTCGACCGCATCCGGCGAGCCGGGTACGTAGTCAGCGGCCTTGGGGTGCCCCTTGGGGAAGTCGCGCTCGGCAATCACTTGCGGTGTCATGCAACGCCCTCACTTGGAATTGCGCCGCGTGGCGTGTGGCTCGGGCACGCCACGCGGGTACTGCTCGCCTCGACGTTACGGAAACTTACTGACCGAGCTTGACCTTGCGCAGCGCGTCAACGACTGCCTGGACGCGAGCGTTGTTGGTGCCCTTCACGCCGCGAGGCGGAAGAGTCAGCGAAGAGAGCGCGGACAGATACGGCGCTTCCTTCGTCGCGTAGGAGTTCACGCCCGCGTTGACGCCTTGCGGGTAGCGTTGCGCGCCGATGCTGGATGCAGCGGCCTGCCACTTCGCGGACCCGGCAGCGGTCACGCCCTTGGCGAAAGCGTTGCGCGAGGCAGCGTCCGCCACAGCCTGTGCCCATACGGGTGCGGCAGCGGCAGCCGCCTGCGCCTGATCGGTGCGCGGGTTATTGACGCCACTGGTGTAGTCCGCGCCAGCAGCGGAGGCTCGCTTCGCCCACTTCGCCGCTACTGTGGCCGCGTCTTTGATCTGAATCGGCATCGCCGTTCTCCCTCTCGCGATACCTCGCGAGGTTACCGTGCAAATCCTGTGAGAATGTTGATACTTTCCTGTGCACGTCGGTGAAAGACTTCCGCGTGTCTGTGCGAAACTGGACGTTTCCAAAATTGTGTCAAGAGGAAAATCACGGTGGGTCCACAAATTTTCAACAGTTCTGTGGATAACGGGGAATCAACAACTTAGGGGTGTCGAGCTAGGGTGTTTACCGGGGGTCAACCGACTGACGGCATGGCACTTAATTCGTAGTTAACATAATATTACTTATAGGACGCGCTGTCAAGAGGAATTTGGGGGTTTTCCTCAGGTTTCTTGCGCTGTGGCTTGGGGCGTGGCCCCTATCGGTGGTGCTGCAGCGCGGGCTCTAAGAGTCTCTGACCGGCTGGCGCGGGGGGTGCGCCAGCCGGTCGCATTTTGAACGCAGTCGGTTGTCAGTGTGTCGCTTTCGCGGCGATGGCGCCAGCGGCGGCGCCTAGGGCGAACCATTTGGCGGCGCGGGTGATGCGGCGGAGAAGACTTCCGCCTTTGGCGATGCGCAGAGCGTCGTCGCGTTCTTTGGTGAGGGCGGCGGTTTTCGTTTGCTCGTCGGCTAGGTTTCCTTGGGCGGCGGAGAGTTTGGCTCGGCAGGCTTGGCAGTCGAGGCTGAAGTTTGCGCATCGGAGTGGGGTTCGGCCGGGTTCCCGGCCGCATTCAGCCGCCGGTAAACCGCCTTGGTGGTGAAGCGTTTCAATCCGCTCGCAAAGCCATCGAAAGTATCAAGGCCAGTAGCCTTTTCAAATTCGAGGTCCTGACCGCTTTTGTGTCCCGCCACGAGCGCTTCAACAAAACCATCAACCTTATCTATGGCCTTCACGACACCCTCGTTCTGAAGATCACCGCAAGGCAGTGGGCGACCATCGAGGAATTCCTCGAGGCTCCCACCCTGGATCGAACCGCCAAGCGCCTCAGGCTTGACCCCTCCACCGTTTCCAGAAACCTGAAGCGGGGGTATTATTGGCAAGTGACCGAAACGGTGACCGTAGCTGGGTCGTTAATCAAAGACATTTTTTGCTAGTTGTACGGAAACGTACAAGAACGGAAACTTGTACAAATCTATGCAAACCCTCTTTCGAGCATTCCTGGCGGTCTACCTGGCGCATCTGCTGACCGATTTTGTTTTTCAGACGACTCATCTTGTCGAGCGAAAGCAGCGCGGAAAATTCACCGCCTATTTGCAGCACGGGCTCATCCACTATCTCTCTGCCGTCCTCATCGCTGGTCTTGTCCTGCGCGGCTCCTTCTTCTTGCTGCACACGCACCTTGTGCTTGCTGCGCTCACCCTCGTGCATCTGCTGATTGACTTCGCCAAAATCCAGCTAGCCAGAAAGTACGCGATCTGCAACGGCTCGTGGGCCTACGTAAGCGATCAGCTCCTTCATTTTCTGACCGTCAGTCTCGCCGCATGGCTGCTGTTCCCTGCCGTTCCGTTCAGCCTGCTGGGTGTGCCATTTCAAGAAGCCCGCAGCATGCCGAATAAATTTCTGGCCGTCCCGGTGATCTACGTGGCTGTGGTCTTCGGCGGCGGCTATCTGATCCGCTTCCTGGTTCGTTCCCTCGCGCAAGGCGTTAAAAGCCATTCACCGGAAAGAGCCGCCGAGCAATTGCAAAATGCCGGGTTGTACATCGGCTGGTTGGAGCGATTTCTGGTTGTCACCGCGCAGCTTTTGCAATCACCCGTGACGGTCGGCCTGATCCTGACGGCAAAATCCATCGCCCGCTATCCGGAATTCAAGTCCGAACGGTTCGCCGAATACTTTCTGATTGGCACGCTGTTGAGCCTCTCCGTGGCCCTCGTTGGCGGCGCCCTTCTGGCAAAGCTCATGTTCGGGCAAGTGCGTTTCCTGGGCTGAATGGCCTCGCAGCTGGGACTCGCGTTCCGCAAGGTGGCGGTAAGCTCTGCTAGAATCTTTTCATGGATTTGTCCTCGGCCTATCCGCGTCTTGCCAATATTCGTCTGCATCCCATCAAGGCGCTCGATCCTGTGCACGTGAAAGAGGCGCGGATCGGGCCCGGAGGTGGTCTTGAGTTCGACCGCGTCTGGGCGCTCTATTCCGTTGACGGCCAATGGGTGAATGGCAAGCGCACCGCCGCCATTCACCTGATCCGTGCCAGCTACGCGCCGGACCTAAGCTCGGTCTCTCTTTCCGTTCCCGGTGATCGCCGCAACATCCCCGCGAGAACTTTCGCGTTTCCCGGCAACGCGGAGGACGCCGCGGAATGGTTCAGCGTTTATTTCGAGCAACAAATTATCGTGCGCCATTCACCCGCAGGCTTTCCCGATGACACCATCGCCAATGGCCCGACGATTGTTTCCACGGCGAGCTTGCAATCCGTGTGCGAGTTGTTCCCCGGCATGACCGTTGACGAAGCACGCCAGCGCTTCCGCACCACTCTCGAACTCGATGGCGTCCCCGCCTTTTGGGAGGATCAACTCTTCGGCGAAGAAGAGCGCAGTTCCGTGCGCTTTCGTATCGGCGAAGTGCAATTCGAGGGCAGCAATCCTTGCGCGCGCTGCCCTGTCCCTCCCCGCGATCCGCAAACCGGCGCCATCGTTGCCGGCTTCCAGAAGCAATTCTCCGATTACCGTCGAACGCATATTCCCGCATGGACGCCTGAATCGCGCTTCGACCACTACTACCGCATGGCCACAAACACGCGTGTCGCCCCCACCGAATCAGGTAAAATTCTCCGGCTAAAGGATCCCGTCGTATTTCTCTAGCCCTTGAATTCTCAGCGAGGACATCCCTGTGGCAAGCGATCCACCGAATACACGGCCGGCATCGGCTCCCAGCTCGAAGATCTCCAGCTATGCGCTGGGCTCCAGCGACCGCGAACGCCGCCGCCTCATGAAGCAGGGTGAGCTATTTCGTGAGCTTCTGGCCGATGCGTTTCGGTCCGCCGGCATTGGCCCCGGGATGCGTGTCCTGGATATTGGCAGCGGCGCTGGCGATGTCGCCATGCTCGCTGCCGAGCTGGTTGGCCCCGCGGGTTCGGTGGTGGGACTCGATCGGGATCCCGGCAGCGTCGCCTGGGCCACCAAGCGTGTTGCGGAAGCCGCCATGGCCAACATTCATTTTCGAACAGCCGAGTTTAACGAGTTTACCGACCCCCAGCCGTTCGACGCCCTTGTTGGCAGATTCATTTTGTTGTATCTACCGGATCCCACGGCCACGCTTCGGCACCTCGCGCACGTACTTCGCAGCGGGGCGGCCATCGCATTTTTCGAGCCGGATTTCACCGTTCCATCGCGCGTCTTTCCGGAGATGCCGGAGTTCGAGCGCTGTGGAGCATGGATCCAGGAAGCTTTGCGCCGCTCCGGTGCGCGGACGGACATGGGAATGCGTTTGTACGCCACGTACCGCGACGCGGGCTTCATCGACACGGAGACCTCTGTCTCGCACTTGAGCGGCTGTGGCATCGCGCGAGAGATGGCCGAGTATCTGACGGAAACTCTGCGCAGCGTTCTGCCCAAGCTGGAACTATACGGAATCGCCACGCGCGAGGAAGTCCAGATCGACACACTGACCGAACGTGTGTTGGCTGCCGGCCTTGCGGCTGATCCGCAATGGGTGGGCACGCGTTCCATTGCCGCCTGGGCGAAAAAGCCTTGAGCCCTTCGACGCGACACGAGCTACTTCCGCTGAATCGTCATGCGTCGTCCTTGAAATACTTCCGCGGTGGGAACATGCCGCGGCGGAGCAGCTCTTTGCCGCAGCGGTGCCGAATCTCCTCGGTCCAATTGACCCAGCTGCGTTCGCTCAAGCCGAGAAAGTGCCGCGCATTTTCGTATGGCGCGAGTCCCAGGTAGTACAGCCGGAAGAGCACCATGCGCGAAGCCCAGTCCGGCCCGTCGAGCGCCGCTTGCCCTGCGAGCGCGAAGTCCGCCACCCATTCGTTCAGCCGCGGGCGAAAATCCGGCCGCCATAGGAACTTCGTCGTGTCCTTCCAGTTCAACGCGGAGATGCCGCGCTTCGTCTCCAACACCTCCCGCGCGCCACGGTACACTTCCCAGCACACATCAAACGCCAGCTCCGGTCTCACGCTCATGATTCCTCCGACGCCTTCCAGTCACTGCAAATCGCGCCCTGTAGCTCACGCCTTCAGGCATGAGGGTCTTCTGCCGCGCTCGCGGGCAAGGAGAGATGCTCACCCCTAATGGCGTGAGCCAGGCATCGACGAACTATCTGGCCGCACGCAGCGACAAATGAGCGCCTGGCCCCGGCGTCTGATTGCGCCTTACAATCCGCCGAATGGAGCGCCTGATCTGGTATTCCCACGTCGTGCCGAAATCCTCGCCGCGCAGGACCCCGCTCGCAACGCGCGGCCGCTTCTCCACCACGAATCCGCCAAACTCCGGCTTGCGCAAATGCCGCAACTGCGCGGAAATGCTCGCCGGAGGGTAGTGTGTCAACTTTGAGAGCTCATCGAGCGTCAACCACGTCTCGCATTGCCGTGCACTCAGCAGCACGTCGCAAAGCACGTCGCGCTGCCTCCGCCGCACCACTCGCTTCCCTTCTCTCTTTCGGATGTTTTGCATCGCCTTTGCCTCCTCTCCCGCCAATCAATAATCGTCAGCAGGAAACTCTTCCTTGCCTCTATCGAGCGATTCATCGCTCTCTTCCCATCCCGCCTCTTCGAACATTCCAGCCGTGCGATCCGGGTCTTCATAGTCACCCGCGCAAGCGCTGCAGGCCCTCAGCGGTGCCAATGCGGGCGCATTTTCCAGGCAAACCGCCTCGCGGCGCGGCGGCTCCAGCGCGGTCCCTTCATTCCGCCCAGCGCGTTTTCCACACTTTTCCACATTCCTACTCAACAGTGAATCTTGACTACTACTTACTTAGTATTACTCTTCGTGAATCATTTTCAGGAGGTCCCCGTGACCGTTCATAAAACCCAGCTCCCTTGGGAGTTCCTGCTTTCCGCCTCGCGCAACTCGCTTCAGAGCTTCGAACTCTCGCGTCTCGGCCACGCCGCCAATCTCCGCAAGGAGATTGCCGCGCTCCTTGAGCAATGGATCCAGGAAAACTCCGAGGCCATGCTCGCGCGCCTGTTGATGGACCAGCGCCAGCGCGCTTCGCACGCCCACGAGGCCACGGCGTTGGTGGATCTGCTTCCGCAGAATGGAAACGGGGTGTCCGATAATATTTTTGCGGATCGGCCGGCTTCGCCCCCGTCCAACCGCGGTCCAGCATGAGGTGATGGCCATTTTTCGAAGCGCGATGCACATGTCGCCGCTGCCAGGAACACGCATCGAGCCTTTCCCTCAAGGCTCCGAAGTCTGCCCAGCGGTCCCACTCGCCGAGCGAACCTCTCGCTCGCCCCAACGTTCCCTTCGAACGTCGTGCATCTCCGTGTTTCGCGCCTCGCTCCTGCACTCATTGCAGCCCTCGCGATCATCATTCGCTCAAGAGACTTACGTCTTGGCTGCTTTATATGTGTTAGGGGACGCCCAAAACGGGAAACCGAGGGACACCCGTTGCTACGAACGCGGACACGCTACGCGTGGGCACTCAAGGAGAAGCAGATTAAAGTGAGAGAAAATTACCGGGCAGTGGAAGTCGCGGCAGCGGGGGCGATCTCAAGAAGCTGCTCTTTGCGATAAACAAGAGAGTTGATGTCGTAGGTTGCTAGTTCAAAACCGTGGCCGTGCGTGATGGCATCCGTCGGGCACGCCTCCACGCAATAGCCGCAGAAAATGCAGCGCGAGTAATCAATATTGTAGACGCTGGCATAGCGCTCGCCCGCGGAAATGCGGCTCACGTCGGTGTTCTCCGCCGCCTCGATGTAGATGCAATTCGCCGGGCACGCTGCGGCACAAAGAAAACATCCGACGCACTTTTCCAGGCCACTTTCATCGCGATGGAGGACGTGAATCCCGCGGTAGCGCGGCTGAAAATGGACGGCCTCGTACGGGTAATTCTCCGTGACCGTCTTACGAAACATATTTCGGAAGGTCACGCTGAAGCCCTTCACCAGCGCGCCAGCGGTCTCAACCACTTCCTGGATAATGGAAGCCATGTGTAGAAGTCTAACAAACGCTGCAGAGCCCGGCAAATGCGCCCAAAAAAAAGCGCCCGGCAAACGGCTACACTCTTGCATCTCAGCCTTTTAGAGCGTCAATGATCTGCTTCCCGTGGAAGCGGCCATTTTCGATAAATATTTCGCTCGTGTGCCGCCCGCCGATAACCACTCCTGCTAAATGGATCCCCGGCACGTTGCTTTCGAGTGTCTTCACGTCCAGCGCAGGCTTGCGGCTCTCGGGATCAAGCCGCACGCCGAGGCTCTCGATGAAACTGAAATCGGGATGATATCCCGTTAACGCAAACACCTGCCGTGCCGGCAAGCGCTTTTCCCCGGCGCCGTTTGCGACGATCACTTCGTCCGGGGTGATCTGTTTCACGTGCGTTTCGAACAACGCCTTCACTTGCCCTGCCTTGATCCTATTTTCGATGTCCGGCCGAACCCAATATTTGATCGTTGCGCCGAGATCTTTATTCCGGTGCACCAGCGTGACGCGCGTGCCATTGCGATACAGATCCAGCGCCGCCTCCGCCGCAGAATTCTTACCGCCGATCACCACAACGTCTTGATTCCAGAATTCGTACGGCTCCGTGTAATAGTGCGAAACGTGCGGGAGGTCTTCACCCGAAATCCCCATGACGTTCGGCAGATCGTAATATCCGGTGGCCACTACAATTTTCTTGCCCTGATATCGCTCTTCGATTCCCTTCTCCGTTTTTGTGACTACCGTGAAATTCCCATCCTGCCCATCCACGCGCAAGACCCGTTCATACAAGCGCAATTCCAGTCCGTAATGCTCGGCAGCCTTCCTGTAATACTTCAGCGCCTCAACGCGCACCGGTTTCTCTGCTGCTGAGACTAGAGGCAAATCCCCGATCTCCAGCAATTCCGGCGTCGTGAAAAACACCATGTTCGCGGGATAGTGAAAGATCGAATTGCACAGGCATCCCTTATCAATCACCAAGGGACGCATTCCTGCGCGCTTGGCTTCGATCGCAGTAGCAAGGCCAGTAGGCCCTGCTCCGATGCAGATAATGTCGTAGGTCGCCATACGAATTTCAGTCTGCCGGGAGTTTTTGAGAATTGCAAATCGAACGAATCTTACTGCCTGCCCGCTGAGGTGAGAATTCCGTTCAGTTCCTCTTGGAAGGCATCGAGCTCATTCAGCCTTTCCGCCGTCGCTTCCAGCTCGTTTTTCTTCCAAACAAACACTTCGCCTGAGCCGCGCTTCAACTTCACGCTTAGGTTTCCCCCGACCAAATACGACGGTGCAGCCGCCAACTTCAAGCCCCCCTGTGCGACCGGCGCAAGCACGGCGGCGCACTCGCCCTTCTTGATGCAAATGACGTTTTCGTATGGCGGAATGGTGATAGGGCGAAAACCAGCTTCGAGAAGCCGCTCGATGATCTTCATTTGCTGCGGGGAAAGTTCAACCATTGAGATGATTCGCCGAGACTCTGCTGCCGTGCCCGATCGCGGACCGATTACTTACGCCGCCGTCGAGTCGGCGGTTTCCGTGGAAGACCCTTCAAGCTGCGTCAAAATTTCCCGCAAAGTAGTAATCAGCTCTTCCCGCGAAACGTGGCTCTTCTTGAACTGAATCCGGAACTTGAACGTCTCGCTTTGCGGCTCAAAATTAAAGATGAACGGACGCGGACGTTGCGGCCCAGCCTGCTCCTCCCGCCGTTCGCGCCGCGCCTCATCGCGCGTCAATCCGCCCTGCATGATGCGGTGGAACATCTCAATCATCTTCTTTTCGGTGGGTTGCCGCGCGATCTGGAGAAGCAACGACTTTGACATGATGCCCTGGTCAACACACTTCTTGCGCAGCGAATCCGGGATATTCCGCAGCGACAGTGTCTCTGTAACCGACGACCGCGCCCGCCCAATCTTCCTGGCGATGTCTTCATGCGTGTACTCGAATTGGGTCCCCAGTCGATGCAATCCGTCCGCTTCTTCAAACGCCGTCAAATCCTTCCGCTGAATGTTTTCAATCAAGCCGATTTCGAGCGTCTCCGCATCATCCGCCGTCTTCTCGATGCACGGCACCTCCCGCAGCCCCGCCGCCCGCGACGCGTGATACCTCCGTTCCCCGGAGATGATGTAGAAGCAGTCCTCCCTCGGCACGAACCGCACCAGCAACGGCTCCAGCACGCCCTTTTCGCGGATGGATTCCGTGAGTTCGCGCAAATCGCCCAGCGCCTTGCGCGGTTGGTCCGGGTTCGGCCGGATTTGGTCCACGCGGATCATCCGCCCAACCGCCGCCCCGCTGTAACTCGTCAGCGATTCGACGTAGTGCGCGTCATGCCGCATCTTCAGCGTGATGGGTAGCCCGATTCTCTTCGACACGATGGATAACCTCCGCAGCGAGTTTCTTATACTCGACCGCCCCAGGCGACTTCGGTGCAAATGTAAAAATCGTTTCCTTGTACGCCGGGCTCTCTTCCAAGCGTACGTTCTTGGTGATTTTTGTCTTGAACAGCACTTCGCCAAACACCGAACGAATTTGCCCGTGCGTATCTTTCGAGATATTCGTGCGCTTATCAAACAACGTAATCACCACGCCCAGAACTTTCAGACCCGGATTAGGCCGTGCGCGAATTCGCTCGTAGGTTTCCAGCAGATCGTCCGTGCCTTCAATCGCAAAATAAGCCGCCTGGATGGGCACCAGCAGATGCGTCGAGGCCACCAGCGCGTTAACCGTCAATATTCCCAGAGACGGCGGCGTATCGAGAACCACATAATCGTAATCCTTCAGGACCGGCGTCAGCGCATCTTTCAATTTGAACGGCGCATCGAACTGCCCCGCGAGAACCTGCTCCAACTTCGCCAGCGCCAGGCGTCCCGGCCCGAGAAACAGCAGCGGATCTTTCGTCGGTTTGATGGCAGCGCTCATCGTCACCCGGCTGTCGCTCAGCACGTCGAACATGCTGGTGGAAATTTCGCCGGAGTCATAAAACGCGATCGTCGAATTGGCCTGCGGATCGAGGTCAATCAACAGCGTGCGCTTGCCGCGAATCGCCAGCGCCGCCGCCAAATTGATCGCCGTCGTGGTCTTCCCGACGCCGCCCTTCTGATTCGCTACCGTGATGATGGCCGTCATCTGTTTCTGCCTCCGACCGCATATCCTGGCCGAGCGCGAAGAGCGCACGCATCCGCAAGACGCCGCGTCCCGGCAACTGCCTTCCTATATATGGGTGCCGGCCGCAGAAAACCCCAAGGCCTAGGCTAACTCTACGTTTTCAACTGGTTGATTGGCAAGGAAAAAGTGGTGGAGCCACCGCTCTGTCAGTGGAAATCGCCGTCGAGTGAACTCGGCCCGGCGGGCGCCGGACCGCGCAAACTCAAACTAAAAATCCAGTCCCCAAAAATCCAGCGGTGGTTCCTGAAGCTCCAGGCCTAATTCCCAGCCCTTTCGGCCCTCATGTCCGCGCCACACCAGGACGGCTTCGCATGAAATCTGATTGATCAGATTCACGAGCCGCAGCCGCTGTCCCACTGTGAAACCTTGCGGCACCACGGCAAGGCAGCCCTTCGGCCCGATGTCCACTGTGTAGCCTTCCGCTCGCAGGTTATGACCTGCTTCGCTCCACTCCACAGCCACCGCCACGCGCGAATTCACTCGTCCGGTCCCGCGAATTTGCCTCATCCGAGCGTCAAAAGCTGCATCCTGTACGAGCGGCACCAGCGTCTCCTCATGCCTAGAGCCGGGGACATCCCAACCTCGTCCCAAATCCACTCCCCCGACTCACGATCTGTCAGCGGCAAACCGCGGAAACTCAACGGCTTTCGCAGGCTACGAACGATCGCCGTTAGCGTCAATGGAACTCGCCTACCAGTACGGCGCGGGAGTTACCCCAGCGGCCCCCCAACTCACCTCCACAGCGCTTTCCAAGATATCCCCAGGACGAGCCAAGTGGCCCACTCTTGGTACCAACGAAATCTTGACTCTTTGTAATACCGAGTACGAGATTGAGCCTTGCCATGCCCCCGATTCAGCACACACTGATTCTCCCCCCTTTGTTGCCCTCGCCAGCCTTCGCGTTCAAGGAGCACTCATGGAATTCTTTACCGCCGATCGGCGGTCGTCTCATCGTCTGCAATTCAAAACCGCTCTGCGAGTCCGCGTCTGGAAATCCGGCTCCACTGAGCAACGCACCGAATCCGAAAATCTTTCGGAACGAGGAACCTTTTTCGCCACCGATGCGCCATTCGCCATCGGTTCGCCACTCGAGATCCTTTTGAAAATGCCTCAAGAGATCACCGGCAAACCCGCCACCGAATGGAAGTGTACCGGCCACGTGGTTCGCCTCGAGCCCCGCGATTCTCCCCGCGGCAAATTGGGCGTTGGCGTGCAATTTGATTGCTATGAAATCTTGCGAGCGCAGCCACCTCCGCCGCGCGAGTCGATATGACCGGCATCCTGCGGAGAGTCCTATGAGGATATTGTGCAAAAACGCGCTCTAATCGTGGACGACGAACCGGCAACCTGCGAGCTCATCGGCAAAATCTTGCATTCCGCTGGCATGGCAGCATTGACCGTTACCCGGAGCACCGAAGCCCCCGGCCTTCTCAATGAAGGAAAGTTTGATGTCGTCTTCCTGGACTTGCACATGGCCTCTCCCGATGGCATCGAACTCGCCCACTTCATGCGTTCTTCGAAGTTTAATCGCGTGACCCCAATCATCTTGATTAGCGACGATCAGCGCCCCAGCGCCGTGTCCATCGGTTTTGCCGCGGGAGCAAATTTCTTTATCTACAAACCGATTGACAAAGACCGCCTCAAAAAGCTCCTGCAAGCCACGCAAGGAAATATGGAGCACGAACAGCGCCGCACCCGCCGCATACCTCTGCGCTCCGCTGTCCGGCTCAAGTTCGGCGACGACGAAATCGAAGGGGAAACCATCGACGTCAGCATGAGCGGCCTTCTCGTCAGGGCACCCCTTACTGCTTCGCTTGGTTCTTCGGTCCGCGTCAGCTTGCAACTCACACCGCGGGGCAAGCCCGTAATGGGTGTCGGTTCGGTCGTCCGCCTCCTCGACGGAAACCAGATGGGCATTCAGTTGGACCAGCTTCCACTTGCGGAGAGCGAGCGCTTGCAGGAATTTCTCCTCCCCATGATTCTCGACGCATAGCCTCAAGCTGCCCCGCCAGCCTAGGGTCAAAAATTTCCGTCTCTTGATGTTTTGCCATTTCCACTTGAATTTGTGCGTCGTCGGTTTGCTCCTTTTCTTCACCCCGCATACACTCTTTCATCTCGTTCCGCGCCGATGATTCAGCTCCAAACACTTCGCACTGAGCTTCGCCCCACCTTGCGGCTGGCCGTTCCGCTCGTCCTCGCCGAACTCGGCTGGATGAGCATGGCCATCGTGGACACCATGATGGTCGGTCATTTGCCCAACAGCGCCACCGCCATGGGCGCTGTCAGCCTCGGCTCCAACATTTTCATCGTCCTCGCTCTTTTCGGCGGCGGTTTGCTTCTGGGCTTGGACACTCTCGTCTCGCAAGCATTTGGCGCCGGCCAGCGCGAAGACTGCCATCGTTCTTTGGTGAACGCAATCTACCTGAGCATCGCGCTAACACCGTTCCTCGCCGCCCCGGTCTGGCTGCTTCCTTCTCTTCTTGGCGGAATGCAAGTCGATCCCGGCGTCTTGGCGCTTGCGATTCCCTACAGCAAAGCTCTCGTCGCTGGACTCTTCCCGCTTCTTCTCTATTTCGCCGTGCGCCGCTGCCTGCAAGCCATGAACATGGTGAAGCCCGTGGCGTTCGCACTGATCAGCGCAAACATCGTCAACGCCCTCGGCAACTGGATCCTGGTCTATGGAAAGTTGGGTGTGCACGCGATGGGCACAGTCGGCTCCGGCTGGTCCACGGCAATTGCCCGGACGTACATGGCCAGCGTGCTGGTCGGTTACCTGCTGTGGTACGACCGCAAACATCGCACCGAACTTCTGAGAACTCCCGTGGATATTGATCTGCCGCGCATCCGCCGGCTCATCACACTGGGACTGCCGGCCGCCCTCCAATTCACTTTGGAGAGCGGCGTCTTCGCTCTAGTCACTGCGCTCATTGCCCGCTTGGGCGCTGTGCCTCTGGCCAGCCACCAGATTGCGCTAAACACCGTGGCCTTCACCTATATGGTGCCGCTCGGAGTGGCCTCCGCCGCAGCAGTGCGTGTGGGCCAGGCCCTAGGCCGCAAAGATCCTCGCGGCGCGGGCGACGCGGGAGGCACGGCAATTCTTCTTGGCGCCGCATTCATGACCTGCGCCAGCGCCGCGCTTCTTCTATTTCCCCGTTGGATCGCCCGCATGTACACGCCCGACGAAGTCGTAATCCGGAGCACTTTCCACCTTCTTGCCGCCGGCGCTGCCTTTCAATTGTTCGACGGCATTCAGACCGTTGCCACCGGCGCGCTTCGCGGCGCAGGCGATACCCGAACGCCGATGTTCTGCCACTTCACCGCCTATTGGATCATCGGCCTCCCGCTCGGCGCATGGCTCTGCTTCCGCCGCGGCTGGGGCGCTTTCGGCCTCTGGGCCGGCCTGAGCCTCGCTCTGATTTTGATTGGTATTGTCTTGCTGTTCGTCTGGCGGCGCATGGTCCGCCGCCTGCTGCTTTCAGCTCAAGTGAACCCTGCGCCAGTTTGATCGCGGAATCGTTCAGAACGCGACGGTCAATGACGTACTAACGAACTACATCTTGTAGCGGCCAAGGTCGTCGTCAGAGAGACCTTCCAGCCAGTTGCGCAGCTGCTCGTTGGTATTCCGCTCGGAGATCGCACTGGAAATCTTCGAGCTCTTCAGCACTTCTTCGTCCACGAAGATCGGGCAGTCCATGCGCAGCGCCAGCGCCAGCGCATCGCTCGGCCGCGAATCGATGGTCATCATCTGCCCTTCGCGCTCCACCCAGATCATCGCGTAAAACGTGTCGTCCTTCAGATCGTTCACCACGATTTTCTGCACGCGCACATCGAGCCCCAGCAGGAAATTCTTCAGCAAGTCGTGGGTCATGGGGCGAGGTGTCTGGACTTTTTCAATTTCCAGCGCAATGGCGTTCGCTTCGTACACGCCCACCCAGATGGGCAGAATCGCCTGGCCCTGCACATCTTTCAGCACCACGATGGGCATGTTCGTGACGGGATCCATCATCAGGCCACGGATCTTCATCTCCACTTCCATCGAGGCCTCCCCAAGTTTAGACGGCGTGCTCCCCTACCAGGTTGTTCGGACCCGAGCCCGTGACACGAATCTGCACGTAGGTTCCCAGAAGCTCTTTCGCTTGGGAAGCAAAATTTATCACCCGGTGCGACGTTGAATACCCAAACCACTGGTTCTCGCGCCGCGATTTTCCGCTGACCAGCACCTCGAACGTTTCTCCCACGAGCACCGCGTTCCGCGCCGTCTGTATTTCGCGCTGCTTCTCTTGCAGAACGCCAAGCCGCCTGCTCTTCTCTTCTTCCGGAATCGTGTCCTTCATCGCCAGGGAAGGCGTATTCGGCCGCGGCGAATACTTGAACGAAAACAAACTGTCGTAGCCCACTTCATCAAGAAGACTCAGCGTCTCTTCGAAGTCGCCTTCCGTCTCGCCCGGAAAGCCCACGATGATGTCCGTCGTAATCGCAATCGGCCGGTTCGCGGCGCGAATCATCGCAATCTTTTCGAGATACTCCTCGCGCGAGTATGTCCGCTGCATAGCTTGCAGCACTTTACTCGACCCAGATTGCACAGGCAGATGCACGTGGTCGCAAAGCTTCGGCTCGGCCTCGATCGCGTCCACAATGTCGCGTGTAAAATCGCTCGGGTGCGAGGTAGTGAACCGCACGCGCCGGATTCCCGGCACATCCGCAACCGCCAAGAGCAATTCCGAAAACCGCATTCTCCGCGGCGTGGGGTCCGCGTACGAATTCACCGTCTGCCCGAGCAGCTGAACTTCCGAATATCCAAGCTCCGCAACCTGCTGCACCTCGCGCAAAATCGAATCGCTCGCTCGGCTGCGCTCCGGTCCGCGTGTGTAGGGCACAACGCAATACGAGCAAGCCTTGTCGCAGCCTTCGATAATCGTCAAATATGCGCGCCAGGGATTGTCGCGCCGCGTCACTTCCGTCTCAAACGTTTCGTCCGTGTCCGTATCGAGCCCCGTCACCCGGTGATTCCCCGCTTCCAGCCGCGTCAGCATTTCTGGCAGCTTGCTGTAGCTCGCAGAGCCGCACACCAGGCTGACCCATGGCGCACGCTTGAAGATCTCTTCGCCTTCCTGCTGCGCCACGCACCCCAGCACCCCTATGACTTTGCCCTCGCTCTGCTTCTCTCGGTATTCCCCCAGTCGCGAGAAAACTTTTTGCGCCGCCTTTTCCCGAATGCTGCACGTGTTGTAAAGGATCAATGAAGCGGCTTCCGGCGTCTCCACTTGCCTGTATCCCCGCGAAAGCAGCACGCCGGCAACCTTCTCCGAATCGTGATCATTCATCTGGCAGCCGAAAGTCTCGAGAAAAAACGTCGCGTGCTGCCCTGCCAATGCGGTGAGAGCGTTCCCCAAGGAAGAAGTCTGGCCGGTAAGTTGTCCCAACTCGATGTCGAATGGCTTATTCATCTCGAAATCGCAGTCTATCACACCTGCTTCGCGCGGTCGTTCCTGGCAACACGCCCCGCCGTTGCCCGTTAAGCAGCAAAAGTAGAAACAATCGCATCCAATTGGTTGCACGCCCGGAATGCGTATGCTACGTTTCTTACGCCCAGAAAAATGCTAACGATTTTGCGTTCGCAATTCTTTTCTTCGTACTGAGGGGTACATCATTTTTTTGTTCTCTACGATCTTTGTCACCGACATCGGGAATATTCTCACGCAAACCGGCTGGGTCGCCCGCGGCGTCCTGCTGCTTCTTCTCATGTTCTCCGTCGTTTCCTGGGCCATGATCCTTCAAAAGCTCGGAATGTTTGGTCGCGTCCGCAGGAAGAGTGATGAATTTCTGCGTATTTTTCGCGCCACGCGCGGCGTTGCCAACCCGCAAGCATTGGCAACCGCCGGCTCGCCGTTCTCTACCGTTTACGCTGCCGGTTACCGCGAACTGCAGAGTCAGGTCGGCACCGCCCCCGGCAATCCGCATCCACCCAAACTGAAAAGCCTGCAGGCCGTAACCGTCAGCATGCAACTCGCCTCCGCCGAAGAAGTCCGCCGCGTCGAAAAAGGTATGTCCTGGCTCGCCACCACCGGCTCAGTCTCGCCGTTCATCGGTCTCTTTGGCACAGTTTGGGGCATCATTGACGCCTTCTCCGGCCTGGGCAGCGCTGGTGCCGCCAGCCTGCGCGCCGTCGCGCCCGGCATCGCGGAAGCGCTCGTGACGACCGCTGCAGGCCTAGCCGCAGCGATCCCCGCGGTCATCTTCTACAACCAGTTTTTACAAAACATTCGCGATCTAGCGCAGCGCCTGGACACCTTTGCCCTCGAAGTCACCGCGCAGATCGAAAAAACATTCAACTAATTTGAGTTCGGACGAACACAATGTTCCACGCGTCAAAATCCAAATCAAACCACCCCAAGGGGTTTAGACTGCCCATTCAATTTAACGAGCCCAAACACTCCACTCAATTACGAGTGACGGCGCACCACGCTCAGGAATTGTTTTTTCTTACTGTCAGCTGTCAACTGTCAGCTGTCAGCTTCTTCTAGCCATGCCGCAACTCTCCAAATCGACCCAAACCTCCCTCTCCGAGATCAACATGGTCCCGTTCGTGGACGTCGTCCTCGTCCTCCTCATCATTTTCATGATCACCGCTCCCATCCTCCAGTCCGGCATTGAAGTGGACGTCCCCAAAACCCACACCGTGAAAGATATCAACCAGGATCGCTTAGTCGTCACCATGGACAAATCTCAGCGCATATACCTCGGCAACGATCCCGTCAATATCCACGAGCTCGGCGCGAAAATCCACGCGCAGCTGAAAAACACCCAGCGCAGTGTATTCTTAAGGTGTGACGAGACGGTGCCGTTCGGAGCTTTTGCCTCTCTGATCGACGCCCTGCGCCAATCCGGCATCAACAACATCAGCATCGTCACGGAGCCCATCACCGATCGCGCACGGACACAGTAACGATGAGCACCGCCGTTGCCAATCCGGACGATCTCAGCCTTAAGAGTTACCTCACCTATTCCATCGTCTTTCATGCCCTTCTTGCTGTGGCCGTTCTGAGCGCTTCCTATTTCGAGCGCCGCGGCGACACCTGGGGAGGTGTTGGTGGCACTTTGGGTGGAACAAAAGTCAGCCTCGTCAATTCGGCCGGTATCCCGATGCCCAAAGAAGCGGTTATGCCAGAGAGCAAGGCCGTCGACCCAACTAAAGGCCTCTATAAGGAAGAGCCTCCCAAACCGCCCGAACCAAAGACAGACGCCACCAAGATTCCCAAATTCGACAAAGAAAAGCGCCTCCCTCCTTCGCCCAAATCAAGGACCTTCGAAAGCAAGACCCCGCCTCCCGATAACGCCGTCCCCTACGGCAAAGGCGGTAACCCCGATCTTCCAACTGGTTATTCGCAGACTCCCGGCGGCTCCACCGGCGTGGCTGTCCAGGGCGCTGGGGGAGGCGATTTTGGCAATCGCTATCCCTGGTACGTGGACGCCGTCCGCAACCGCGTTCGTCAGTCTTGGGATCAGACCACCATTGATCCGGGGGTCCGCGCGGCGCGACGCGCCCACGCGGTGGTCACGTTCCGAATCACTTCCAATGGGACCGTCTCGAGCGTGCGCATCTCCGAAAGCAGCGGCAACTCCTCCATGGACTATTCCGCTCTGCGCGCATTGCAAAATATTGACGCATTCCGCCCGCTCCCCAATGACTACATGGGCTCGTACGTGGACGTGACGTTTGATTTCGATCTCTCGTTGGCGCAGTAGCTAGCTTTCTGTCGCAGAACGACGAATTGCAAATGCCAGGGGGTACAAGTGCCTTATTCGCGGAAGTACATGAGGAGGCTGTTTTTCGCGGCCGCCATTCTGCTCGCAGCGCGCTCCGCCGCGGCGCAGGACCGTATCCGAATTGCTACCGGGCTCGGCGAAACAAAGCAGCGCGTCGCCGTCGCCGATTTCGCCCCGCGCGCCGACTCTGCCAAGTCCCACTCCGCCCTTTTCACTCAGGTCGTCCGCGACGACCTCCAATACTCAGGCATTCTCGAAGTCCCCAGCCCGAGCTTTTATCCTACCCAGGTCACCAGCGTCCCCGCCGAACTGAAATACTCCGTCTGGACTGACCCGCCCACCAACGCGCATTACGTCGCTTTCGGCAACCTCACCGAAACCCCCGCCGAAGTCGCCATCGAAGCCTGGCTTTACGACGTTCGCACTCCTACCACGCAAGCCGTAGTCGGCAAGGTCTACCGCGGCGCGCCCAACGACGGTCAGGTTCGCCGGTTCGCCCATCAATTCGCCGACGAAATCATCAACAAGCTTTCCGGCGGCCTCCCCAGCATCGCTTCCACCCAAATCGTCTTCGTCCGCCAAATGGGCCCGCAGTGGAAGGAACTTTGGGCGATGGACTACGACGGTGCAAATCAGCGCCAGCTCACTTCCCTGAAAACCATCTCCCTCACCCCACGCTGGTCCCCTGACGCTTCCCGTATCGCCTTCACCTGCTTCGCGCCTATAAACGGCGTAGTCAGCGCCCAAATCTGTATGTATTCCCTCGACACCGGAAAGCCTGTCTCCTTCGCGCGTTTTCGGGGCACAAATGCCACTCCCACCTGGTCGCCGGATGGTACGCAGATCATTTTTTCTTCTTCGATGACCGGTGCCGCAGAGCTGTACGTCTCCGACGTCAACGGTGGCCGTCCCAAACGCCTCACCTTTTCTAACGGCGGAAACGTCTCCCCCGTCTGGAATCCGAAGACCGGGCAATCCATCGCTTTCGTCAGCGACCGCGGCGGCTATCCCCAGCTCTACCTGATGAACTCCGATGGCACCAGCACCACCAAGCTGGACCTCCCCGACATGGGCTACGTCATCGATCCAGCATGGTCGCCCAACGGCCAACTCCTTGCGTTCAGCTGGCGTCGTCCCAGCGGCAACTACGACATCTACATTATGGATGCCGGGTCGTCTCAACCGCCGGTGGAAATCACCCGCGACCAGGGCCGCAATGAGCGCCCCAGCTGGGCTCCCGACGGCCGCCACATCGTCTTCGAATCCACCCGCACCGGCACACGCCAGATCTGGACCATGCTGGCCGACGGCTCGCAGCCCCACGAACTGACCGCCTCCGGTCACAACGAATCCCCGAACTGGTCCCCGAAGTAGAAATCTCATGGAACCAAGAGGGGTGCGTCGCGCATCTCACGATTAGGTGCAGGTTGCCGCAGCTACCGTGCCCTGTGCATGTTATTGTTTTGTCGTCGGCTCACGGTCGTACGTTTTGAGTGCCAGCCGCCACATCGAGTCGCCCGGTTGGTCATCTCGATAAAATTTATTTTGGATTGTCCGCGCACGATGTATAATATATCGTGATACGAGATATTACCCGAACCCAGCCCTCTGGTGTTAGGATACTGGCTCCGGTGGGTCGAACACGGGAATTCTACTGCTGAGGAGGAATCGCATGAATTCGGCTTCACGCTCATTCTACCGCGCCGGCTTGCTCGCCGCCTTTGCCGCCGCTGTCTTCACCTTCGGCTGCGCCAAGAAACCCCCGGCACCGGCGCCACCGCCGCCCGCGCCCGCGCCGGCTCCCGCGCGTCCTACCGTGACGCTGCAAGCTAGCCCGTCTACCATCAACAAGGGCGACTCGGCTACGCTAAGTTGGAACTCTACCGACGCTACGCAGCTTTCCATTACGCCCGACGTCGGCTCCGTGACCGCGCAAGGCTCCACCAAGGTCACGCCGTCGGATTCCACCACCTACACGATCACCGCCACTGGCCCCGGCGGCAACGCCAGCGCCTCCGCCAGCGTCACCGTAGCGGCGCCTCCGCCTCCTCAGGAAGCTCCGCCTCCTGATCTCACTAAGATCTTCCTCGCGGAGGTACGCGACGCCTATTTCGATTTCAACAAGTCCGACATTCGTCCGGACGCGCGTGAAGCGCTTTCCAAGACTGCGGATCTCCTGAAGAATTACCCGCAGATCAAAGTAACTATCGAAGGCCATTGCGACGAGCGCGGCTCCACCGAATACAACCTCGCTCTCGGCGACCGCCGCGCCAACGCCACCAAGCAGTACCTCGTCTCTCTCGGCATTTCCGCCGACCGCATCACCACCGTCAGCTACGGCAAGGAAAAGCCGTTCTGCATGGAGAGCAACGAGGCCTGCTGGCAACAAAACCGCCGCGGCCATTTCGTCAAGGCGAACTAAGCCGCAGCTTCGCGTCCGTTCGCCGCGATGACCGTTTAGTGACCGACAGAGCCGCTGGGCCGAGCAAACCCTTGCTCGCCCGCGGCTCTCTCATTTAGAGTGAAAATCGTTTCCCCGGCTTGTATGCTTTCTATGGGCGGTTCCGCGACCGCCCGGACGAGAACCCTTTCCGGCCCTTTTAGGAGGATGATTCATGCGTATTCGAAACGTTGTTGTCTTTAGCGCCGCCATTTTTGCCGGCGCCAGTGCTGGGAGCCTCGTCGGGCCCCGTCCCGCCGAAGCCGTCGCTCGCGAAATGATCGAGCTTCAGCGCGACGTCACCACTTTGCTCCAGGGCCAGAAAGATCTCGCCACGCAGGTCACCCAGGATCACACTGTGATGAAGACGCTCATCGAGCAGTCCAACGATAACGTCACCAAGCTCGGCTCCACCATGGGCTCGGTCCAGAAATCCGTCCAGGACGTGCAGGCCAATTCCGGCGCGCGCCTCGACACCATGTCCACTCAGGTCCAGGGCCTCTCCGACAATCTCGAGGAAATTAAATCCCGCCTCGGCAAGCTCAACCAGCAGCTCGTCGACCTCCAGAATTCCGTCCAGTCCATTGACGCAAAGCTTTCCGGGAGCTCGCCCTCCTCCGGCACCGCAAATCCCACCGCCTCGAACCAGCCCTCAAGCCAGCCACTAACCGGTTCGCCTTCCAACTCTTCCGGCGCTCCCGCAGGCCCCGCCCCCTCTGCCGACACTCTCTACTCCAACGGCCTCCGGGACATCACTAGCGGCAAATATGATCTCGCCCGCTCCGAATTCCAGGACTACCTCAAGTACTACGGCGACACCGACCTCGCCTCCAACGCTCAGTTCTATCTCGGCGAAATCGCCTACTCCCAGAAAAATTTCGATAACGCCGTCCAGGAATACGACAAAGTCCTCAGCAACTATCCCAAGAGCTTCAAGCTCGCCCCCGCCCGCCTCAAAAAAGGCATGGCCCTCATCGAACTCGGCCAAAAAACCTCCGCCGTCCGCGAACTCCGCGAAGTCATCAAGCGCTACCCCGGCACCGAAGAAGACCGCCGCGCCCGCGCCAAACTAAAAGACCTCGGCGTCGCCGTCACCGCCACCCGCTAACGCCATCCTTCTCCGCCACCGCCCTCCTCCAGTCTGGCGATTCTCCCCCCAGCTCTAGATCCTCGTAATTGCTCCACGATTTTCCCTTTTGTGCAGGCCCATCCCACACGATCTTAGGTGTCCTCTGCACGCTTACTCCTCCCTACTTTTCAAAGCTGCTGCTGCCTTTAATTCGACATTCGAGAACACCGCCTTCTCCACCACATCCTTGTCGTGGCTGCACACTCCAATCCCCACATAAAACGGCTCCTTTAATTCAATCCGCGTAGGCCCGCCCGCCGGCTGCAATTTCCCGCCTTCACCCGCCAGCGACATGATGAAATACGCCCCATGCTTTTCAATTCGCACCCGCCGCGGGGCCGAAACGTTTGCCTGGACTTCATGCGTCGCAGTTCCCTTCTCCTCGCGAAATTGCAGCGACGTCAGCCCGCTCCCATGCACCGCCACGTCCGCGTAGGGAGAATCCGCGTCGAGGCTTTGGCGGATCATGAGCACCGCTTTCCGATGCTCGTTCACCCCCTTTCCGATAAACGAAATGTCCGCTGTCAGCGTCACGTCGCCCGAAACCTTTTTCCAAACAAACTGAAACGCGTCGTTCGCAAACCACACGTTCTCCCCGCTCCCTGTAATCGTATAACTCCGCTTCCCAGCGTCGTACTCCACCGATCCAGCATGAAGAACCGTCCCTACATCTCCATGCCCTTCGAACAATCCCAACACCCCGCTCTTGGGCACACTCGTTTGCTGTTCTTGACCGCTGCTAAACGTCGCAATCAGCAGGACGAGGGCGCAAGCCGCCGCGCGCAAACTCACAATGATTGTTCGGATCACAATGAAACCCTCCAATGGTCAGAGCGAACGGGAACGTTAAAATGGCTCCCAACAATTGTCAATTCGACTGTCGCTTCTCGCTCACCGCTGGAAATATCATCATGCGTTTGCCTCTTCGCCACTATTTCCCTTTTCCTCACCCTCATGCTATCTTCGCGGTCGCAGGGGGAAATCGTTCATGTCAGTGAATAAAGTCATTCTCGTCGGCCGTTTGGGCCGCGATCCGGAAACGCGCTACACCGGCGGCGGCCAGGCCGTCGCAAATTTTTCCGTGGCCACCGACGAATCCTACAAAGACAAAAACGGCGAGCGCCAGAAGCGTACCGAATGGCACAAAATTGTCGTCTGGGGCAAACAGGCCGAAATCGCTCAGCAGTATCTGAAAAAAGGCTCGCTCATTTTTATCGAAGGCCGCATCCAGTCGCGCGAGTGGCAGGACAAGGAAGGTCAGAAGCGCACCAGTTTCGAAATCGTCGCCACCAATTTCCGCATGCTTGGCGGCCGCTCCGAAGGTGCTGCTGCGGCCAGCGCGGGCGGCGCAGGAGCGCGCTCCGGCGGCGGCGACGAATTCGAAAGCCACGCCGCGCCCGCCGAAGAATCCTACGGCGGAAGCGCTTCCGCTGGCGGTGGCCCGGAAATCTCCGACGAAGATATTCCCTTTTAGTCTTCTGCTGCTTCCAATGCCGCGCCCAGGCACGTTTCGCTCGCACTCTGGGAGAACAAGATGAGCTTGACCAATCGCCAGCTGCGCCTGCAATCCCGCCCGAAGGGTCTTCTTGCCCCGGGCGATCTGGAACTCGTGGAATCTCCAGTTCCCGAACTGAAAGACGGGCAAGCACTCGCGCAGGTGAAGTATTTGTCGATCGATCCAACCATGCGCGTCTGGATGGCCGCCGATTCCTATCTTCCAGCCGTCGCCATCGGGGAGGTCATGCGCGCAGGAGGCTTCGCCGAGGTCGTCGAATCCCACCACCCTGGCTATAAAAAGGGTGATCGCGTGACTGGCCTAACCGGCCTTCAGGAATACGTTATTATCGATTCCTCCGCCAAGCACTTCCTCCAAAAAGTCCCGAAGATTCCATTCGTTTCGGACACTGTCTTCCTAGGGGTCCTCGGCATGAACGGTCTTACCGCTTTTTTCGGAATGGAAATCGCGGCCCCGAAGAAAGGCGAAACCCTCGTGGTCTCCGCGGCCGCGGGCGCCACCGGCAGCATCGCTGGCCAAATTGGGAAGATTCATGGCTGCCGGGTCGTTGGCATTGCCGGCACCGATGAAAAATGCGCCTGGATCACCAAGGATCTAGGTTTCGACGCCGCTATCAATTACAAACATCCGGATTGGAAGGAAAAGCTCGTCGCCGCCGCTCCTAACGGCGTCGACATTGATTTTGAAAATGTCGGTGGAGAAATTATGCAGGAGGTCTTGAGCCGCATGAATCTTCATGGTCGCGTAGTGGTTTGCGGCTTTATCTCTGGTTACACCAAGGAAGCCCCCAATATGGTCAGCCTTGGCACTGTAATAGTGAAGCGCCTCCGCATCCAGGGCTTCCTAATTCTCGATTACGCCGCGCGCTTCATGGAAGCAGCCACGCAATTGGGTCAATGGAAAATGTTCGGTAAGCTAAAGGACCGTGAAACGATCGTGGAGGGCCTCGAGAAAGTCCCCGACGCCATCAACATGCTCTTCACCGGGGGCAACACCGGCAAGCTAATCGTCAAACTGTAGATTCATTAGAAAAACCTATTTCGGCGGGACACAAAAGCGCTCCAGAGGAATCGGCGTGCCTCAGGGCTTGCGTTACTTCGAACTGCCATGTTTCTTTTGCTCGTCCAGATTCTTTAGAAACTCTTCAAATTTCGGCTTCTGCTCAGGCGTAAGAATGGCGCGAATTTGATCGCGCCCCTTTTGACGAATCTGTTCCAGCTGCGCATCGGATTGATCGTGAACGTTCTTCGCCTCCGTATGCCGTTGCAGCAGAATGGAATCAACTTCCTGAGCCTGTGCGCTCGTCAATTCCAGATCGTGCGTTAGCTCTTGCACGCGCTGCGCCCGCCGAACCGGCTCCGGCTGCGGAGCCGGCGCCGAAGCGGCCGCTACCGAATGATGCCCGAACCCATACCCCAGCACTCCCCCGAGCGCCGCACCGAGCAGAAAGACGACGCCGACCCAAAGAGCGGCCTTTCGAGTCGCAGTCGATTCACTCATAGGTTGCTCTCCGGCACGCTTATGAGAATATCGTCCTGATTCGCCGACGGCTGTGGCGCTTCAAAGAGTGATTCCGCGGGAACCACACTGGGTTGCTTGACCGCCGTAGCAGACCTGCTCTCGAAGACCCAGGTACTGGCCACCAGCAAAAGCGCGCACGAAGCAAGGGCCAGGCGCGAAGCAAACCGCGGAACGGCGAGCCAGGTCTTGGTCACCTCGGACAGTTCCCGCTCCTTCGCTGCGATCACAGCCATCACCCTAGTGACAAACCACGGTCCCGGCTCCTGCGACTGCGGGACAACCCCGCGCAGCATCTCCCGCCCTTCAACAACATCCCGCACCGCGTCATGGCAGTTCTGGCAGGCAGCCACGTGGGTGCGCTGCGCCGCCGGCAATGCCTCCAGCAACTCTGCAACGCTCTGCGCGCGCGAGGTTGCTGCACTCGGATCTTCCAGCAAATCCAGCAGGTGCTCACATTCCTCGTTGCGCCCGTTCAGCAGGTCCCACATGCTCGCCTCCTTCCATAGCTTCCAAAATCTCTCACTCAATTTCAAGCGTTCTCCATTCAATCCAAACGTATCTCTCAACCGTCACGCTTCTTGGCTTGGCTCACCACGCGCCGCCGCGCCCGGAACAGCCTCACCTTCACCGTATTCGAATTCAGATGCAGAACTTCAGCGATCTCCTCAATCGAAAACCCTTCTACTTCTTTCAGAACCAGCATCAGCCGGTCCCGCTCGTCCAATCCTTCCAGCAGCCGGTCCACCCGTTGTTGCAACGCCAGCCGCTCGCTGATGTCCGGCGCCGTGCTGCCCCTCTCTTCCGAGGTCACCACCTGCCGGGCTTGCTCTTCGCTCAGATCCGCCTCATAAACCAGGGGCCGGACCTTCTTTTTTCTCAAGAGGTCCCAGCACTCATTCACCGTGATCTTATACAGCCAAGTGCTGAAGGCCGCCCGCTGGTCAAACCGCTTGATCGAGAAATAAGCCTTTACGAACACCTGCTGCGCGATGTCTTCGACGTCCTCGCGCCTCTTGAGAATGCCCCCGGCCACCGCAAAGACCCGATGCTGATGCCGCCGGATGAGCTCCTCGAACGCCTCTTTATCCTCTCCCTGCGCCCGGCCCACCAGTTCCCGGTCGCCGACGCCTTTGGCAGGCTCCGGCACACGTGTGTCCGCGGCCGCCACGGGGGGCGGGGGCGCTAGAGGCTCTTCCTTTGGGACGCGTGCCATAGTCTTTTGGTTACGCCTATTTGCTCCGGCGTGCCCCGCTTGCATCAAACGTTGCATTTTGTCTTATAAAACTTTTTACTTGCAACCTATCTTACCGACATGGAATAATGCCGCCATGATTATTGGCGACCGCCTTCGCGCACTCCGCGAAGAAAAGAAACTCTCCCAGGGCGACATCGAGAAACGCACCGGCCTGCTTCGTTGTTACATTTCCCGCGTTGAAAATGGTCATACTGTACCGGCCATCGAAACACTGGAGAAGCTCGCTCGCGCTCTTGAGTGCCCACTCTATCAACTCTTTTATGACGGCGAGGAGCCGCCCGTACTGCCCAACCTCCCTAAGCGCAAGTCCTCGGATGATATCGCCTGGGGATCGGTTGGGAAGGACGCCCGCTTGCTCAACAAGCTTCGTCGCTTGATGGGCAAGGTGGAAGAAGGGGATCGCAAGCTGATTCTGTACATGGCCCAGAAGATGGCCAATCGGTAGATTTGCGATAACTTTCATTCTGTAGGCATCATTCGAATCACGGTACCCCGTGGTACAGGCCGCGCACACTCACTGCGCGGCCTTTTTCTTTTTACCCCTGCGCTTTTTCAGCAAATCTTCCAGCCACCCGTTTTAAAGTGGAAAACTCTGGACTTGGGGTTCTCGCACCCGCTTACTCCCACTCGATCGTGCTCGGCGGTTTAGAACTGATGTCATACACCACCCTGGTGACGCCTGGCACTTCATTCACGATGCGCGTCGAGATGCGCTCTAGTACTTCCCCGGGCAGTCGTACCCAGTCTGCCGTCATGGCGTCGTCGGACTCTACCACACGCACGGCCACCGTCAGGCCGTAGGTTCGCCCATCTCCCATCACGCCCACGCTGCGCACCGGCAACAGCACCGCAAACGCCTGCCACACCTTCTCATATAGTCCCGCCGATCGAATCTCCTCCACCACGATCGCGTCGGCCTCCCGGAGCGTTGCCAGATGCGGCCGGGTAATCTCGCCGAGCAGCCGCACCGCCAGCCCCGGACCCGGAAACGGGTGTTTCACGAGAATCTCCGCTGGAAGTCCAAGATCCTTCCCGATTCGACGCACCTCGTCCTTAAAGAGGTCCCGCAAAGGTTCGATCAGGGCAAAAGGCATTTTCTCCGGCAATCCGCCGACGTTGTGGTGTGTCTTGATGGTTGCGGATGGGCCTTTCACCGAAACTGACTCGATGACATCGGGATAAAGAGTTCCTTGCACCAGGAACCCAATTTCGCCGTGCGCCTCGCCAGCCTGAAGCTTCTGGGCTTCCTCCGCGAAAACGGCGATGAATTCCCCGCCGATAATCTTGCGTTTTTTCTCCGGGTCGGTCACGCCTTGCAACTTGTCGAGAAATCGGTCCGAGGCATCCACACCGATGACGTGGAGATGCAGCCGGTCGCGTAGCATTTCGAGAGTCTGCTCGAACTCGTTTTTCCTAAGCATCCCGGTATTCACGAAGATGTTTGTCAGCCGAGTTCCCATCGCGCGGTGCACCAAGACAGCCGCGACCGTGGAATCGACGCCGCCACTGAGTCCACAGATCGCCCATTTGTTTCCAACTTTGGCCCGGACTGCCGCGGTGGTTTCTTCGATGAAGGCCGCGCCGCTCCACTTTTGTTCTGCCTTGCAAACTTTAAAAAGGAAATTCCGCAGCAGTTCCGTCCCGCGCTCGGTGTGATTCACTTCGGGGTGAAACTCCACGGCATAAATCTTGCGCTGCGCATCTTCCACGGCGGCGATGGCATTTTCCGTGCGCCCGGTGGTTCGAAATCCTTCCGGCAGCATCCGTACGTGGTCTCCGTGGCTGTTCCACACGCGCAGCGATTCAGGAATCCCAACAAAAAGTTCGGAGCAGCTGTTCCCTTTCGAATCCTCGATACTCAATTGCGCTCGGCCATACTCGCGCCGCTCCGCCTTCTCGACCGTTCCGCCCAGCGCGTGGGTGATCCACTGCATTCCATAACAAATCCCCAGAACCGGAATACCGAGCGCCAAAACTTTCGGATCACATTTCGGGGCTTCGGCGTCATACACCGAGCTAGGCCCCCCGGACAAAACGATTCCTGCGGGCGCCAGTTTTCGAATCTCATCAATCGACGAGGTGCAAGGGAGAACCGCAGAGAACACCTGCTGCTCGCGAATGCGCCGCGCAATCAGTTGCGTGTACTGCCCGCCGAAGTCCAGAACCACCACGCCGCCAAGTTCCGCCTTCATCCTGCCTCCCTGCCCTTGCGCCGGCTCCGCCGCCGGCCTTGCCGCGCTCTCCATCATGCCATCTCCCCTTACGCCACCACGAGATTCAGCAACTTATCCGGCACGAAAATGCGCTTCACGATCCGCTTCCCCGCCAGATGGTGCGCGATGCCCGGATCGACTTGGGCCATCTTTACGATTTCATCTTCAGCGGTTCCCGCAGGGACCTTTATCTTGCCGCGCACCCGTCCGTTGACCTGTACGACGATTTCAACTTCCTCATCGCGCGCCAGGTCCTCACGGAACGCCGGCCATGCCACAGTCCACAGTCCGTCTTTGTGCCCCAGCATCTCCCAAAGTTCTTCCGCCAGATGCGGCGTCATCGGCGCCAGCATCAGCGTCACCAACTCCAGCACTTCCTTGCGCACTTCCGGACGCACGCCGTCTTCCAGAGGCTCCTGCGCATAAATCGCGTTGGTCAGCTCCATGATCAGCGCAATCGCCGAGTTGAAATGCCAGCGCGTCTCAAAATCCTGCGTCACGCGCCGCAGAGTCTGATGCACCTTGCGCAGCAGCGTCTTTTCTTTCGCCGTCGCTCCGACCGACACCGGTGCGGGTGCCCCACGCTCGATTTTTGAGGGTGGGTCTTCGATCTTTCCAACTCTACCCTTCACACCGCGCACCGCCTCTGCATGCCTCTCAATCAACCGGTATACGCGGTTCAGAAATCTCCACGAACCCTCAATACTCTCCTCACTCCACTCCAAATCTTTTTCCGGCGGCGCCGCGAACAACGTGTACAGCCGCCCCGTATCCGCGCCATACTTTTGCGCCATGTCTTCCGCGCCAACGACATTGCCGCGGGATTTAGACATGGTCACGCCGCCCTTTTGCACCATGCCCTGCGTAAAGAGGCGCGCCGCCGGCTCATTGTGCGTTATCAGCCCCATGTCGCGCATCACCTTGCACCAGAACCGCGAATAGAGCAGATGCAAAATGGCGTGCGTAATGCCGCCGATATACTGATCGATCGGAAACCAGTACGCGGCCTTCGCCGAATCGAAAGGCGCTTTGTCATTATGTGGATCGGTGTAACGGTAGAAATACCACGATGAATCGACGAACGTGTCCATCGTATCCGTCTCGCGCCGCGCCGGTCCGCCGCATTTCGGGCAAGTCGTGTTCACAAACTCCGGCGTGGCGGCCAGTGGCGACTCGCCTTCGCCAGTGAGTTTCGGATTCGGCGGCAGCACGACCGGCAAATCCTTGTCCGGCACGGGCACCAGCCCATCCTTCGCGCAATAAACAACGGGAATCGGCGTGCCCCAATATCTCTGCCGCGAAATCCCCCAGTCTCGCAAGCGGTAAATCGTCTCCGCGCGGCCGAATCCCTTCTGCTCGGCGAACGCTGCCATCTTGGCAATGGCGTCTTCCGTTTTAAGCCCTGAAAACGGCCCTGAATTCACGCTGATCCCGTACTCAGTAAATGCAGCTTCGATCGGGTGCGCGGGTGCCCCACCCTCGGTTTTTGAGGGTGGGGCCTGGGTTTCAGGCACCACCACCACCGGCTTCGGCAACCCGTATTTGGCTGCAAACTCAGAATCGCGCTCATCATGCGCCGGAACCGCCATGATCGCGCCCGTGCCGTATTCCATCAGCACGAAATTCCCGACCCAAATGGGAATCTTCTCCTCGCTGAACGGATTGGTGGCGTATCGCCCGGTGAAGAAGCCTTCCTTCTCCATCGTTGCCAAGTCTTCGGTCTTCACCGAAGTCTGCCGCATCTTGGCGAGCTGGGGCTCGGCCTCCGCACGCTCTGGCGAACCCTCCAATAGTTTCGAAACCAGCGGATGTGTTGGCGCAAGGATCAGCGCCGTCGCCCCATAGATCGTGTCAATGCGCGTCGTGAAAATCTCGATCGGCTCCACGCCTGCGATGTCCGCGACCGCAAATTTCACCTTCGCGCCCTGCGACTTCCCGATCCAATTCTTCTGCATCAGGATGACGCGCTCCGGCCAGCCTCCTTCCAGTTCCTTCAAATCATCCAGCAACTGCTCTGCGTACGCCGTCGTCTTCAGGAACCACTGCTCGATCTCGCGCGTCTCCACCAGCGTATCTTCGTGCCGCCAGCAGTACCCGCCGTTGATGACTTGCTCGTTCGCCAGCACGGTGCAACATTTCGGACACCAATTCACGCGGCTTTTCTTGCGGTACGCCAGCCCGCGCTCCAGCATGCGCAGAAAAAACCACTGGTTCCACCGGTAGTATTCCGGATCGCAGGTCCAAATCTCCCGCCGCCAGTCGTAGCTGAACCCGAATCGCCGCAGGACGCGCTGAAATTCCCCAACGTTTCGGTTGGTCCACTCTCGTGGATGAGTTTTGTTTTTGATGGCCGCGTTTTCCGCAGGCAGGCCGAAAGCGTCCCATCCCATGGGGTGCAGCACGTTGAATCCGCGCATGCGCTTCATGCGTGCCACCACGTCTCCAATGGTGTAGTTGCGCATGTGCCCCATGTGCATGGTGCCGCTCGGGTACGGCAACATTTCCAGAATGTAGTATTTTGACTTTGAAGGATCGGCTTCCGATTCGAATACGCGCGCGTCCGCCCAGCGCTTCTGCCACTTCAGTTCAATCTTCTGCGGATCGTACCCCGACCCCGTCCCCGCCGCGCCGCCCGACGCGCCCTGTTGCGGGTTCCCCGATGTAGTCTGCTCCGCCACTCCGCCCTATCCCCTCTTCTTCTTTGTCCTGCTCTTTCCCGCGCTGCTAGATTTCTTCCTCGCTTTTACGACCTTCTTCTTCTGCGAACTCTGTGTCTCTGCGTTAAGTGACTTTTTCTTTCGCGTTTTTGCCTGAACAGAAATCCGTTTCTGCAATGCCGCGGTAAGCATGGAGAACCCCTTCTCCGCCTCCGGAGCTTTCTCCTTCAACCCCGCCAATTCCCAAAGCGCCGCCACGTTTCTCCGGTCGTCTCCCGGCTCATCAATCGGCGTCTCCAAAATAAACGCCCGCCCCACCAAACCCTCCGGCGGCATTGTCCCCAACCGCGGATGGCGCAAAATCCTCTGAAACGCCTCCGCCCCAATCTTTCCCTTCCCAATGCTTTCATGCCGGTCCACGCGCCCGCCCAGCGGAATCTTCGAATCGTTCACATGCAACACCGGCACGCGATCCAAACCAATACTGCCGTCCACTTGGCCAAGCGTCGCAGCCAGCCCGGCTTCCGTCTTGATGTCGTAGCCCGCCGCAAATAGATGCGCCGTATCCAGGCAAGCGCCCACCGGCAAGCTCGAAAGCCCTTGCAGAATTTCCGCCACCTCTTCCAGCCGCGAACCCATCGCTGTTCCCATTCCCGCCGTGTTCTCGATCAAGATCTCCAGTCCACCGAGCTGCGAACGCTTCGCCGCCTGCTTCACCGATTCAATGATCGTCGCCACCGCCTGCGACGCAGTCGCCTCGCCGCGCGCGCCCGGATGGACCACCAGAAAATCCGCGCCCAGCGCCATCGCGCGCACCACTTCATCGTGGAACGCTTGGATCGAGCGCGTCTGCAACATCCGCTGCTCCGACGCTAGGTTGATCAGATAATTTGCGTGAATGACCAGCGGCCCAAGGTTCAGCTCTTCCCGCCGCGCGCGAAACGCCTGCGCGTCCACCTCGGCAATGCGCGCCGACCCGCCGCCCTGCCACGTCCGTGGACTCGCCGAAAAAATCTGCAGCGCGTTGCAGCCCAGCTTCCGCGCCGCCTCCAGCGCATTCAGATAGCTCCCAACGATGGACGTGTGAATCCCAATGCGCGCGCTCCCATCCATCCACGAGGGAGGCAGCGGTTCCGGCTCCGGTTCCGGCCGGTATTCGTCTTCCGGATCGAACTCCGACATCTTGGTAAGAGCCGGCGTTGGCACGCCTGCCACGAAATTTTCATCCGTCATAAACTATCCATTCTACCACACGCGCCAAATCGCTCGCGCCGCGCCCATTTTCGCCCAGTAGCGGGGCGGCGCCGGCCAAATCCCTTCCCTGCCCCAAGAAAATATGCTTGACACTTTATCTCTACCTATGTAGAGTTAACGAATGGGTCTTCGACTTCGTCTCTCCCGCCAAACCCTCGACATTCTTGAGGCCCTCCTCGCTCGTCCGAGCCAATGGCATTACGGCTACGCCATTTCTCGTCAGACCAGCATCCCTTCCGGCACGCTTTATCCTGTTCTCATGCGCCTCGATAAGTCCGGCTGGCTCGAAACTCGCTGGGAGGAGACCCCGACCCCCGGCCGCCCGCCACGCCATCTCTATCGCCTGACCGGCAACGGCCGCGAATGGGCCCGCGAAGAATTGCGCGCGGCTCGCCAGAGAGAATTTTGGAAGCCTGCAGTGAGCGAGGCTTGACCATGTCTCCCTCACAACCGTTTCCACGCCGTCTTGCTCATTCCGCCCTCAAACTCGCACTTCGCTTTTGGCCCGAGGAATCACTTGAGTGGGGCCAAGCTCTCGCTGCCGAACTGGATGAAATCGAAAAGCCGCTCGTCGTTCTGACGTGGGCCTTTGGAGGACTGATGCTCTTCACCCGCGCCTCTGTCGCTCACCTATGGAGCTGGCTTAAACTTCCCGCGGGCGCGCGCCTATCCACGACTTCCCTGCCCCTGGGAACCACTCCACCCATCCTTCCCAAGCGCTCCCGTCTCTTCACCGCCATGGTCCTGATCGTCACCGCGGCCGTGCTCGTTCTCCCCCAAAGCCGTGAAGCCATTTCCACTGTGCGCGAGAGCTGGACTGGCTACCAGGCATCCTCATCCGACCTCCGCACTCTGGAAAAGCTCGCTGCCAGGGCGGAGAAGCAAAAAGACGCCCGCACTCTCGCCTTCGTCGCCTTGAACCTCCCCGATCGCGAACGCGCCATTATTCTGGCAGACCGCGCCGTGGCTCTCGATCCCACTCTCGCGTGGATCTATGCCTCCCGCGTAGACTCGCGGAATTTCTCGCAACTCACGAAAGAACGAGTCGCGCGTTTATTGACCTCGGACCCCAACAATGCCTTCGCGCAGCTCATCGCAGTCCAGTCCGTCTACGTTCCCCGTTACACGGCTCTCCTTTCCCGCCATACACCGACGGATCGAGAAACGGAGGCAGCCGTTACCGGCGATCCCGACTGGGCCGCTCGCATGGTCCTCGCCTTTCGCGCACCTAGGTATGACAGCTATTTCGACCGTAACTGGCGCTTGACTCAGGAGGTATGGAATCACGAGCCCTCCTTCTCGGCGCCACTCATAGTTGGTAGCCTCTGGATCCACTCCTTTCCCGACATTCTCTCCATCAAAACGTATTCCAATCGATTGATGCGCAGCGCTCAGGAAGCTTCCTCCGCAGGGGATGCACAGCGCGCCCAATCCTTGATTTTTCAGGTGGATGCGTTCGGACGCTTGATGACGGACCAAGGGGAGAGAGATTTCGAGCGTCTCTACGGACTACACCTGTCCGAGCAGGCTACGAAAGCACTTCAAGATCTTTACTTGCGGACTGGCGACTCGAAACAAGCTGTGACGGCGGCCAATCGCCTGCAGCAAATCGAGACTCAGAGCAATACTCTCGTTCATTCGTTCCGCGATGCTAAGCCGTCACTAACTCGCGCGCTGGAGCGAAAAGCCTTTCTCGTTCAGTTCTCCGCGGTGTTTGCCGTTCTCTTGGCTCTCGCAACAGTCTTTGGCCTTCTGGCATTGGAGCTACGGCGCGAAAGATCTTCCAAACGATTCCCGCGTTTGGGTCAAGCAATCTGTCTCGCCGTAGACTGGGCTCCCATCGCACTACTCGCTTCATTCATCGCTTTGCTGTGGGCGTTTCAACCCTTCGCGAATATCCTCCGCTCAGCCCGTAGTGTTGAATCGGCATCCGCGGCTTGGCACACCATGCATTTTCAAGGTTTGTTCCTTCTTTCCAACATCCTCGACCCTTTATTCGATCCCATGACGGCCTACAATTTCTGGCTTTCGTTTCTCTGCGCCCTCGTCGCCTTGGCCCTCTTCCTGATCGCCCGCGGCTTCCTGCGACACAAACAGGCCTAAATTCGCCCCGAGCAGCGACCATCCTAGAGATCTCTCTGGTCACGACTCACCAACCACTCCACAACCTAGCCGCTGCGCACAATCCCGAAGGAGTTCCCGTTCCCAAGCCGGCCGCTTGGGGCTTTTCGGGTGGGGCAATTCCGTCGGAATCCGTTCAGTCAGGTGCAAGAACACGGCTGCGGAGTGCTTATAGGCAGGGACTGGAGCGCGAAACGCTACGTTTCCCAGATATTGCAGCGCGTCTGACAGCGCATAGTAAGCCGGATCACCTGTTTCCCAGAGCCGGTCGCGCTCCGCGAATTTTTCCGGCGCGAACGTTGCCAGCCCCAGCAGATAATCGGAGCCGTACTCGATCATGTTGATGCCCAAATCGTTCCCCGTAAAGATGCGGAACTCCGGCCGCTGTGCGTCGCGCAACTCCAGCCGCCCCAACTCGATCAGCCGGTCCAGCGAGGAATGCTTGATTCCCTTGATTTCCGGAATGTCGAGCAACCGCCGGAAACTCTCTTCATCGAAAATTTCGCCGTTCGGGGCAAATACCGGCCCCAATTCGAACGCCAGCACCTCCGCGGAGCCGTGGCAAACTTTCCGATATACCGCGGCTTTCTCCGCCGACGATTTTCCATGCAGCCGGCTCGTCTGAAACAAGATGGGAATTCCGCCGTGCGCAACGATGGCATCCATCTGCTTACGGTAAAGTCCAACCACGTCTCCCGTCTGTCCTTCGATGTAGGCGCCCGCTACAAATGGCACATCCTTGCCCAGCGCCTCGCGCGTCCATCGCAGCACGTCGGCTTTTTGCGCCTCGCTCAAATAATTGACATACCCTGTGTCCATGTTCACGGCATTCATCAGCCCGGCGCGATGCGTCGCCCGCAGATGCTCCTGAAACGTCGTTACGGCAATTCGGCCGTCCGTTTCGAACGGCAAAAGCGCCGCAGCGATCCCCTGCACCTTGCGGCCAAGTCGTTGCCGTGCGGCGATGGCTCCGATGTTCATCGCTTCGCCTTTACGATCTTCAACCGTTCCGCCAATTCCGAGTTCTTGTAGTAGCTGTCCAGCGGATAGCATCCCGAAGGTAATCCCTTCCGCGGCGCCGTCGTGCAATCGCTAAACGTTCTACAAACGCGCTTGTGCTGAATTTCATTCCCATTCGTCGCATCCCACAAGATTTCCGGGTAGGTCAAGATCATTCTCCCCAGCCCGACGGTGTCCACCCAATCCTCGCGCACCGCAGCCTGCGCCACGTGCGGCAGAAAATCCTGCAAATAACTGTACGCCGATCCCACGACGATCAAGTTTGGAAAGCGGTGCTTCAATTGGCGCGTCACGTTCATGTGCAGCGCCACGCCAACCAGCGGATCCTCTGGAGGTTGATACCCGTCCGACGGCGGGTACAGCGCAGGCCTCTGAATATGGGGATTCCAATAGGGACTGCCCCCCGAAATGTTGACGAGCGGGATTTCTAGCTCCTCGAGCAGGGACAAGAACCGAATCGTCTCGGTCAGATCCACTTCCATGGGCTGCTGTGGATTTACGCCGAATCCCCAGACGTATGGAATCAAGCTGCCATGCCGTTCCGGAATTCCCGGCCCCGGCTTTCCATTCGCTGACCGATCCGGGTCCGGACGGAATGGCACCGTGTCAAACGCGGAGAGCCGCACCCCAATCCGAAGCCCGGGAGCATGCAAACGAACCCCTTTCACAACTTCTCGCAGGAACCGCGTGCGATTCTCGAAGGTGCCGCCATATTTCCCTTCGCGCGTGTGCGCGCTCAGAAATTCGTGCCCCAGGTAACCGTGGCAATGTTTTATGTCCACGAAGTCGAAGCCCAACTCCTGCACCATTTTTGCCGCGCGATGAAACTTCTCGATGATCCCGTCAATCTCGCCGTCCGTCAGCAGCGGATAATTGCCAGACAGCCCCAGCTTCCGGTCCAATATAGGATGGTGATAAAGAATGCGCGGCTCACGTTTGTCATGGGCGTTCGGCCGTGAATAGCGCCCCGAATGCGTCAACTGCAATCCGATGAACAACCCGTCATTCGAGCCCGTCGTCCGCCGGTGCTCTTCGATGAGCGTCTTTCGCAGTCCTGCCAATGCCTCCAGCGTGTGTTTCGCAATCAGCAGCTGGCGCGGATTGGCGCGCCCCGCATGCGAAATCGCAACTGCTTCCCCGCCCCAAATCAGCTTTGCCCCGCTCCGGCCGAATTTCTTCCAGCGTTCGATCGTGTGTTCGCTTGGGTTTCCATCCGAAGTTCCGTCCCATCCTTCCATCGGATGGACCGCGATCCGGTTTCCAATCTTGATGCCCTGACGCGAAACCGGCTGCCAGAGTGGCGATTCGAATCCACTAAGCAACTCGCTATCACACGGAATCTTCAATCCCAGCGAGCGAACATGTTCCTGGAAGCGCGCAACGTCTTTCACTGCGCCAAGACGAAGAATACGAAGCGCGCTCATGCCGCTTGCTTTCCTTTCGGCATCGCAGCAATGGCAACGGCGCCCAGGAAAGCCATTCCAATCAACGCGACAAATCCCGCCACGTAACTTCCCGTAGTGTCGCGCAAGTGCGCAACGAGCCACGGCGCGACCGCTTCCGCGACGCTGCCGGCGGTCAAAATCACGCCAAGCAAGCGCCCCAGAAATTGTGTGCCGAAAATCTCCGCGGTCATCAGCGGTACGATCATGTAATCCCCGCCCAGCGAATCCCAAACACCGCCGCGAACGTGTACAAATTCGTTTCCGAGCGCCCCGCCAGCAGCAGCGGAATGGCTCCTGCCACCAGCAAATAAATGAGCAGCATCACATATTTCTTTGGGAAGCGATCCGCCAGCCAGCCCATGAGCAAGCGCCCCGCGATGCTGCATGCCAGCACCAGTGACAAGACGCGCGTGGCCTCATTTTGTGCAATGTGCAGATCCAGGCTCAAGAACAGCTTCAAATTTTGCTGCGTCCCGCTCACTGCCCCAATCGAAAACATGCTGCCTATGGTTAATAGAAAAAATGGAAGTGTGAGGAACGCGCGCCGAGATTCCGGTAGCTTCGCGGGCGTGCCATTCTCTTTTTGCTGGGATGCATCTCCCGGCCGCGGCGGGTCTTTCGTAAAAAAAGCCGCCGGGAGAGCAATTGCAACGATTAAAAGCCCCAGCGCCCGCAGCGCCGCTTGCCACCCCCAAAGCTGTACGAGTGCGTGTGAAATCCACGGCACCACCGCGCCGCCCAGCCCAATTCCCAGGTACGCGATGCCCATCGCTTTCCCGCGCGACGCTGTAAACCGCCGCGACAACAGCACCTGGATCGGCAGCGGTCCCCCGCACACGTACCCCAGCGCATTCAGCATGTAGAAAAAATAAAACATTCCCAGCGTGGATACGCTCCCCAAACCCACCAGCGCGGCCCCCGCCATCACAATTCCCACCATCATCAGTTTGCGTGGCCCGAAGCGATCTACCATCCATCCGGCAATAAATCCAAACAGCGGCCCAATCACCAACTTGCTCAAAGCGTTGCCTGAAGTTACTTGTGCCCGCGTCCAGCCAAACTGCTGAACCATAAAATCGTAATAGTAAGGAAGCCCCCAGAGGGCCATGCCTACGATGCAGAACAGAACCAGAAACGCAGTCGCGACAGCTTGTAGCGACTCTAGGTTCAATTCTGTGTTTGGGCGGGAGGTCGCGATTTCAGCTCCGTTGCGCACAAAACCATACTTGCGCCGTTATCTTGCGTCAACCTCCAATTGCGGGTTGCGGTTTTGCTCGATGGCGAACAAAGGACGTCGCGGTATCGCTGGCAATGCGCGGCCGGGGCAACTAAAATAAGTCGACGATGACCCAGCCGCCGACCTTCACGCCACACTTCTTTCACCGGCTCCGTTTTTGGATCGCCGCGTCGATTGCCACCGCCATCCTTTTTTTCACCGGTTGTGGAAGCTCCGCCAGCGGTTCCGCCGGAGGCAATCCCCCTCCCCCCACTCTGAGCTCTATCAACGTCACGCCGATGAATCCCTCGATTCCCGACGGCACCCAGCAACAATTCAAGGCCACCGGCGTTTTCAGCGACGGCAGCATGCAAGATCTCACCGCCTCGGTTACCTGGTCTTCGACCGACAAAAACGTTGCCACGATTTCGACAGGAGGCTTGGCCACCACCGTAAGCGCGGGAACCTCGACGATCCAGGCCATGTCCGGCACGGTGCCCGGCTCGACATTGCTCACCGTTATGCCATCCGGAGGCGGGGGCGCCGTCCCCGCGCTGGTCCAGCACGTGAGCGGTTCCAGCAACCGTGGCAACAGCTTCTCCAGCCCGTTTTGTTACCACGTCCAGCTTCCCGGTGGCACCACCGCGGGAAATGCAATCATCGTCGGTTTCACATTCATGAGCAACGTGACGCCTAACGTCACCGACGATAGGGGCGATTCGTATTCGATCGAAGCCCATTTCTTCGACGCCGCGAACACGCAATCCATCGCTATCGCCGCTGCTTTCAACGTCACTGCCGGCGCGCGCCAAATCAATGTCTGCTTTGCGAGCGATCCCGGCGGCTTCGTCCAGCCCACCGTCAGCGAATTCGCGAATGTCACCGGCCTCGACGCCGTTTCTCCGGGATTCTCGGGATCAGGCACTTCGATCACCGCCGGAAACATGACGCCGACCGTCACCGGCGACCTTGCCTACGCAGTGGTGAATGCCCTCGGCACGAACCAGGATCAATCCAGCTTCACCGCCGGTTCCCAAGCCGGCCTCACGTGGCAATTGGCCAGCGCCGATTTGATGGACGGGTTCGCCGCGCAATACGGCGTCCACAATTCAGTCAGCGCCATCGACCCCGGCATGAGCATGGGCACCAGCAAATCCTGGATCGCTGTGGCCGCTCTGTTCAAGTCCGGCCAAGCCGGCAGCGTGCCGTCCGGCATGCGCATCGTCCACCTCGACCACCAGAATGTCCCCACGAAGACCTCGGCGGGCGGCAACGGCACTTCCTTCCCGAATCCACTAAGCGTGCAGTTCCCTTGCTCCGGCAATCTCGAGGTCATCACCGTCGGCGGCGGAAATCCGCCAGCCCAAGTCACCTCCATCACCGATTCCAACAACAATATCTGGCAGCATGCAGGCTCCTATGCCGTGACTAACGATCCGGTGACCGGCATTTTCTATGCAGGCAACGCCACCTGCTCCGGCACGCAGAAATTGACCGTCCAATGGGACGCCAACAGCGGGGATCAGACCATCCTCTACTACGACGTGGAGGGGGCCTCTGCTTCGCCGCTCGACACAACGATGAAGGGCAATGGTGGCCAAAGCTCCGCCGGCAATCTCACAGTTTTTTCGATCACTCCCACCACCTCAGCGACGGAGCTGATCTTCTGTTCCATGCCCGTCCAGTTCAACACCGTCACCGGGCTGGTAAATGGCTTCAACGACGCCAATATGTTCGATGGCGAGAGCCTCAGTGGCCCGGAGCCCGTCGACGAAAACAACGGCTGGGGCCACTTCGTCACTTCCAGCGCGAACGCGGTCAACGTCACGTGGACGTTTCAGTCTTCTACCCAAGCCGCAAATGGCTGGGCTTCCGTCGCCGCCGCCTTCAAGTAGCCCGACTGGGTCCCTCTTGTGCTTTGAAACGGAACACGACTGCTCGTCACTACCAAACATAAGCTGTAGCAGCATCCCACTGAACTTACGAAAGTACTGAAGCGCATTAGCAGAGGGCAGCATGGCTTACAAAATCTTGGACTTGGGATCTCTCAACAAAAATCTCAGCGTTGCATTTGCCATCACAAACTGCGGCCAAATCACTGGCTGGATCGACAGCCCAGTCCCTCCAGCCACCCTGCTGGCGCCGATTCCCTTTCTCTGGTCCCAAGGCGTCATGCAGCTGCTCCCACTAACGGGCCAAGCCGTCTACGGCCAGGCGTTTGATCTCAACGGGAATACGCAGGTAGGCAACACCTACAACACCGTGATCACGCAAGCCACCCGTTGGCAAGGTGGCGCGATGCAGCTTCTTCCTTTTTTCGGCGACGACGCCAACGCCCGCAGCATTAACGACTGCGGGAGCATCGCTGGAGACGGCGCCACCGCTTCCGGGGCAAACATCCAAGCGTGGTGCCACCCCGGCGGCCGGTTGAATCCCCTGCCTCCCTACAACCCTCACGTCATGCAAACCGACCGCTATTCCCGCGCTTACGGCATCAACAATCGCGGCCAGATCGTTGGCGGCTCCGACACCGGAACGCCTATCCTTTTCCCCAATGCATTCGCCCCGCCAGTGCCAGGCATCCATGCCTGTCTCTGGGACAAGGGCATCCCACAGGACCTCGGAACATTGCATCCCAACGAGGGCAGCGAAGCCTACGGCATCAACGACAAAACGCAGATCGTGGGACGCTCCGGCAATGATGCTCTTCTTTGGCACAATGGAGCGAAGACCAACCTTGGACCCGGCGCCGCCTACAATATCAACAACAACGAAACCGTCATCGGCGATAGTTTTCTCTGGCACGCCGGCGTGCGCACTGCACTACTGGCGCTGCTTCCGCCAAATTCTGGTTGGACTTCCCTCGAAGGCCGCGACATCAATGATCACGGCGAAATCGTGGGCACCGGCGTTCACAACGGCAATACCCGCGCCTTCTTGATGTGGCTTTAACACACGAGCTTGGCCATTTCTCCATCTCGTGTGATCACCCTAGCTTCAACTCGGCCCTGCCCCTAGTCCGCACCCGGCGTAGGCCACGTAAAACGTCAGTTCCAACCGTATCCCCCGTTCGCTCCATAGCCTTGCACCGAACTACACCGCAAGATCAGACCAGCGCGACGAATTTTCAAGAAGGTGCCCAATGAAGGTGCGCATTTTAACCTGGCTGTTTCTCGCCAGCCTGGCCTTCGCATCGGTTTCGGACGTCCAGCAGAGCCGTACCAGTCCGCGGCATCATTGCGACTGCGGAGATATCTGCACGAACGTTGCCCCCAGCGAAATGTGCAAGATCAAAGATTGCAACGGAATGGGCGTGAGATAGGCTAATTACGGGCCGTCTTAGAGAAAGATGATTTTTGCGGGATTTTATTTTTCCGATAACGGACTATCGGAAACTGACCCACCGTCAAATTTTGGCTGCAGTGCGGTTGCCGGGGCACTTCACTAGTAATGCCGCCAGCAAGGTGCGCGGGGGACCGCGCAGCAGCGGCGCGCGATGAAGGACCGGGGTTTAACAACAGGGTTGAGACCGCTCTTCTCGTTAGAGCGACCGCAAGAAATCGATGACTTCCTGCTGTTCCCGAGTCGTCAGCCTATTGAAATTTTCAATGACCTTATTTGCCTCGCTACCAGGGCTCTGGTGATCGCGGATGGCTTCCAGCAGGTTGGTCGTCCGTCCATCATGGAGGAAGAAGACGCGTTGCCCGAGGCCCCAGAGAGGAGCGGTTCGGAACTCGTCGGGGCCCGCGGCACCCTGAGTGATGCCGTCGGCGAGGCCTTTGCCCATGTGATGTACGATAAGGTCAGAGAAAAGATTCGCCGTCTGATTCGAAAGCGCAGCGCTCGGGCTGGTCGAAGAACCGCTCGCAATCTTAAGGCCCGTGGTTAACGAAGGTGTATGGCAATGGACACAGCCAATCTTTGCAAAAGTGGAGCGTCCATTCGTGCTGGACGGTGTGGGGGCTGCAGGAGTGGGCGGGGCCAGCATGCGCATGAAGTTGGCAAACGCTTCGATGTCGGAGATGACGGCCGGATTGGAGGTGGCAGTAGTGGCGGGCGTTGTAAAGTTGAGTGTGTCATTCGGTGAGGGGACGAAAAGACACGTCGAAGTCTCGCCCCGCTCCTGAGGGAACAATTGGTTCGAAATTCCCATTTCCACGTTGTAGGCTTCTCCCGCGAACATGAGCAGAGATTTGTTTTGCGCCTTCCATCCGAAGCGAGTGATGGTTCCATCGTTTGCGCTGAGGTTCAGGTTCCCGCTCAGGATCGCGTTCGGGTGCCCGGAAATACCCATCGCCGACTTCTGGGTCGCGTTCGATTGCATGTTGGCAAGGATGGCAGAGTCAGGGATCGATTCAATGAGGCCCGCACCAAACACAGGAGTCGGGATCCGGAAAATAATGTTCGGATTGCCGCCCTGGCCAGTAAGAGGAGTTCCCGCGGGCAGGAAGTCGGGTTGGGCGATGTTGCAACCGGAGGCGTCAGTTCGGCCCGTGATCACGAAAAGGTCGTGCACTGAGCCGTCGCTGACTCCGTTGCTCTTCTTAAACCGCGCTTCGCGGACTGGACCGTTCGGCGTGATGAACCACGGCACAGTGTTCTTGGCGCCACTCAGAGTGGCAATCGCGATCAATGGATTTTGTGCCGGGCTCGTTCCGCCTGCGGCCGGTTGTGCGTGGCAAGAGAGACATTGGTTGGAGTTGAAGCGGGGCCCGAGGCCATTGTTCGAGCCGCCCGTCACGACCTCGACATCCGCGAACCGCGTCTGACCATCCTGGAAGAACGCCGTTTCGTCCGCCGTTAGACCGTTCAGCGGAGCGCCGCCACCCGCCGGACCACCGCGTACGCCCGGGTCTACTGGAGCCGATTGGGTTTGACCAAGAGTGTAGACGCCCGTGGCCAAAACCACTGCCACGATTCCGCCGGCACAAATGCGCACAATTCTCCCCAGAGTCATCACGGTTGTCCTCCATAGGCTGGGATTACTGGTATTGTACACCCGGTCTGCCTGCCGTCGACTGAGTGGTAAGCGCCGTGGCATAGAGTTGGATCCAAACAGCCGAGCTCAACCGCTGAGTTCAGGTGACTGCGACTGACTCCTGGCCCAGCCCCCCTCGAAGAGAGCGGAGCCGAGGTCGATTTTCAGGTAGCCGCACCTGCTGAAATGAGGACGCCTAACTGGCACCGAGCGAAAATTGCTCAACAAAGAATGCGGATGGAAGGATGACGACAGAGGCGGCTCGGCTCGAACGCAAGAACTCCTTATATGGAGGAAAAAGAAAAACCGACTTGACACGCACCGGCCATCTCATGGAAGGACTTATGTCGTCCCGCGCAGAGTCTGCCCAAAGCTCCACGTACGAGAATACTTATTGGTTCCACCATAAGTACGAGATGTACCCCAAGCTGACTGCGGCCGCAATCGTGAGAACAACAAGGCAGCCACCGAAGAGAGCGTGCCAATACGTTCCAATTGCGATTCCTAAAGTTAACATTCCCAATTTAAAAATACCGGTCTGCCACCATTTCAACGTGAAGGTCTTGAAGATATTCATGCAACGCGCCTTTCTTCGGGCAGTAACCTTAACGAATTCTATCCAATCCCATTACAGACAGGCATGACCCGACATCGAGGATCGACCCGATTTCACTTGTGCGACAACGGCGTTATACGCCTAAGTAGTTTCCTCTCAAACCGGCCGGTGCAAAGTATGAATCAAGCACAATCCGCTGGGATGTCGCGATTTAATCAGCAGTAAAATATCTAGCCATGTAATAATTGCATGTATGGGCTGCAAACTTCCAGTCATCATCCAAGGCGGTATGGGTGCAGGCGTGTCAAGTTGGCGGCTCGCACGGGCAGTATCTCGACTCGGTCAACTCGGGGTCGTTTCTGGTACTGCTATTGATCAGATCCTGGCAAGGCGGCTTCAGGAAGGCGACCCCGGCGGACATATGCGGCGCGGCCTTGATCGTTTTCCTTTCCCCAAAATGGCGGAGCGCATTTGGGAAGCGTATTACATCCCC
>Ga0210398_10000419_pt1 | contig 49596 bp, 45 predicted proteins | sample IncBWC4OmetaG_FD_161047 | JGI IMG/M metagenome (GOLD analysis project Ga0210398, IMG submission 161047) | Forest soil microbial communities from Barre Woods Harvard Forest LTER site, Petersham, Massachusetts, United States - Inc-BW-C-4-O | ecosystem: Environmental > Terrestrial > Soil >...
TTGAGCGATCGGACAACTGCCCGGCAGCCCTGCCCTCCTCGTCCATCCAATCCATACATTTAGGTAGCGAATCAGCGACGGCAACCCGCCTCCAACGCCAGTGTCGACTCCGAGGCAGGTACGGCTCCAAAGGTCCAATGCAACATCAAGAATGGACCGCTTTAGGTCGCCCAAATGTGGAAAATGCGCGACAACGCCACCCTTTGACAGGCTCGCGCGTCCGGCAACCGAACCAAAGGTGATCCTGCAGAGCCCCTCTGCGCTTGCCAAATCAAGCCCCACACGAAGGATGCGGGTTCTAGTTACTTGACCGGACACTGATCGTCCTCTACTTGTCCTCTACAAAAGCTCTTCTCACTCCCGACGAGGGTAAGCTACGCTGCCAGCCGAGTCCGAGAGGTATGGTACGCGGTACACCATCTTGGAGGATTGCCGATATCCGTCCTATTTGTCGATTCGGACTCAGTTTTCGAATCAAAACGAAACGCATTAGTCAGTGAAAGGGCCATAAATCCGGCTCAGCACCAGCATTTCTGAGAGCTATCTCATTCAAGCACGGTCATTTTGTACAAGAATGACCGTTCTTTTTGGCGCTACGCTACACTCCAGCGGAATTCGACGTCCGCATTGTCCCTGTAATTCGACAAGGGCTACGCGAGTAGATTGTTTTTCCTGCACATCAGACTTTGAAAGATTCGTCTGTTCTTTTTCTGAAGACCGGTAGCCTCTGTGCGCCGGATGCATATGCGAGGTGCGGACGTTCCATGATTGCTCAGCGCCGGAATGAATATCGAACTCCGGCAATACTTTCGGAAGGTGCTTTCAACTCAGGAAAGTCCCGTCCGTGCTCTTTTGAGTCTTGGTCAGAGACTCCCAGCCAAAATCGCTTTCCGCAACAGAGCTATTCATGACGACATCATCGAACTCAGCAAGCGCTTACGGCGCGCAGATGGCGAAGTATTTCACCATGAACCAACCGCCCCATGTTGCCATCGATTCTGCGGTTTCCGTCGTCCGACCGCAACTGGCGATTACCCGGCTGATTGCACGGAGCGGCATCCCGGAACGAACTGCGTCCATCCCGTCTGAAAAAGCCTATGTTGTTTCGGTTCATCTTAATCATGCGAATTCCGGGGAATGGGAACTCTGGACCGATAGCAAGTACACAAAGACGGGAGCATGGCCAGTGGGCGGAGTCGCAATGTGCGACCTGGAGTCAAATTCTAGTATTCGAAATCCGGGCCCGATCGATTGGATCCACTACCGTGTTCCGCGTGCAACCTTGGATTCCCTCACGGACGATGCCGGAATGCCTAGAGCTAAGCGTCTCCACTGCGTTTATGGAACTTCCGACCCGACACTCCATCACCTAACGCAAGCGATCTTGCCGTGCCTAAGTAGGCCGGAGATGTTCTCTGAGTTGTTCATGGATTCTTTCACCTTGATGATTTGTTCGCATCTTGTCGGGCGGTACGCTCAAATTCACGAAGCTATCCCGAGATTCAAGGGCGGTCTGGCGCCGTGGCAAAGTCGCCGCGTTGTGGATTTGTTCCATGAGCACTTGGACGGCGACTTAAAACTGGAAACACTAGCCGATGAATGTGGGCTTTCAGTCAGCCATTTTGCGCGATCATTCAGGAGATCGTTTGGGACCTCCGCACATCGCTACCTGATTCTGAAGCGCGTCGAGATCGCGAAGGCCCTTTTGTCGGAAACGAATTACTCGTTGGTGGACGTTGCTGCGCAGACTGGATTTTCCGATCAAGCCGCGCTTACCCGGGCGTTTGCAAATGTGGTCGGTGCGACTCCGGCAAAGTGGAGGCGTGAACACTCACGTCGCAGGAGTTTTGTCGAAATACCCAAACACCAATTCCTTCAACCACACGAATAGATCGTCGCGGATTTGATTCCGTTAGAGTTCTCGCGTTGAACTCGACCCCGGAGTGGTCTTTTCGCCCGCCTTCACTCCGCATTTGAGCACGAATCGACAAAAGTGGTTCTTGTTTTCAAGAGTACCGTGCTCGATCCCGACTATGGTTGGTCGCAACTCCGAGGCTCGATACACGAGTCGCTGAAGCCCAACGAGAGAGAAGGAATGATCATGAAACAGCATATTAAAAACGTGGTTCTGGTGCATGGAGCTTTCGCGGATGGCTCCGGCTGGAAGAGGGTCGCTGACATCCTCAAGAACGATGGTTACAAGGTGTCGGTGGCGCAGCCCCCCGAGACTTCGTACGCCGACGACCAAAAGTACACGAAGGCCGCGATCGACGCGATGGGTGGCCCTGTGGTTCTTGTTGGCCATAGCTATGGCGGGTCCATCATCACCGAGGCCGGCAATCATCCAAACGTTGCGGCGCTCGTCTATGTTGCTGCATTTGCTCTCGATGAAGGTGAGAGCTGTGCGTCGATCGAACAGGCCCTGCCACAAGCGTCAAAGGCGTTTACGCCGGACAGCAACGGGCTCTGGTGGATCGACCAGGCGCATTTCGCGGCCGACTTCGCAGCGGACGTTCCACGGGACGCAGCTGAGTTCATGGCTATAGCGCAGGTGCCGATCTCTACCGACTCGTTTACCCATCAGGTCAAAAATCCCGCCTGGAAGCACAAGCCCACCTGGTACATGGTGGCCTCCGAAGACCGATCGATCAATCCGGACCAAGAGCGCATGATGGCGAAGCGCGCCAAGGCCAAGACGGTCGAAGTGAAGTCGAGCCATGTGGCCTATATGTCTTTTCCGAAGGAAACAGCCAAGCTCATCGAAGAGGCTGCTACCTCCGTTAGTGAGTAGTCATGTGCGCAGACAAAATGCTCTCCGCAGATCCGGTTCCGGTCGGCGGAGATTCTGTGTAGATCTAGCCGTCTCAGGAGAACGCACTTGATGGATCAATTTGCCGTAGACGGGCAGGACGTCGCATTTGTCGCCGGCAGCGCGAGGCCGAAGGCATTTCTCGCTGTCACCGTGATGGGTTCTTCACGAGGTAATGCGGGGTGTTCTCCAATAATTTACGGCAAAGCCACGGTCAGGAGGGACAGAACCATATGAGAGAAGATAAAGCGATTGAGAAGTTGGAGGCGGAGTTGGTCCAAGACGAACAACGGCTCCGCGAGATCGAACGGATCGAAGGAAAATTGCTGCAGGACATTCCTCTTGTTGGATTCCGTACTGGCATTGAGGAGGTACGTCTGCGGGCGGAAAAGGAAATGCTTACCGAAACTATTCTCAAGAATAGGCAGCTACTTTCAGTGGCAAAGCCGTAGGCTTCAAAAAAGACCGATGCAGAGGGAGTCTCGATAACCGTGCGTATGTTTCAGGTCAGGAGTCTGCATATGAAAGTTAGAATACGTAACATTCTTTTTCCCGTCGATTTTTCTAATCGTTCTGTGTTGGCAGTGCAGCACGTTAAGACATGGCTCGATCGCTTGAGTGCTACTCTGAATACGCTCCATATCGTGGATGCCAACGCGCTCGGGCATGACTCGGAACGGAACGACGGATTTCTGAATAGTGACAATCTGATATCGAAGCGTACTGCAGACCTCAAGTATTTTTCCGATCATTACTTTGGCGAGAACGTTGCGCGCCACACCGTTCTGAGCGGTGGTACAGCGGATGAGATTGAGGATTTTGCCAAGCGAGAGAACATCGATCTAATCATGCTACCGCGAAATCATCAGAATCTCGGATCCCGGATTCTGGAAGACTCCTTAGCAGCCAAGCTCCTCGAAAGATGCACTGCTTCGATATGGGTAACAGAGCACATCGAGGATGTGTCGCCTTCACCTGTCCACCGCATTCTTTGCTCCGTCCATTTCGAGCATGATGTGACGCTAGATGCGCAAAATCATAGAATGCTCCAGACAGTTCGAGAACTCGCGACCACATTTCAGGCAACGGTTACGTTCCTCCTTGTCATTAGTGGGGCCGTTGAGGAATCGAGTGGATCCGTTACGCACCTGCAAGCCGTCGCTGGAGTCGAGCCTTTCGTAGCGCAAGTACACGAGTTATTTGGAAGCTCAGCGGAGATTCTTAAAAAGTCAGGCAAGGTTATCACCGATATCACCGATACAGCGAAGCAGATGGCAGCAGAGCTGATCGTCGTCGGACGGACTCGCCCCGGAACAATAGGTCTTGGAGTACAAACTCATATTTTGAAGATCGATCACGCTGCACGTTGTGCCGTTCTCAGCGTCTGGTAGACGAAAGCTAGACGAGTTCTCCTCCGCACACGTCAGCTAGTGGCCAACAAGTCTTTACGTTGGAAGTGAGATGTCCATCCAGAACGAAGGAAGAACGGTTCGGCGAGACGACGTTCGATATCGATAATCAAATAATCCGCTTGGACCTTTACCGCAAAGGAGAATGATCGTGAAACAGCATGTTAAACGTGTGGTTCTGGTGCATGGGAGCCTTCGCCGATGATTCCGGCTGGAGGAGTGCCGCTGAAATCTTCAAGAATGATGGTTATAGCGGGCCAGGGATGGTGAAATGATGGATCACATCACCGTGAAAGGACAAGGCGGCACGTTCGACGCCTACATCGCAAGACCGAAGATCTTGCCGGCCTCGGCTGTTGTCGTTCTGCAGGAACTGTTCGGTGTGAACGCCGACATTCGCAGGCACTGCGATGAATTGGCGGAACAAGGCTACCTCGCGGTCGCTCCAGACCTGTACTGGCGGCAGGAGCCGGGCGTCGACCTGAACGTCACCACCGAAGCCGACTGGCAACACGGCCTTCGTCTCTATTCGGCTTATGACAGAGATGCCGGCGTAAAGGACATAAAGGACACCATCGACGCAGTACGCAGTCTCCCGGAATGCAACGGCAAGGTTGCCTTGCTCGGCTATTGCCTCGGCGCACTGATGGTCTTCATGACAGCCGTGCGCAACGACGGCATCGACGCCGCAGTCTGGTATCACGGCGCCGATACGGAGAAATATCTGGGAGAGGTCGATGGGCTTCATGCGCCCATTCTCGTGCATCTGCCGAGGAGGATGAGTTCATTTCCAAGGCTGCACAAGCGGCGATTAGAGCAGCACTCACTAAGAAACCAAATGCGACGGTGTACAGCTACCCTGGGCAGAGTCATGCTTTTTCCCGCCACAACGGCAAACACTACAACGCCGCAGCAGCTCACCTTGCCAACGGTCGGACGAGCGAATTCCTGAGTCGCCAGTTGCAATGACTACCGGACGTTTGAGCAAGCAATCCGGTCGGTTCGAGGGACCTACATTGTTTCGACCGAAACGCCGTATCGCAGCATTGCATGAAGGCTACGAATTCGCTCGCTCGGCCGAGGCAGGCCATCGCGATGTCGTCTCTTTGCGGTGCCTCAGGCCATCGGAGTGGCCTAGAAGAATTGAAAGGAGCCAGAATGATCAGAACAGTGGAGATGGAGCGATTTACCGTGACCTCTTCGAAGCCGTTCGACGCTGTTGTTGGAGCCATCAAGGCATCGATTGGTCACCCAAATATGGCAGAGCTCTGGCGAGCAACGCAGCGAGCGACAACTGCTGCCGAACTTGAGGCCGCGATACAACCCGTCCTGGGCGAGAGCGGTCTGATGCAATTTGTCGAGTTCGATCACGGGATGATTGTTCGCAAGGGGACAGAGCATCACACATCCAGAATCATTCGTCTGGTCATTGGAAATCCTCTCATCATGAAAGAAATGGCAAAGCATGTTCCGGATGCCGGCTCGTATGCTCCGGTTACCGTCCTTGTGGATGAGCGCGCTGATGGCGTGCATATTTCGTATGACAGGATGGCCAGCCTCCTGGCCCCTTATGGAAATCGCGATGCGCTGCGCGTGGCTCGGGACTTGGACGCTAAAGTCGAAGAGGTGTTGAGGCAAGCTGCAGCGTGAGACGGAGTGAGCATGACGTATTGGAGGTTGTCATGGACGGGCATCTTGTTTTTGCCAGTTCCAATTCAAAGATCCGCTGCTCTCTGGAGAACTTCACCTTGGACGCGGAACGCTGGCTTGCAGCTCTCTACTGGTGTGTATGGACGCGTTATGGCGACGATGCAGCCCATGTTGCGGCAGACTGCTGGCTGCGAGTCTTTGAAGAACGACTAGAAGGATCAAGCGGCCTTCCAGAACTGACAAGAATCACTGCAACAGCAATCGCTCTCTTCGTATCAAATCATTGTCAAGCCGTTTACTAGCCTCACGCTCGACGCTACTGTTCGGAGCCTCGAAGATCTTTCTGCACCCAATTCGAAAAAGGACTGGCACCGCGTCTCGATGAGTGAGTTAGCTCGTAGTCGCCATGGGTAACTGTAATCGTCCTCACCCGTCCCGGTGGACATCGCACGATCGGTGTCCTGGCTCACTCCCCGCGCAGCGCCTCCATCGGCTCCACGCCCGCCGCTCGCCGCGCGGGCAGCGCCGCCGCGAGCAGGGCAACTGCTCCGAGAACGAAGGTCGTAGTTACGAGGACGAGCGGGTTCCATTCCTTTACGCCGAAGAGTTCGGCCGCCATGAAATGGCCGGCGGCAATGGCTGCAGGAATGCCTATGAGCAGGCCGAGACCGACCTGGAGAAATGCGCCGCGCACCACCATCTTCTGCACATGAGCGCGGTTAGCGCCGAGCGCCATGCGAATGCCGATCTCGGTGGTGCGCTGGGCGACGGCGTAGGCGGTGACGCCGTAGAGCCCGACGGCGGCCAAAGCGAGAGCGACTAATCCGAAGAGCGAAGTCAACTGCACGATCATCTGCTGCTGGCTAAAGCCGAGATCCACCTGCTGCGCCAAGCTCTGGAAGCGCGTGATCATCAGGTTCGGATTGATCTCCTGAAGTGCGGTGCGCACGCGTCCTTCCAGCTCCGGCGGTGCCGTGCCCCTGGTCTCAATTTCCAGTGAACTCATATAGTGCGTGGCGGTGAGGAACTGCGTGTACAGCGACACATCCGCCGTGGAGGCGGGCAGTTGCGGCCACTGCCAAGACGGAAGGAAGTACATGGGGTGGCCCATTTCCTGCGGGTCGCTCGGTGGCCAGTACTGCGCATTCTCGACCACGCCGACGATGGTGTACATTCCGGGGGTCGACGCATCCCAGTCGCCAAAATGCGCGCCGATCGCATGTTGGCCGTGCAGATATTTTTGGACGAAGGCCTCATCCACAATGGCCACGTTTGCGCCCGTGCGGTTGTCGCTGTCCAAAAACGCGCGACCCTGCAGCAGCTTCGTTCCGATGGTTGTGAAATAGCTGGGGCTCACACGAACCCACGAGGCCAGATTCACGTTCGAGCCGGGCGGCGGCGTGGGCTGGCCTTCGACGTACACGTCTTCGCTGCGGTTGTCGCCGTCCATCGGGCTCCACCCGGACCACGCGACATGCGAAACGCCGGGGATGGAGGAGAGCGAGTCGTTGAGACGCCGATAGAAGCCATCAAGCTGGTCCGGCTGCAGGCCCGCGGTCTGCGCATTGATCTGGACGATGGTGCGGTGGGCAGTCTGAAAACCGAAGTGCTGATGCTCGAGCTTGTTCAGGCTGAGAATGAGGAATCCCGCTGCGCACAGCAACACCACGGATACGGCCGCCTGTGCCACGACTAGTCCTTTTTGCGCGAGAGTGGTATGGCGTCCGGTCGAGCGGTTTGCTCCTCGTAGAGCATCGATAGGATCGGCGTGAGCAGCGAGCCACGCCGGCGCAACGCCAAATAGGAGGCCGGTGAGCAACGAGGCGGCAAAGGCAAACGCCATCACCACCGGCGACGGCCCCGCGCTGATGCTGATGGGATCGTGCTGGAAGGCGAGATGGAGAATGAGCCTCGCTCCGCCCCAGGCAACCAGCACACCGGCCAGTCCGCCGAGCATGGCCAGCAGAACGCATTCGACGAGCGCGCGCTGTACCAGGCGGCGGCGTGAAGCGCCCAGCGCAGTGCGGACGGCGGTCTGCTGACGCTGCGTGACTGAGCGCGCGAGCATGAGGTTGGCGAGATTCGCGCAAGCGATAAGCAAAACGAAACTGGCGATCCACATCAGCAGGTGCAGGTCGTCTTTGTACTGGTCCTGCATGCGCTGCACACCACCACCGCCCGAGGTCAGGCGGAGGTATTGCTTCGGAATCAGCGGGCGCTCGGAGGCAGGCAGGTTCGCCAACGGGCTTTCCAGAAATTCCTGGAGCTCGACCTGCATCCGCGCCTGAATGGCCGCAGGCTTTGCGCCGGGCGCGACGCGCCCGATGAGGTTCAGCCACTGCATATCGCCGCGCTCCATCAGGTCAGCGTCGATGGGCCTGATCGCGGGCACCAGGTTGATAGGCAGCCAGAAGGCGGGCGGCGTCGGGCTGAGGCGCTCGCTGTAGAAGCCGGGCGGCGCGATGCCGACGATGGTTACTGGCTGACCGTTGATGGTCAAGCTCGAGCCGATAACCGAGGGATCGCGGCCGAATTCCTGCTCCCACGTCTGGAAGCTGATCACCGCAACCGGCGCTTCGCCCTTCTCGTCGTCGGAGGCGCGCAGCAGGCGACCCGCATACGGGCGGAGGCCGAGGGTATCCAAGGAGTTTCCGGAGATGAATTCGCCGTACCAGGGTTGCGCGGGATGATCACTGCCCGTGCGGCGCACCGCCATCTCGTGATCCGACGATTCAAACGCGGCGAGGCTGGCGAAGCCGGGAGTGTGGTCTCGGAACTGCTCGTACTGTCGGTAAGAGAAGAGCGACCAGTCGTACACGGGATCCTGGTAATCGGGTAGACCTCCGTTCATGCAGCACTGTTCGTTGTCGCCGACACGCAGGAGGGTCGATGGATCCTGGACTGGCAGTGACCGGAGCAGCACGGCGTGCACCAGGGTAAAGATGGCCGTAGTGGCTCCGATGCCGAGCGCAAGGGTGAGGACGGCGGTGAGGGCGAAGCCGGGCGATCGGCGCAACTGCCGCAGTGCATCTCTAAGGTCAGCCAGCATATGGGTTAACACAGGGGGGTGTCTCCTCCAAGGTGGGGCGGTTGCCCGCAACAGTTCTTCTTCAATGGATGCACGCCGCGCGCCACAGTGATCCGGCGTTATCCGGCTGAAAACGAAGGGCTCAGAGGGTGACGCCAGACGGGCGGCCGTCCATTGGGAGACGGCGCCGTTCGAATCTGGACAGCAGGCTGGGTTTCTCCGCAGAGCTTCCTTCAGCGAGAAAAGTCAGCGGCCGAATCCTCGTCGGACGCCGATCCTGTTAGACATATTGCAGGTGAGAGGTGCACGTCAGTCGCTGCTTCTAGGTGAACTTCCTGCGAGCAAACACCTCGCTGGTTCTGCCCCGCGCAACAAGGTGAAAGGCTGTCTTCCCCAGGTCCTTCACCGTGGCATTTGCACTGACTCGGGTAGGCCATGTTACCAACGCCGAAGCGTTTCCATGGAGCGAGCCGACTGAGCTAAACCAACCGCTGGAAATCGCTTTTTACAATGGCACTTTGCACATCGCCGACAGGGCGAACGGAGTCATCCCTGAAGTGAACTCGACGACGGGCGATATCTCGACAGTTGTAGGAGATTGGTTGTGAAACCCAGGAGGTAAGTTCTCGGTTCAATCCACATTTGTCTTGCATCGCGACGATAAGCTCGCTCGGGAATTCTAAATAAATACTGAATAAATAGTGATGCCGCGTAAATCCGAAGTGCTCCCCCCCTCGTAGTGAATAACAGTTTCGATCAATCAAGGCGGACACGCCTGCCGCGGGTGTGGTCTGTCCAAACGCCTTGTCTTTCGCTTGCAGCATGGCCAGAGCTGCCGTGTCAGAGGCAGCTCATTCTAAGGAGACAACCGATGAAATGGTATCGAAATTCCTTTGCACTCATGGTGAGTGCTGGAATGATCGCGTCGACCGGCGCTTTCGCTTCCAGCCACCGTGAGGCGCCTATCACTGCTCTGGATCACAAAGCAGACATTACAGATGTGTATGCATTTGTGAGCTATGGCCCTAACCAGTCGCCTAACACCCCTGGTTCTAAAGTCACGATGATTCTCAATGTAGATCCGTTGTTGGAGCCGGCAAACGGTCCAAACTGGTTTCCTTTCGACCCCAACATCCTCTATGAAATCCACATCGACAACGACCACGACGCGAAGACCGATATAGCATTCCAGATTCGCTTCCAGACGCAATATCAAATCCCAACCATTCCCGTGGGGCTTGCGGGCATTGGAGACAATGGCGCGAATGCGCCTGGAACCTCCACTCTCGTTGTCCCTCCTCAGATCCGCGATTTCAATAACCCAGGCTTGAATTTGCGGCAGACTTACACCGTCACCATGGTCAAGTATCGGAAAGACCGCCACCATGACGAGGACAGCGATGACGACATCGTGGAAAGCGTCGAACTCAAGAACGCGGATGGTTCTCCATTTTTTGCCCTGCCAACCAACAATGGGCCGCGCACGATGAACTATGACGATCTGTTCAACGCTGCGACCTACCACCTGAACAATGGGATATCCGTTTTGGCGGGGACTGTAGACGATCCATTCTTTATCGATCTGGGAGCCACCTTCGATACGGTCAACTATCGTACGCTGGCCAGCGGTGTTCCGGGTGTGCTGACGGACGCGGAGGATGCGGCAAAGCAGAACTTCGCTTCGGACACCGTTTCCGGCTATGCCGTCAACACCATCGCGCTCGAAGTACCGATCGAGATGCTCACCAGTACCGGGAAAATTGAAGCGGCCAATTCGCCCGCCGCGACGATTGGGATCTGGGGTACGACCTCCAGGCCGCGCGTCACAGTCCGTCATTCTCCCAACCCTGCAACCAGCTTCGGTCCCTATCGCCAGGTGCAGAGAATGGGGAACCCGCTGATCAACGAACTGGTGATCGGCATCGGTTCCAAGGATCGCTGGAGCATGGACCAACCGAAGAATGATATGCAGTTTGCCAACTTCTTTTTGGACCCCCCTATTGTCCACATTGTTGCAGCGATCTATGGCGGAGCGTTGACCGTGCCCGCGGCTCCCCGCACCGATCTGTTGCCCCTGGTTACGTATGCGGCTCCGATCGCGGCGGCGGGAACCCCCGCCGGCCCTATCGCCGATCTGCTGCGGCTCAACACCGGGGTGCCGCCGACACCGTTGGCCTCGGCCAGCCGCCTCGGACTTATCGCAGGCGATGCAGCCGGCTACCCCAATGGACGGCGTCTTTTCGACGATGTCGTGGACATTACACTGCGCGTCGCAGTCGGCGGCGTTCTACAGACCAGCTTCAACAAATTCCCCAACAACCGGCTCGGAGACGGGGTCAACGTGAACGATGTGCCCTTCCGCACAGAGTTCCCATACCTGGCAGACTCACCGAGCGGTCGTAACCGCCGCCATATCGATCCAGGCGAACCGGGCGGAGGGCCCATCAACTAAGTCATCCACCACCGAGGCTGCGTAGGACGATTTCCGCGCAGCCTCACCCTACCTGCCCAAGGCCAAGGAGATGTCTATGAAAAAGATCTGTCTTACCGCAACCGCGTTTCTTTTGGCGCTCTTCGCGCACGGCCAGTCACCTTTTAGGGGACTGACGCCCGCCCAACAGCAGATTGCCTGGTCGCAGGCAGCCATTCAGACAAACCCTGATAAGGCCCAGCCGTACAACGACCTCGCACTCGGCTATATCCGACGCGCCCGCGAAACCGGAGACAACTCTTACCTGAATCAGGCGGAAGCCGCGCTCAAGGACTCGGCTAAGCGGGTTCCGGGAAACCTCGAAGGCGAAAAAGCGCACGCCATGATTCTTCTGGGGCACGATCAGTTCGTGGAGGCCCTGCAGTTCTCCAGGAAGCTGAATCAGAAAACGCCGGACGACATTCTTACCTACGGCTTCATCGCCGATGCAGCGACAGCGCTGGGCGACTATGCCGAGGCCGAACAGGCAACGCAATGGATGCTGGATCTGCGCGAAGGAAATATCCCGGGGCTCTTGCGCGCGGCCCGCCTGCGGGTCATCTACGGCGATACAGACGGCGCCCTGGATTTCTATTCTCAGGCCTACCAGCAGATTCCTCCCACGCAAACGGAAGACCAGGCGTGGACCCTCACGCAGATGGCGGAGATCCAGCTTTCAACCGGTCATCTTGATGAGGCTGACAGTCTTCTTCGCTCGGCCCTGCAAAAATTTCCCGGTTATTATCTGACACTTGAAGCGGCCGCTCGGGTCGAGACCGCGCGGCATCATTACTCGCAGGCTCTGGACCTGCTACGTCAGCGGGACGACGGCTCAGTCAGTCTGAGTAGTCTTTATTTCCTGGCACTCACCCTGGACCGCGCTGGCGACTCAACGGCCGCCAGCGCTTACAAGGGCTTTGAGCTCAAGGCTCTCAATGCGACGAACGAAGCGGTCAATGCAAACAGGCAGCTCGTTCTGTATTACCTGGGTCGCGGAAACAAACCGGCGGAAGCTCTGCGAATTGCAGAACAGGAAGTGAGCAGGCGGCATGATGTCTTTACACTGGACGCCCACGCCTGGGCGCTTTGCGCGAATAGTCGCTATGGCGATGCCAAAAAGCAGATCGACCCGGTCCTCGCTCTCGGCATTCGTGATGCCGCAATTTTCTACCACGCTGGGGCGATCGCCGAGAGACTTGACGACCACGCCGATGCCGTCCGCTATCTGAATCAGTCGCTCGAATTGAATCCTGAGTCAGAGGTTGCAGTGGAAGCCCATGACGCCCTCGCGAAGGCGATCGCTGCCTCCGCAATGGCTTCGAACAAGCGATAAGCGCAAGAGTGGAGACGAAAGTGACCAAGAAAATCGCAATCCTGTTGTTCGCTCTCGTCCTGGCGCCCGGTGCTTTGCCGGCACAGAACGAGACCACCGATGCACTGATCAAAAGCCTTGCAATCAAGGTGAAAATGTATCCCGGCGACTACAAGGCCTATGCCGGTCTGGGTGCGGCCTACTTGCAAAAGGGCCGGGAGACAGGTGACTCCGCCGATTACGAGTTAGCAAAGGCAGCTCTCAGTAGATCGCTTGACCTGATGTCGAATGATCCCGCCGCCGCATTTGCGATGACCCAGATGGCAGCCGCCTGCATGGCAGAGCACCAGTTCGACCAAGCGTACATCTGGGCGCAGAAGGCGCTTGCTGTGGGTTCGGGAGACCCTTCACCCTGGGCCATCGCGGGCGATGCGCTCGCGGATATGGGCGACTATCAGAATGCAGCCGATGCGTATTCCATGCTGAAAACGGTCTACGGTTCAGAGGATGAACAGCAGGCTATTTTGTACCAGCGTGACAGCCGCATGTCTTATCTCCGCCTGGTCGCGGGCGATGCGCAAGGAGCAATTCAGCTTATGCAGGGCGCGGTTCAGACTGCAACCGCAATGCACATGCCCGCGGAAAACATTGCCTGGAGCGATTACCAGCTTGGCGAGGAGTACTTCCAGACTGGCGACATCGCACACGCCGAGCAGGCCTATCTTGCTGCGCTGCGGCTGTACCCCGGCTACTATCGGGCGCTTGCCGGACTCGCCAAGGTGCGTAGCTCCGCGGGCAACTACCGCGCAGCGGCAGCGCTGTATGACAAAGCGATTGCTGCGGTCCCATATCCCGAATACGCCGCTGCATTGGGTGACGTGTATCGGGCGATAGGGGATTCGAACAAAGCCCAAAAGGAATTCGACCTGGTGGAGTTCATCGGTCACCTGAGCGGGATCAACAAACAGATCCACAATCGCGAACTTGCCTTGTTCTATGCGGACCACGGCATCAAGCTCGACCAGGCAGTCGTGCTCGCCCGGAGAGAGCTCGAAGTTCGTCATGACGTCTACACCTGGGACGTGCTCGCGTGGGCGCTCTTCACAAATGGCGAATCAAAGGAGGCGGCCGCAGCCATGTCCAACGCTCTTAGCCACGGGACCAAGGACGCGCAGCTGTTCTTTCATGCCGGAATGATCTATGCAGATCTTGACGATTCCCTACAGGCGCGGGCGTTCCTGCAGCAGGCACTGGCGATCAATCCGCACTTTCACCCGATCTACGCGGAAACCGCTCGTCAGACCCTCGCGAACCTGTCCACTAAGACCGGTTCGTCGCCAATCCAGGAGGCGGCAAATGCAAGGTGAGAGGATGCTGCCGAAGAACCGCGTAGTGGTCGCGACTCTGATTGCGCTAATCATAGCCATTTTCCCGGCTGCATCCTTCGCACATCCGATGGGAAACTTCAGTATCAACCACTATTCGGGGATTGCGATCCAGGGCGATTCCGTGGACGTTCTCTACCTGATAGACATGGCAGAGATTCCAACGTTCCAGGAGATGCAGGAGGCCGGACTGAGCGGCCATCCGGACGATCCAAAACTGCAAAGTTACTTGATCGCCAGGTCCGGTGCGTTTGCGTCCGGGCTAAATGTAGCTGTAGATGGGAAGAATGTCTCGCTTCAGCCGGTCTCGCGAAATGTCATCTTCACTCCCGGAGCCGGCGGCCTGCCGACGATGAAGTTCGGTTTTGTTTATCGCGGGAAAATCGCCTGCAAATCGGACGGATGCCGGCTGACCTTTCTGGATGCCAACTTTCCCGGCAGGGCAGGATGGAAAGAGGTCGTAGCCGAGGCTGACAGAGGCGCAGTCCTCATTAACAGCACCGTACCGGATCATGATCGCAGTGGCCAACTCACCAACTATCCGACCGATCTTGTGAATAGCCCACCGCAAACGCTGGATGCCTCGATCAGATTTGCTCCTGCGGTCCCTGCATCAACCTCGAGCACATCTGCAGCGATCGCGCGGGTTCCGTTGGCCCTTCACTCCCCGAAGAAAGCCGGCAGCGCTGCAGTTGCTGCCGCGCAAAGCAGAGTACCGGATACTGCCGCGCCGTCTGCGCGGCAGCCCGGCATCGACATCACGCCCAATCGTCAACAGACTCCGCGCAACGCGTTCACGCAACTCATCGCCTCGCAAAAAATAGGATTTGGTATCACACTCCTTGCGGCCTTCATCGCTGCTGGGCTTGGCGCGTTGCATGCATTGGAACCTGGACACGGCAAAACCATCGTCGCGGCTTACCTGGTGGGATCGAAGGGTACGGCGTGGCATGCCTTCCTGCTTGGATTGATTGTGACCGTCACCCACACGGCGGGCGTGTATCTTCTTGGAGCCGTCACCCTTTACGCGCAAAAATACATTCTTCCGGAAAAATTGTACCCATTCCTGGGTGTGTTGTCGGGCATTCTCATTGCAGGCATGGGCTTCTACTTATTCTTGCAGCGATATGCCGGCGGAGAACTCGGCCATTCTCACGGCCCAGGCGGGCACAGCCACGGATCCCTCTTCCGTCTGCCACTGAGAGGCTCCACTAATGTAACTGCGGCTATTACATATCCTCCGGCGCTGGTATCGAGAGGATCGATGCCCGCGCGCCAGCTGCTGGTACTCGGAATCACGGGCGGCGTCGTGCCTTGCCCCGCCGCGCTGGTTGTCCTGCTCAGTGCAGTGGCCCTTCATCGAGTCTTGTTTGGCCTCTTCCTGATCCTGTCTTTCAGCCTTGGCCTTGCCGTCGTGTTGATCGTCATGGGAATGGTCGCGGTATATGCAGGCCGCCTGATGTCGCGTGTTGCCACAGATGGACCTCTCATCCAGCGCTGGTTGCCCTTAGCCTCGGCACTCATGATCACGGTTCTCGGTGCCGTAATTACTGTTCGTGCCCTGATGGCCGCGGGCATAGTACAAATTCACGTTTGAGCAGCGTGTTCCGTCGTAAGGCAGAATAGTTCGGATCAGAAAGGATCTTTATGACTTCGTTTCTTGCCATTGCCTTGCTCGGTTTGTTCCTTGGCATGCGCCACGCCACTGATCCCGATCACGTGATAGCGGTCAGCACCATTGTCAGCAAGCAACGGGGAGTCGGCAGGGCCGGCTTGATCGGCGTGATCTGGGGGCTGGGTCATACGCTGACGATCTTCCTTGTGGGAGCCGCAATCATACTGTTCAAGGTTGCCATTCCGCCCCGGCTAGGGTTGACGATGGAGCTTTCTGTCGGACTGATGCTGATCCTTCTCGGTTTCCTTAACCTCACCGGCGTATTGCAGCGAATCATGGCCAGGATGCTCCCCGGCTCGGCCGCGCCTTCTGACGAAAATGCGGCGGTTGCTGCTTCGACCTCCGCGCCGATGGGGCTGTTCAGTATCTTTCGGCCACTGGTGGTCGGCATCGTGCATGGTCTCGCCGGCTCGGCTGCCGTCGCATTACTGGTAATGACAACTATCCAGGATCCCTGGTGGGAGATCGGATATCTCCTCGTGTTTGGGCTCGGTACCGTCATTGGCATGATGTTGATCACTGCCTTGATTGCATTACCGTTCGTCTACACGGCCGGGAAATTGTCATGGTGGAATCGCAACATGGCGGTTGCATCCGGCCTCCTGAGCCTGGGGTTCGGAGTATTTCTCTCTTATCGCATCGGTATCGTCGACGGGTTGTTTGGCGCGCACCCACATTGGATTCCTCAATAAAAAGGCGATTCGGATATCGGAACTCTCCCGTATCTCGAGCAGCGCGATTGTACGAACTGTAGCCGTTCTGACTCTGATTTTTTAGTCTGCATGTCCTCTACGGCGCAGAGCATCCGCCGGCTCGCCAACAGAAACTTGAATCCCTCTGAAACGTTGTCTGTCCGAATTTCACTAATGGATCGGAGCCATCAAGGTGGCTATCAACAATCAGAAGGGAAACACTCAATGTCCGAACTTGAAAAACAGATCGCAAATCGCGCCGCAGAGAACGCGGATCTGGATGGCGCTCAGGATCTCATCGATGCCCACATCGATGAGGTAACAGGGGGCGCCTTCAGCCTCCACATTCAATACACCGACCCCCCGGTTCCTCCCGGCCCGATCCGTCGCTACTAGTTGCCGAAGTCGCTGAATGATGCGTGTCTCTCCGGCTATGGACGGACCGCATCGTTCCGCGAGCGCTTCTCAATAGAGAGGTCCCATGCGAATCCACAACCTGAATATCGTCTTTAAGATTAGCGAGCGCTGCAATCTGAAATGCGACTATTGCTACTTTTTTTTCGGCGGCGATGAAAGCTGGAAGTTGCACCCGGCACTCGTTCCACGACAGGTAATCGAAGGCCTCGGCGCCTTCTCCGCTCGCGCAGCGCGAGATCAACAACTCGACGCAATCCAGCTTATCTTTCACGGCGGTGAGCCTTTGCTGATGAGTAAGCCGCGTTTTGCGGAAATGTGCGAAACCCTGCGCGGATACGAAAATGGCTTTCGATTCAATTTCGGGTTACAGACAAATGGAGTATTGGTGGATGACGAGTGGATCGACCTCTTTGAGCGGTATCAGGTCTCCGCCGGAGTCTCTCTGGATGGGCCGCGGGCCATCAACGACCTGCACCGCCTGGACCAGAAGAATCAGAGTTCCTACGATCGAACGACGTCTGGTTTACGCCGCATGCAAAAAGCCGCTGCTCACGGAAGAATTCCGACTCCAGGATTGCTTTCAGTCATCAACCCGTTTGCTGACGGCGCTGAAGTGTATCGTCATTTCGCCCACGACCTGGGCATAACGCGCATGAGCTTTTTGACTCCCGATTACACCTGGGACTCGGTCGTGGGGAAATCCGTGATTCGCGGCGTCGAGCGATTCTTACTCGCCGCACTGCGGGCTTGGCTGGCGGACAAGAATCCAAAGATTCGTGTTCGCGTGTTCTCAGAACTGCTCGCGGCGATGATTGACCCGCATGCGATGGAACTTGTTCAAACTTATCGAGACGACTATCGAAACATTATCTCGGTTTCCTCGAATGGTGATCTGGGGCCGGAGGACACGCTGCGGACTCTGGACCCGCGCTTTGCCTCGATGGGCTTGAACGTCGCAAAAAATGACTTGAAGGATCTCATTGAATCGGACGCATGGCGTGAGCAGGCGGATGCGGCCACCATAAGGCCCGACGGCTGCAACGACTGCGAATGGTGGAAAATCTGCAAGGCTGGCCGTCCGATCAATCGCTATTCCAAGGCTCGCGGTTTTTCGAACCACTCTCTCTACTGCTCCGGCTTGAAAGATATGTACGCAGAAATAGGGGCGTTCCTGGTTCGCAACGGAACGCCGCTCTCGGAGATAGCACTCCGTATTGCCAGTTGAGGAAATCGTTATGACAGACATGACTTCATACGCAGCGCTTTTTGCGAGTCCGGCCTCGGGCGACAACACCGGAGCCATCCGCACGCTCGCACTCGGACGTCTGAACAGCACACGCAAGCGAATTATGAGCAAGCTTGCAGAGTCTACCCAGGAGGAAGCGGGGCGGGCGTTGCTTGCATTCTTGCCGGGTGGGGCAAGCGCCTGGCGCCCGGAAACAGGTCTCGCCTTGTCAGCATATCGAAACCAGCAGCACGAACTCGCCGCGTTGCAATTGGCTGCTGCGTTGGCAGGCATGGGTGGTAGCGGTCAGATCCTCACACGAATTGAGACTCCACAGTGGCTCTATCTGGATGGTTGGCTCACTGCAGTGAACGGATACTGCACATTGAAGGCGGATGGTGTCTCAATCTCCATCCACTCGGACGTGGGTAACACGACGTATCACGCTACCGGTGAGAATCGTTGGACACCCGACGATGCGGCTCTGGGACCCTGGGCTGCGTTCGCAAGCGGCGGTCTATCGCCACGATACGTAACCGTGAGCGGGCTTCGCCACTCCGTCGAAGGGTTTCCCTGGATTTCGGGCCCTCCGCTACTCGCTACGGATTTCAGCACAGGCTATAGGTCGCCACTTCCGGGCGCCGCCGAAAGCCCGATTACGAGCATTCGGCGAGGCTGGCAAGTAATCGTCGACCACACTCCGGTCTATGGCTCGTGGGTCGCGAATACCGCGACCGGTTGCCTGCTGATTGATCCGAGCGGTACTCATTCGGCTCAATCCGGAAGCTCGTATGACCACCCGGGATTAATCGCCATTGAACCACCTGAGTGTCCCTTGTTTTGCGGCGAAATTCTGGTACACGAGTGTTCGCATCAGCAGCTGCTGATCTATAGCATGGTTGCGCCGCTGGTGACGCCGGGCAGTCAGGAGATGTACTACTCGCCGATCAAACGGGCCACTCGCTCGATAGACAGGGTCCTGACCGGGGCACATGCCGTGGGCAACATGATCGTTTACTATGCGACGCTCCGCCAGACAATGAATCTCGATCGGCGCTCCCAGGAGAGATTTGACCGGCATCGCGAGTGGTTTTCCCATGACTACCGGCCTGCTCTCGACCGAAGTCAAAGCCTGACAGAAGCTGGACGAGCGCTTTGGGGAAGTTTGTGCAAAACCGTCGATTGTGCAATGGAGCAGTGAGATGCAGACTGTTCCCCCCACACCGCAATTAGTCAATAGCAAGGTAAAGCGGCTGGACAACCATCGTATATTTCGCCCGGAAGCCGTCGAAGCCTACACGACGCGCAGGGCAGGCGACGTCTGGATTACCGGTACTCGACTGCAGGGCTGGATCACTGCTGGCTTGACGGTCCTGGCTGCCGCGGCAATTGGGTTGATACTCCTGGGAGGGCGATGACGCCATGGCCGCTGCACACATCGCACGCCCTCCACAGGTTCCCGTAATTCTCCAGGGTGAAATCAGCGAATGTGCGCTGGCGAGTCTTGCCATGATCGCCGCAGCCTGGGGTCTGAAGGCCGATCTCGCCGCTTTCCGGGCAAGAGTGGCGGCTACGCCCCGCGGTGTCAATTTACGCACCCTGATGAATCTTGCCGCAGGCATCGGACTTGCGGCCCGCCCTGTGCGAATTGGCCTCCAACGCGTCGGGGATTTGAAGCTGCCCGCCATTTTGCACTGGAACATGGATCACTTTGTTGTTTTGGAGCGGGTAAAGGGTGATGTCGCTACGATTGTTGACCCGGCGCGTGGCCGGCTGCGCGTGCCGCTTGAGTCGATGTCCCCGCATTTTACCGGCATCGCAATCGAGTTCACGCCAACTGACACCTTTCGTCCCGGCATAATGCGTCTTTCGCGAAGCTTCCGTCGCGCGTGGCTGGACGATTCCGGATTACGCTCTTCGGCCGTTTCCATGCTCTGGCTGACGCTGTTGCTCCAGGCCACCATCATTGCGATGCCGTTTGCTTATCGCAACGTGATCGATCGAGCAGGCGGACGGCTTGCGGATCCGCATTTGATGTGGATCGCCTGCGGCATCGCCTTGATGATGATTGTGCAAGCCGGCTCTTCCTGGAGCAGAGGAGTGGTGGTCACACGCCTGGGCAGCATCTTTGTCCATCGGGTCTCAACGCACATCGTGGCGCGCCTCTTTTCTCTTCCCGTCGCATTTTTCCAGCGACAGATGTTGGGGGACGTCCTGTCCCGCGTGCGATCGGTGGACGCCATCCGCCGCTTTGTTACGGACCAGGCCGCGCCACTGGTGATAGACCTTATCGTCGGTTCAGTGACAGCAGGCCTGATGATAGCTTTTAGCCCGCACTTGGCTTTTATCGTGATCATCGGTCTGGCAATTGAGTTGGTTGTCCGGCTGACAGGAATGCGCAGGCAGAGACAGCTATCGGAGGATCTGCTGGAAGCGGAAGGAAAGGAAATGTCGCGACTGCTTGAGTCGATGCGCGCCATTCAGGCCATCAAGCTCGCGGGCAGAGAGGCTCAGCGGTTCGCTGTGTGGGAAAACGAGCTTGTTCGAGTGCTGAATGCCAACACCCGCCTGAACCGTCAGCGCAATACGATCGGCACGATTACGTCGGCTGCCAGCGCGATGGAATGGGCGGCCGTCCTCGCCGTCGGAGTTCTGGGAGTCGGCGTCGCGCCGGTAACGACTGGCGTCCTGTTCGGGTTCTTGGCTTATCGCGGAGTATTCCGCGAACGGCTTTCCACAGTGATGGATAATATCTGGTCTCTGCAGTTGGTCGGCGTACACCTTCGTCGGCTCGACGATCTGATGTTGGCCGACGCCGAACCTCAGGGCGGCGGATTCTCACAGGTCGAAGGGCCAGGGCATCTCAGTCTCGAAAATATCAGCTTCCGCTATGCGCCCACGGAGCCGCTGGTACTCGACAATGTTTCCCTGGAGATTCCCGCCGGCGCCTGCGTGGCGATTGTCGGTCCGTCGGGCGGCGGCAAATCTACTCTGATCAAGCTCATCCTGGGCATCGAAACGCCGCAGCAAGGCAGAATCCTTTTGGATGGCGTGCCCATTGACGACGTCCATCGTCAGGTGTGGCGCGAACGCTTCGGTGTAGTGATGCAGGATGACTCTCTATTGGCCGGATCGATCAGCGAAAACATTGCCTTCTTCGATCCTCGAATTGACATGGACAAAGTTCGCGCGGCAGCCAGATCCGCCGCGATCCACGACGAAATTGAAGCCATGCCTATGGACTATGGGACGCTCGTGGGAGATATGGGAGTGCAGGTCTCTGGAGGACAACGCCAGCGAATCCTGATCGCCCGCGCGTTATACCGGGAGCCGAACATTATTCTTTTCGATGAAGGGACGGCTAATCTCGACGCCGAATCCGAACAGAAGATTTCCGAAGTGCTCGCAAACCTGGCGCCCACTCGGATCATCGTCGCTCATCGATCGCATTTACTTTCGGTCTCCGACATTGTCTATGAAGTACGCGATGGAAAGGTGTCGCGAATTCGCTGAGGGAAGGATGTCTGCTCCCCGAGGTTCAATTCAGTTCGTTCAAGTAGGCAAACGACGACACATCGCGACACCTGAGGCGTGAGGTTGGCCCCATTGTGGAAGTTGATTTCTGCTATTCCTTCGAATACCGGATCGCGACAACCGAAGAGCTGGCTATCAGCCCCCCGGAGATCATCTGGTCGAGATGTGGAATGAGCTTCTGGATCTGCTCTTCTGTATCGATCACGGTCACCATGACCGGGGCATTCCTCGAAAGCGACAGGGTATGACGGTGGTAAATCCGGGCACTCGCACCGAACCCTTCAATGCCCCGGAAAACAGTGGCGCCCCGCAGTCCGAGTTCCATGCACTTCCTGACGATTGCCTTGTAAAGCGATTCACCTTTCCATTCGTCTGCTTCAGTGAAATGGATGCGCAACATCCTGGCCTGAAATTGTTCTTTCATGCCTGCCCCTTGCCTTCGCCAGTCTCCACCGCCCGATGGGAGTATTTGATGATGTCAACCTCGGAGAGCACAACCAGACCCTCCTGAACCATCTCGTCGACGATCGACAGGAAACCTTGCAATTTTGCCTCGGTGTCGACCACCGAGATCATTATGGACCGGTCATGGGAGAGGTTGAGCGGTTTCTCCTTGTGCACTCTCCGATGTGCCCCATAACCGAGAATGCCTCCATAGACAGTCGCTCCTGCCAGATCATGAGCTCGCATGGCCCGCACGAGTGCTTCATGGAGAGGCTGATCCTGCCAGCGATCGCTCTCGCCGATGTAAATGCGCATGAGCTTTGCCTTGCCCTCAATCTTGATGTGCTCCTTGACATCCGCTCTCTTGCGCTTCGAAGCGTGGGCAGGTTTGGCAATCGTCGTTTCCTGAACCTCGATCATCCCGGAGCCGGCCATATCTTCGAGCTTCGTCATCAGTTCATCTACCTTTTCGCGGGTCTCGATGAACTCGATCTTCAACGGAAGATGATCCGATATTTCAACCATGCTTGCGGAGTGAATGCGATGGTCGGCGCCGAACCCCGCGATACCTTTCAGGACGGTCGCGCCCGAGACCCCTCGGAAGTACAGAAAGTCGAGGATCGTGGAATACGCTGCAGCTCCGTGATGCGTCGATCCTTCGCTCAGGTAGATCGAAACCTTTACGGCCTTACCGGGAGAGAGCATGTTTCTCCTTCCTGATGCAGTCCACATTGTGAAACCGGAAACTCTCGTAGCACAGCTGTCGGAACGATACTCGTGAAATGCTGGAATGGGTATCCTGACCCCTCGCCCACATCTTGTGACGCAGAATCCTGCTTGCTTTCATGACGCTATCCTCGCTATCAGAACGCCGCACCACACGCCGACCAGGCCAAGGAGAACACTCAGGACTACATACGAAGCAGCGATCAGAAATGCGCCTGTCTGCAGGTTGGCAAATGTTTCCCACTCGAAGGTGGAAAACGTACTGTAAGCTCCGACGAATCCGATAGGAATGAGAAATCTCCAGGCTGGGCTCAGCTCCGCGTGCTTTCCGAGAATCGTCAGAGCGAAGCCGACAATGATGCACGCCGTCAGGTTGATAACGAACGTCCCGTAAGGAAATCGGGTGCCCAGTCGGTTGGCAACCGCCGTGCCCACCCAGAAACGGGCCAGGGACCCCAAAGAACCTCCCAGCGCTATGAAGAAATATTTCTGCAAGTCAGTTCTCCTTGGTAGCTAATGCACGCTGTGCTTCTAGATCGGAAGCCTCGTCCGCTTTCCAATGGTTGAGCAGTTCGAGGTCTGCCTGCATCTGGTCCTGATTTGCAACGTTCGCCGAGACCCCCCGGGCCCGGTGCAACTGCACACGATATGCCTCGGCGTAGGAATTCATCAACAACTCCAGTTTCCGTACAACCTGCTCGCTCCATTGAGACAAGGCAATGCCATAAAGATTGATTCAAATCCGACAAAGACCGTGCTTCCCATAGTGACACCCTATGCCTCGTCCGTGGCGACGGGCCGCTGCGGCGAGGGCTCTGGATTTCTGCCCGCTGACCCATGCGCGAGAAGATGCCGGGGAAGGAAGAACGTGTTCGCGATCATAGTCGGAATCACGGCGCTGGCAATGACCGTGCCCACCAGGAACGAATACTGAGCCTGGGTGATGATCTGATGGTTCAGGCCGAACAACGCTGAGATGGTGCCAAACGTGAGGCCCGTCGACATCATGAGCGTGTAGTATGTTCCGGCCGAGCCGTCGTAACGATGCACTCGCACAGCAGGAAAGACAACCATGGCCTTAAACAGCATCTTCGCGACAAACAGAATCAGCAATGTGGCCGGGGCCGCGACCAGCGCCGGCACCGAGACGAATGACCCGGCGCGGATGAAATAGAACGGAGTCAGCAGCCCGAAGGTGAGGGTCCGCAATCGGCGAACGAGCGTATGATCCTTGCCCACCGACCCTGCCAGCACCATCCCGATCATGTAGGCCGGCAGCACCGCTTCGCTTCCTGACCACACGGCTAGTCCGCCCATTGCAAAAAGCAGAAAGAGAATGTACTTGGCTTCGAGTTCCGAAACGCGCCCGCCGTATTTCCGGAAGAACCACGGCGTAAGAAATGGCAGAACTGCGAAAACGCCTGCGGAGATCGCCACAAATATCACCGTCCGGATCGTGAACGGCGAGAAGATCAGCCCCAGCGCAATCACCGTTCCGAGATCATTCACGAAGCACGCGGCGAGAATGGACTTGCCATACTCCGTGACATTGAAGCCGAGTTCCAGCATCACCGCATAAACAACTGCGACAGAAGTCGTCGAAAGAGCGACACCGCACAACCAGCTCGCGCGGAGATCCCAGCCGACCAGGTAGTGGCCGACGAACGTACAGCCCAGAAACGGACCGAAGAATCCCGCAAGTCCGATAATGCCCGCTTCCCGCCACTTTGTCTTGAAAATGACCGGATCAAGTTCAGCGCCAGCGAGAAAAGTGAGTACAATGGCTCCGGTCCCCGCCAGAAAGGTGATCCACTGCGTACTACCGAGCAGGCCTCCGCGTGCAAGAAATGCGCCGATGATCAGTTGCGCCACCGTGCCCACTACTATTTCGGAAAGCGCCGTTGAGATTCTGAACCAGATCGCCAGCAACGTCGCAGCCAGAGCCAAACCTACCCAAAGCGCGGACAGCCCCCATGTGTTCGTCATAGACGCGACCCCCAAATTGTCATTCAGGGATCCACTGCGACATGACTCCGCAAACAGGATTCCCTGTCAGGAGTCATCATCTGTCCGGCCCAGGCTTGGCAGGACAGCGGTTAAGGGTGAACTCCTTCACCGCAACATTGCTACGTTTTTAAAACGGAAGGACCGCGGTTGTCAACGCTTCGGCGTGGCGTCGCCGATCTTCACTCTGGCCGATTCGGGCTTCGACGGGCCACGACTTTCATTTGGTCGGCGTCGAAGTCTGGCGGATCGAAAGACCACTGTTGTGCTTCTGACTGGCTAAGATTGGGTCCTCAAAATCAAAATGCAATCCGTCTGTCGGTACTTCACTTGCGGATCTGACCGAAAGATAGCCTCCGCTCATAACCTCACAGCATTATTCTGTGATTCATGGTGATTTGCCGAAGATGCTCTCTACCCCTGCAGCGGCAGCACCGCCACGGCTTTTTGCAAAGGTATGTTCTTAACCTTGTTGGCGTGTACCCGTGGCACTGCAAAGGCTGTCAAATCACCAGCTACAGGCGAGCGCGAACTACCGCTAAACTCGACCACGCGCGCGCTCAATTCGACGAAGATCAGAGGCTCAAGCGTATCGCGCAAAGGCATCCATCCCTGACACCGCGGACGCCGCGCATCATTGACGTGGGGCGGTTCGTCAAGGGTTCGGAGTAGCTCTCGTCGGAACCGCAGCTCCAGGAGTCAAACCTCCCAGTCTTCTGCCCTGTCTCACCTGTTGCAGTTTGGGGGATGGAAACTACCTCGGCTGGCGAGCGCGGACGCGCCCCAGGGGTTTAAAGTTCAAATGCAAAGAGTGTGCGGTTACCGGCTCAGGATCGAGCCTCGAAGCCTGTGACGGAATTCCTGACATCCGTTGAAGCAATGACCCGGGCGCAACTTCATGCTCAACGATGATTCTGCGAAGCCTTGGATCATCCGGTCTGGTGATGCCGGTACTGTCTGGCATGATTGCTTCTCCTTGCCACGACGCTATACCGCATTGGACCGGCAGCAACAACAAATTATTGAGGGACGCTACACTAAAGTAATGTGTGCGAAGAAATGGCCGACCCCTTTCAGAGTCAGCCGTTTCCTTAAGATCGCTGAAAAAGCCTAGTAGATGCGGAAGTTCACCTCGACGCTCAGGGGAACGGCCACTGGATGTCCCTGGTAGTACGCCGGTTTGAATTTGTACTGTTTGACGGCTTCGACAGCCTTCTCGTCCAGACCCATCCCAAGTGGCCGCACCACGTGGATATGCTGCGGATTGCCCTGCGCGTCGACGATCAGCGATACCAGGCAGATGCCCTGATACTTCGCCCGCCGCGCTTCATCGGAAAACTCGGGATCGACCGAGAAGATCAGCTGCGGAGCAGAGACGCCTCCGCCGGGGTGCATCAGGCCGCCGCCGTATCCGCCGCCTTCGCCCGGTCCGACTCCGCCGCCGTTGCCTGACCCGATGCCTCCGCCCCTGCCGCTGCCGAATCCCGAGCCCGAACCCGAACCCTGCGAGGCCAGAGCAACCTGGCTTGACTGCGGAACACCGACATTGGGCATGTTAGGAGCGTCAGGCAGCTTGATCTGCTGTGGCATGACAATCGTTGGGTCGACCGCCAGCTTGGGGTGATCGTTGCGGACGATCTGCGGCGGCACGATCTGCGTCTTGGCCATCTTGGGCAGGTGGCCCTTGGAGGGTTCGATCAGCGAATGCTCGCCGCCACCACCGCCGCCGCCCATGGACTGGTTCATCTTCATGGTCATGGGGATGAACGGCTTGACGTCGACTTGAGCCGTATTCATCTTTCTCTGGATCGCCCGCATGCGCCACTGCGAGTAGAAGAGGAGAATGAGGAGACCGATGACGAGAACGTGCGCAGTAATCGCGAGAGCGCTGGAGAGCGGACCACGCTTTACGGCTAATGGATCTGCGACCGCAACGGGCTTAGAACTTAGTTCCAGCGGTGGGAGCTTTTTGGGGAAGAAGATGTCCTGAACGCTGGCGCCCAGGGTCTTCCATACCGGCTCTTGTTTTGTTGGATCCTCGACGGCCACCGGCGCGGAGGTGAGTTCTAGCGGCGGAAGCTGTTTGGGAGAGAAGCGGTCACGAAGGCCGGCTACAAGGGATTTCCAGACTGACTCCTCTACTTCGAGGTCCTTGATTGCGACTGGCTTAGAACTTAACTGAAGCGGAGGCTGCTTCGAAGACGAAAAGGTGTCTCGCAAATTGGATATGAGCGAGGACCACATGGAACTGTCGGTCTCGAGCAGAAGTTTGGGCTCTTCTTCCGCTGGCCGCGTTTTCTCTGGTTCCACTTCGGGAGGTGTCAAAAGCTGGTTTCCCATATTGCTCTGCCGGAGACCCTGCTCACGGCTATCTCTCCATTATGGACGACTGCTGGCCCGCTTGTCTCGCATGGAACCGTACGCACCTCGTTATTTTTGACGGGATGCGCGCGAATCAACAGAGGTAACGCAAACCCACTCGGAATAATAGACGGTCCAGTGAGCGCTAAGTTACGTGGGCAGGGGAAGATTTCCATGCAGCGGCTACAATAAAACATTGCCTGTTTCATGAGAACGATGGGAGAAACGATGTCCGCACCACCTGACCCCAACACGCCGACTGCGCGCGTGGCGGAGCCACCTGATCACAAAGCCGATCACAAAACCGACCTAAAGCCGGACCAGAAACTGGAACTCAAAGCGACCCTTACCCTTCCCGAGACGAAGTTCCCGATGAAGGCGAACCTGCCCCAGAATGAGCCGGTCAGGCTGAAGCAGTGGAAGGACTCCGGACTATACGAGCAGATTCGGGCGGCGCGCAAGGGCGCCGAGAAGTACATCCTGCACTACGGGCCCCCGTATGCCAACGGACCGATTCACCTGGGACATGCGCTGCAGAAGTGCATCAAGGACTTCATTCTTAAGTCGAAGACCATGGCCGGCTACGACGCGCCGCTGGTGCCGGGCTGGGACTGCCACGGGCTGCCCATCGAAATCAAGGTCGACGAAAAACTCGGCCGCAAAAAGCTGGAGATGCCGGTGCTCTCCGTGCTGCGCGCCTGCCGCGAATACGCGCAGAAATTTATCGACCTGCAGCGCAGTCAGTTTGTGCGCATGGGCATCTTCGGGTACTGGGACAAGCCTTACCTCACGATGTCCAAGCCTTACGAGGCGCGGACCCTCGAAACCTTCTACGACTTCTTTGAGAAAGGCTTCGTATACAAGGGGCTGAAACCGGTCTACTGGTGCCTGCACGACCGCACCGCGCTGGCCGAAGCCGAAGTCGAATATGAGATGCACACCAGCCCGAGCGTCTATGTGCGCTACGCACTGACGAGCGATCCGGCGGCCATCGATCCCGCTCTGGCCGGAAAGCAAGTATCAACGATCATCTGGACGACGACTCCGTGGACGCTGCCCGCATCGCTGGCCGTGGCTTTTCATCCGGAGTTCGACTATATCGCGCTGCAACAGGGCAAGAGGGTCTACATCGTCGCCGACTCGGTTGCCGAATCGGTGCGCGTGGCCTGCAAGCTGGAAAACGCGCGGGAAATCGCGAAGTTCAGGGGCACAAAGATGGAGCGGGTGACCTTCCAGCATCCATTCCTCGATCGCAGCGTTTTGGGTGTGAATGCCGATTACGTGACCGCCGATCAGGGTACGGGCGCGGTACACACGGCTCCAGCACATGGCGCGGACGACTTCTACACCGGTACCCGCTACGGCCTCGACCAGACCTGCAATGTCGACAACGAAGGACGTATGCGCAACGGTCGCGCAGAGTGGGAAGGGTTTACCGTCTTCGAGGCAAACGAGCCGATCATCCGGGTGCTGAGCGATCTCGACGCCCTGATGGGACGCGACGATATCTACCACTCCTATCCGCATTGCTGGCGCTGCCACAATCCGGTGATCTTCCGCGCGACCGAGCAGTGGTTCATCGGCATGGAGACTCCGCTGAAGACTCCGGACGACGCGGAAACCACATTCCGCCAGCGTGCCCTCGACGAGATCAAGCGCGTGAAGTGGGACCCGGCATGGGGCGAGGACCGCATCTGGAACATGATCGCGACCCGGCCCGACTGGTGCATCTCGCGGCAGCGCATCTGGGGGGTGCCGATTGCTGTGTTTCTGTGCAACAAGTGTCATACGCCTCTGAACAATCCGGCGGTAAACCGGCGCGTGGTTGCTCTCTTTGAGCAGGAGGGCGCAGAGGCTTGGCACAAGCATTCCGTGGGAGAAATTCTGCCTGCCGGCACAACCTGCCATGCATGCGGATCTGCGCAGAACGACGGCTCGCTCGCGGCCTTTCGAAAGGAGATGGACATCCTCGACGTGTGGTTCGATTCGGGGAGCAGCTGGAATGCGGTGCTGGTGGGCAATCCGGAGCTGTCCTTCCCTGCCGATCTCTACATCGAGGGCGGCGACCAGCATCGCGGCTGGTTCCACTCTTCTTTACTGTGTTCGGTCGCGTTGAAGGACATCGCGCCATACAAGACCGTCGCGACCGTCGGGTGGACGCTCGATGAGCAGGGCCGCGCGTTTTCAAAGTCGCTGGGCAATGGCGTCGATCCCGTCGATATTGCTGACCGCCTTGGCGCAGAAGTGGTGCGCCTGTGGACGGCAAGCGTGGATTTCCGCGAAGATGTCGCTGCCAGCGAAAACCTGATGCAGCGTGCGGCCGAGAACTATCGCAAACTGCGCAATACCTTCAAGTACCTGCTCGGCAATCTTCATGGCTTCGATCCGGCGCGAGATGCGGTGACGGACGACCAGTTGCTGCCGCTCGATCGCTACATGCTGGCGCGCACCCGCGAGCTGACCGAGAAGGTGCTGGCGTGGTACGAGCAGTTCGAGTTTCACCGGGTCTATCACGCGATCAACGAGTTCACGATTGTCGATCTTTCGGCGTTGTATCTCGATGTGCTCAAAGATCGCATGTACACCTTCGCTCCGGTGAGCATGGAGCGCAGGTCCGCGCAGACGGTGATCTGGAAGATCACGGAGGCGCTGGTGCGTCTGGTGGCTCCGATTCTGAGCTTCACGGCGGAAGAGGTCTGGGGCTATCTGCCGCAGGTGGCAGGTCGCGAGGCCAGCGTGCACTTGGCGGAGTTCTGGAAGCCGGAGGAGATTCTCAGGGAGTTAGATCAGGAGCTGATGGCTGAATGGCGATATCTTCTGCTTGAGGTTCGCGACCCTGTGCTGAAGGAAATTGAAGGGAAGCGCAAAGAGAAACAAGTCGGGAAGGCGCTTGAAGCAAAAGTTTCACTCCAATTTGTTGGAACTTCTGAGAACCTTGCAGTGCTGCAAAAGTATCAGGGTGCCCCTCTCGAAGAGCTGTTCAACGTTTCACAAGTGGAATTGTCTACGCATCGTCTGGAACAAGATTCCGGGTATATCTCTGTTCGTCAGGCATCGGAGGAGGGGGTTGACCTTTACGTAGACGTTGACGTCGCCGACGGTCAGAAATGCGAGCGCTGTTGGAGATACTACGCCGACGATGGCCCGCTGCATGTTCGCCAGTACGGCGCGTGGCCTAACGTCTGTGGGCGCTGTGCCAAAGCCCTCGATCTGATGGGCTACAAGTCGCTCGCGGAATCCGCGGAGAAGCAGGCGCACGCATGAGCAGGATTCGCGACTGGCGAAGCTGGCTGTTCGGCTTGTCCGCGCTGGTGATTGTGCTCGATCGGCTCACCAAGGACTGGGTCAGTAAGCACATTGCAGAAGGCGATGCCATCACCGTCATCCCCGGTGTCTTCCGCATCAGCCATGTGCTCAATTCCGGAGCTGCCTTCAGCATGTTCACGGATTCGCCCCATCCCGAGCGGACGCGCTGGCTGCTCACCGGCTTTTCACTGCTTGCCGCTATGGTGGTGCTGATAGTGCTGCTGCGCATCGGCCGCAGGTTCTCACTCACGGCTCTTTCGATGGCGCTGGTGCTCGGCGGAGCCCTCGGCAATGTGTGGGACCGCATCCGCTATGCGACCGTGGTGGATTTCCTCGAGGTCCACATCGTCCACTACCATTGGCCCGACTTCAACATCGCCGACTCGGCCATCGTCATCGGCGGAATTCTGCTGCTGCTCGATTCGCTGCGGACAACGGCCCACACTACCAGCGCAGCAAAGACGGAAGCTTCGCAAGATACCTCTCGCGCGTGAGCCAGGTATGGAGATCGCAGATTTTCGGCGAATTGCCCTAAGCCTCGAAGGCGCGGAAGAGAGTTCGCACATGGGCTCACCGGATTTCCGCGTCGGCGGCAGAATCTTCGCCACCCTGGCCTCGCAGAGCGAGGGCTACGGCAACCTGATGATCACGCCGGAGCAGCAAGCCGCCTTCGTCGCCGATATGCCCGGTGTCTTTATACCTGTTAAGGGTGGGTGGGGCAGAATGGGCGCGACTCACATTCACCTGGCCCATGTGAGCGAAGATGTGCTTCGGGGAGCTCTCCACACGGCGTGGGAGTTACGCCGCAAGGCCAACGAAAAGACGAAGAGCAAAAAGAAATCTTCCCGGAAATAGTCTTGATCTCAACGATGAAAACGCGCTTTCTATCTGCGATCCTGCTTCTCTCCATCTCCCTGGTGCACAGCGCCTGGGCGCAAGCGGTCTCGCATTCTGAACAAAAGCAACTTGTCATCATCGACACCGACATCGGCGACGACATCGACGACGCGTTCGCCGTCAGCCTGGCGCTGCAGATCCCTGAGTTCAAGCTGCTCGGCATTACGACTGCCTTCGGAGATACGAAGCTGCGCGCGCAACTCGCAGTCCGGCTGCTGGCCGCTGTGGGGCGCGGCGACATTCCTGTCGTTGCCGGCGTCGAGACCCCACCGCGCACGAAGTTCACCCAGGCGCAATATGCGGAGGGCGGCGACGCAAAGCAGGTGCAGCAGGGCTCCGCGCCCGATTTCATCCTTGCCGAGATTCGCAAGCATCCGGGGCAGATCACGCTGATTGCCATTGGCCCGCAAACCAACCTGGGTGCAGCGATCGAGAAAGATCCCGCGACCTTTCGCAAGCTGAAGCGCATCGTGATGATGGGCGGGTCTGTCTACAAGGGATATGCCGGCGGCGCGCCCGATCCGGAGTGGAACATTCTTTGTGACATTCCCGCAGCGCAGAAGGTCTTTACGTCGGGCGTTCCGCTCTATGTCATGCCGCTCGACGCGACGATTCTCAAGCTCAACGACGAGAGGCGCAAAGCTTTGTTCGACTACACCTCGCCTCTGACAAGGCAGATCGAAGAGCTATACAAGGAATGGGGCCAGCCGACGCCGACGCTCTTCGATCCGATGGCGGTGGGTTACGCGGCAAGACCCGACCTTTGCCCGACGACTGCCCTCTACATCACCGTTGACGACAAGGGCTTTACGCGGCCCGGTCCCGGCACACCGAATGCCCAGGTATGCCTCAAGTCCGACCCGGCAACCTTCTTCCCTTTCCTCTCGCAGAGACTGATGTCTGTTGCTCCGACTGGCGCTCCGGCCAGATAGTGTCCTCGACCCTCTCGCGCGGTTTGCCGCACGCCTTTCAGCCCATATAATTAGATTGGGACTCTTTGTTTTCCTGCCGGATTTTCGACCGGTGGGGTGGCTCGCCGTTTTTGACTTTGAGGCAGACTTTTTGACGGACCAGATCATCATCCGCGGAGCGCGGACCCACAATCTCAAGAACATCGATGCCAATATCCCGCACGGCCAGCTGACGGTCGTCTCCGGCGTTTCAGGCTCGGGGAAATCCTCGCTTGCGTTCGACACCGTCTACGCGGAAGGCCAGCGGCGATACGTTGAGTCGCTCTCGGCCTACGCGCGGCAGTTTCTGGAGCGTATCGAAAAGCCGGATGTGGACCTCATCGACGGCCTCGCTCCCGCGATCGCGATCAAGCAGAAAAATTCAACGCGCAATCCTCGTTCAACCGTCGCAACGGCAACGGAAATCTACGACTATATGCGCCTGTTGTGGGCGCGCTGCGGAACCGTTCACTGCATTGTCTGCGAGGGCATCGTGAAGCGCGATACTGTCGACGAGATCGCCGCAGCAGTGCTGGCCTTGGGCGAAGGCACGCGCCTGCACGCGATATTTCCTGTGACTCCCAGCACGCGGCCCGTAATGGCAGCGCAGACAGAGGGCGAACCGGCAGCCAAACCCGCCGCACGCGCGAAAAAGGCTGCAAAGAAATCTACAAAAGCTGTCGCCGAACCTCTTCTGACAGACGAGCTCAAGGAGCGGCTGACCGATCTGCGCACGCGCGGCTTCAACCGGCTCTACCAGGGCGGAACGATCTACGAATTTTCGACGCCCGAATCACTGCTGGAGATCAACTTTGCCCTGCCGGTCTTTGTGCTGGTGGACCGTATCGCGGTTTCCCCTGAGAACCGGGCGCGCATCGTAGACGCTGCGGAGATCGGCTATCGCGAAGCCGGCGAAATCCTCTTTGAGATTGTCCCACGCGAAGCCGAAACACCGGAGCGCGAGAGACTGCGATTCTCCGCAGCCTTCGAGTGCAAGAATTGCCATCGCGTGTATCGCGACCCGGAGCCGCGGTTGTTTTCCTTCAACAATCCGTTTGGCGCGTGTCCGCGCTGCCAGGGCTTTGGCAATACGATCGACTTCGATCTCGACCTGATTATTCCCGACAAATCGAAGACGCTCGACGAAGGCGCGATTGATCCGTGGAACCGCCCGAAATATCGGTCCTACTTCACAGAGCTGAAGCGCGCAGCCAAGGAACATGGCATTCCGTTGGACGTGCCGTGGTTCGACTTGACGCCCGACCAGCAGTCGTTCGTGCTCGATGGCCATGGATCGTTTCTCGGCGTGCATGGATTCTTCCAGTATCTGGAGCGGAAGAAGTATAAGCTGCACGTGCGCGTGATGCTGTCGAAGTATCGCGGCTATGCGATGTGTCCCGACTGCAAAGGACAGCGGCTGCGGACAGAAGCGCGCGCGGTTCGCGTCGGAGACGGAAATTGCACCAGGAACATCTGCGATGCGGCGGCGTTGACGATTCGCGCAGCGAATGAGTTTTTCAGCGGCGTGCAGCTCACGCCCATGCAGCAGGAGATCGCCGGCAGCATCCTCCACGAGATTCAACAGCGGCTGCATTTTCTCGACGCGGTCGGGCTCGACTACCTCACGCTGGATCGCCTTGCGTCGACTCTCTCCGGCGGAGAATCACAGCGGATTCAGCTCGCGACTTCGCTCGGCTCGCAACTGGTAGGTGCGTTGTATGTGCTGGATGAGCCTTCGATCGGCCTGCATACACGCGACACTGCGAAGCTCATCCGGATTCTCGAGAACCTGCGCGATCTGGGAAACACAATCCTCGTCGTCGAGCACGATCCCGATGTGATTCGCTCGGCGAATTATCTGCTCGATCTTGGTCCTGGCGCAGGCGAGTTTGGGGGACGCGTGCTGGCGGCGGGCTCCGTGTCCGAGGTGGAGCGGAATCCCGATTCGATCACTGGAAAATACCTCTCCGGTCAGCTCACTATCCCGGTCCCTTCGCGCCGGCGCGAAGTAGGCCCGGCGAAAGACTGGATCAGGCTGCGCGGCGCGCGCGCCAACAACCTGCGCGGTCTCGACATTGAGATTCCGCTCGGGCTCCTCGTCTGCATCACAGGTGTGTCGGGCTCGGGCAAATCGACGCTGGTTCACGAAGTGCTCTATCGCGTGATCGCTCATCAGCTCGGCAAGACGGAGGGCGGCGATCCCGCGAACGTCTATCGCGATATCAAGGGCGTGGAGCGGCTGAACGACATTGTCCTGGTCGACCAGGCGCCGATTGGGCGAACGCCGCGGTCGAACCCGGTGACATACATCAAGGCCTTCGACGCGATTCGCGAGCTCTTTGCCGCGCAGCCCGAGGCGCATCGGCGCGGCTACACTGCGGGACACTTCTCCTTCAACGTGCCGGGCGGACGCTGCGATGTGTGCGATGGCGACGGCACGGTGACCGTCGAAATGCAGTTCCTCGCCGACGTGGAACTGCCCTGCGAGGAGTGCGGCGGCACACGCTACAAGGCAAGCGTGCTGGAGATCCGATACAAGGGCAAAAATATCCACGAAGTGCTGGCGATGACAGTGAAAGAGGCGCTGCGCTTCTTCGCCGGGCAGCACAAGATTGTTGAAAAGCTTGCGGTGCTCGACGAAGTTGGCCTGGGCTACGTGCGCCTCGGGCAGTCGGCGACGACGCTCTCCGGTGGAGAGGCGCAGCGCGTGAAGCTTGCATCGCACCTGGCCACTGTGCGGGCGGCTTCGCACGTCGATGGCCGCAGGAAACAAAGCCGTGTCCTCTACATTCTGGACGAGCCGACGACCGGGCTGCACTTCGACGATGTGAGCAAGCTGCTGACGGCATTGCGAAAGCTGATCGATGGCGGCGGTTCCCTGGTGGTGATCGAGCACAATCTTGACGTGATCAAATCGGCGGATTGGGTAATCGATATGGGTCCCGAAGGCGGTGCGGCGGGCGGCCAGATTGTGGCGGCCGGTAGTCCGGAGCAGATTGCTCAGAACGAGTTTTCGCACACCGGCTACTGGTTGAACAAAGTTCTTACAACGCGGCGCGAGGCCGTGAATGAAGTGGTGGCGTAATGCAGTTGCTATTCTCTGTTCTGATCCTGGCCCTGGTCTTCCCTGCTCTTTTTCTGCCCGTCGATCTCCAGGCGCAGTCGGCGCCGTTGCCGCCCGGAACCAGCGCGCCAGATCAGCCGACGATCCAGGCACAGGCCTCGCCGCTGGCCCAGCCCGAGGCGGCAATCGATGCGAAGAATTACGATAAGGCTCGCGGTCTGCTCGACGCTTATCTTTCGACCAATCCCGGAGATGCCCGGGCGCTCTTCGACCGCGGATACTGCGACGACGCACAGGGAAAAACACAGACCGCTGAAAACTATTACCGCCGGGCGATTGTGGCCGATCCCAAGCTGTTTGAGGCGCGCCTGGCGCTCGGGTTGCTGTTGGCGCAGGCGGGTTCAGAGGAGGCGCAGACGCAAATCGAGATGGCCGTCACACTGGAGCCGAATCCGCCCAGTCCGGCAGCCAAAGCCCAGGCATATCGGACACTGGCGAAATTGGTCCGGGAATCTGACCCGGACGCGGCGAAGCAGGCGTTGCTCGAAGCCCTGAAGCTTTCCCCGGAAACCGCAAGCGACACCCTGCTCACTGCAGAAATTGCTGAAGCAGAAGGAGATAAGGACATAGCTGAGCAGGCCTATCGGCGTGTGCTGAAGGTCGATCCGCAATCTTCCGCGGCGACGGCCGGGCTGGTGCACTTGCTGATGGAAGAGAAGAGGTATTCCGACGCGGAGCCGCTCTTGAAGGCGGCGTTGACGCGGGACCCGGACGATCCGGCGCTCAACACCCAGTACGCCGCGCTGCTCGGTGCCGAGGGCAAGATGGACGAGGCGGTGGCGGCTCTCGAAAAGCTGCACCGCCTCCAACCGCAGGACCGGTCAATCGGGGTCATGCTGGCTGATGCCTACATGCAGACCGAGAACTACGAAAAGGCAGATTCTGTCTATGCAGACCTGCTGGTTTCAGCGCCGAACGATGCCGCATTGGCATCGGCGCGAGGGGTGGTTCTGATCCGGGAACAAAAGTATGCCCAGGCGCTGGAATTATTCCAGCGGGCGGTGAAGATCAAGCAGGATGATTCCGATGCATGGGGTGGGATCGCATTGGCGGCTTCCAACACCCACCAGTACTCTCTGGTGGTCGAGGCGCTTACGATGCGATCAAAATTAGCTTCGGAAACACCCGCTACTTACTTTTTATGGGCAACAGCATACGATAATCTTCATCAAAAGAAGCAATCTGTGGAGTATTATCAATTGTTCCTGAAGTCGGCCCTGGGGAAGTTCCCAGACGAGGAGTGGCAGGCCAAGCAGCGGCTGGCAATCCTCGAAAAGTAGTTAGCGTTTGACGTTCCCGTGGCACCCCAAGGAGGTGCATCATGCGGTTCGTTCTTGCTTTCGCACTCGCTACGCTTACCATTATCCCCGCGGCATCCGGTAAAGTACTGGACACTCAGGAGATCGCTGCTCTCGAGACCAAGGCGGCCCAGGCTGCTCCCAAGGAACAGTGTTTCCTGTATGCCGAACTTGCCCATTCCATGGCGCAACTGGCCAGCCAGCAATTGAGCGCCGGCGACACCGCGAAGGCTTCCGCGTCGCTCAAAGCGGTTCAACGATATGCAGAGAAAATCCACATGGGCGTTGCCGATGACGCGAAGAAGCTGAAGAACGCGGAGATTCTCATGCGTCACACCGCCTATGAACTCAAGGAACTGATGATGGGGGTTTCGCTCGATGACCGTCCCACGCTGGAATCAACTCTGAAGCAGCTGGACCAGGTGGAAGCCGAGATGATGGTGCAGGTCTTCAAGCGCTGAGGAGTCCCATCGGCGCTCTCAGCGCTCAATCAGCTCGTCCTGAATCGACAGTGAAGAAACCGAGCCGCGAAACACACGCGCGGTTGTCGTCCTTGGAAGCCCCGTGACAATCGGACTGTGCAGAGCCTCTGCGCGAATGCCCTGAATTGGCTGCCTCATCTTCGGACGATAGCCGCGATCACATCCCAGGATGAAGAGCAGCGCGAGCATGAGCACGCAGACCGTCTCAAACCTTTGCAATGGCCAGCACGACATATCGCCTCCTGCCGAGGGCGGGGCTTATTCCCGTCCACTCGGTCTGCCGAGTAGTGACTGGGGGGCGAGATTCGTTTCAAGACGCGACTACTCTGCGCGCAGGGCCTCCACAGGATTAACCGAGGCCGCGCGCCGCGCCGGAAAGAAGCTGGCCAGAAGCGCCGACAAACCGAGAAGCATCGCAACCGAAACGAGCGTTGGAATATCCCACGAGCGGACGCCGAAGAGCAGCTTGCCCATAAAAGCCGCCGCTCCGACTGCGCAAACCAGTCCTGCGACAATGCCAATAACGATGAGCAATCCCGCTTCTTTCAGGATCAGCTGGTAAACAGAGCTGCGCTGTGCGCCAAGCGCCATGCGCACGCCGATCTCACGCGTACGCTGGCTGACCGAGTACGCAATCACCCCGTACAGTCCAACCACGCCCAGTATCAGCGCAAGAACGGCGAATCCTCCCACGAGCCACGCGGCTGAGCGATGAATATACGCTGTCGGCGAATTATTGATGATCTGAACCATGGTGAGCGGATCGCGCACGCCGATATTCGGATCGATCTTGCGGACGGCTGCGACCATGCCGGGCAGCACGGATTGTTCAGCCTGAGAAGTGCGCACGGCGAGGTAGAAATAGCTGTCCGGGTCCTGATTGTAAGGATGGTAGGCCGCTGGCCAGGTCTCCTCATCCAGCCCGCCTTCGCGAATGTCATCGACAATACCGATCACCTCACGCATGGAATCCGGTGAGAGGCTCGTATCGCCGATCTTCTTGCCGATTGGATCTTCGCCGGGAAAGTATTTTTTCGCCAGCGCCTGGTTGATGAGAAGGACCTTCGGCTTGGTCGAGTCTTCCGAGTCAGAAAAGAATCGCCCACGGATGAGGCGAGCCTTCAGGGTGGCGAAGTATTCAGCGCTCACTTCGCGTTCGTTCACCTCGTTATGCTCCCCGTTATAAGGGTGGCCCAGGATTCTGATCCAATCCGTATCTCCATTGCCGCTGATGGGCAGACGGTCGGTGGTAGCTACCGATTCCACGCCGGGAAGAGCTTCGATGCTGGAGACGATCTGGCGGGCAAGCCGAACCTGCTGCTCGGGCTTCGCGTAGGTCTTGTCGGGCGCTTCTACCTCGACGGTGGCAAGATGGTCGGGCGAGAATCCAAGCTCGACGTGGAGCAGGCGATAGAAGCTGCGAGTGATCAGGCCCGCCCCGGCGAGCAGCACGACGGCGATCGCCAGCTCAAGCACCACCAGGTTCGACCCGAAACGGCGCCACACGGTTCCCGCCGAGCCACGGCCGCCCTCGGCGAGATCCGATCTCAGGCTCGAAGGAGAGAGCCGCAGAGAAGGCGCCAGCGAGAAGATCACCACCGCAACCAGCGCGACGAGCCCGGCAAAACCGAGCACGCGGGGATTGAGTCCCATGCCTTGCAGGTAAGGCACATAGTCGCGGAGATCCGTAGGGATAAGCCGCAGAAGCAGGTGCATCGTTCCGTACGCAGCGGCCAAACCGAGAAAACTCCCTGCCAGCACCAGCATCAGCGATTCAGTCACGAACTGCAGCACAAGCCGGCCTCGAGATGCACCAAGTGCGCCGCGCACGGCCATCTCCCGGCGGCGGTTTTCCGCGCGGACGAGCAGCAGGTTGGAGACATTCACGCAGGCAATGAGCAGCAACAGCGCGGCTCCGCAGAAGAGCACGAGAAAAACAGGACGAACATCGCCGACGATGGCTTCGCTCAGCGAAATAACGGCTGCACCCTGCCCCTTGTTCGAGTCGGGATACTGCTGCTCAAGCTGCGCGGCGATGGGCTTCATGTCGGCCAGTGCGGTCGCCACCGAGACGCCGTCCTTGAGTCGCGCAACTCCGTAAAGGTTGTGGCAGCTGCGGCGCTTCTCGCAGCTATTCAATTCCTGGATGGGGGCCCAGAAGTCGGCGCGCCCGCGTGGCGCAAAATGGAACTCGCGGGGCAGCACCCCGACGATGGTCGTAGGCGTGCCGTCGAGCGTGGCCACCTGGCCGACGATGTCGCTGCGTCCGCCATAAAGATTCTGCCAGGTCGCATATGTGATCAACACCGTGCGAGGTGCGCTGGGCGAGTCTTCTCCAGGCCGGAAATCACGCCCAAGTACGGGTGTGACCCCAAGCGTGCTGAAAAACCCCGCCGAGACGAGCGCCCCCATGGCGGGTTGGGCGCCGGAAGGCGTGTTGAGCAGAAAAGCGGCTCCCCTGTATACATCAAAGGAGCTGTATACCTTCTGAAGCCTCTTCCAGTCGAGGTAGTCTACCCAGGAAAGATTCGAGCGCGGGAAGAGCTTGACGCTCTCATATACGCCCACCAGCCGGTTGGGATCCTTGTAAGGCAGCGGCTTGATCAAGGCTGCGTCGATGAAGGCGAAGAGCGCAAGGCACGCAGCGATGCCGAGCGTGAGCATCAGAACAGCCGTCACTGCAAAACCGGGATTCTTGCGCAACTGGCGCAAGGCGAAGCGCGAGTCCTGCACCAAACCCTCGGCGCTGAAAGCGACGACTTCCCTGCTCTGCTCTCTGAGCCGCGTCTCATTGCCGAACTGCCTGCGCGCCGCGTGCTGCGCCGCATCCGGCGTTACGCCGTCCGACTGCAACTCCTTCTCCCGCTGCTCGCGATGGAAAGCCATCTCCTCCTCCAGTTCGCTGTTGAACTTTTCACGGCGCAGAAGAAATCCGAGCTTCCTGAATATCCGGAGAATCGAGTCCACATGACCCCCTATGCGTCCTGCAGCACACGGCCGATGGCCGCGATCATCTGATCGAACTGCGAGAGTTCATGGCCAAGTTGCTTGCGGCCGGCCGCCGTCAGGGTGTAGAAGCGCGCTCGCCGATTGGTCTCCGTTATCTTCCACTCGGCCCTCACCCAGCCTTGAAGGAGCAGCCGTTGCAGGGCCGGATAGAGCGAGCCTTCTTCGACCGTCAGCACGTCTTCGGACAGATTCTTGATGGACGCCGCGATGCCGTAGCCGTGCAGAGCGCCACGGGTGAGGGTCTTGAGGATGAGCATGTCGAGCGTGCCGGGGAGCAGATCGGTTTTTCTGGCCATTGGCTTTATCCATAGCTTATCTATGGATAGAAAGTCAAGGGAGATAGAAAGTCAATGCTGCCGGTCACAAATGCTGGAGTGCTTTCGCTGAAACGGCCTGCCATCCTCTCGCTGGTTGCGCGAAAGGATGGCCCTCGATGATTATCGCGAGGAGCTTACCTGACCACTGATTGGAACAGCGGGGATTGCAGCAGGCTGGAGAACTGGCTGTCGGAGGCGGCGAAGCGCACTTCCAGCTCCCCGGCACTGGAGTCGATCGTGGTTGAGTCGACGGCCTGTTTCTCCGTTGCCGAACCGCTGACCTTCTTATACATCGCGGCCGCGTTGAGCACGGACGACAGGGTTGCGGCGGTAAAGGTGTCCGGCGTGGCCACGTCGAGCGAGAATTTGACGCCGTTCTGGAAATTCATGGTGTAGCGTGAGCCGAGCAGGCGCTTCTTGACCTGCTCGTAGTCGGTGAGTTGCGAGGCTTCTCCGAGCAGGCCGCGCATCATATACTGAGTGCCCTTCTGGTCGAGAATGCTCCACAGCGGCTCGGAATCGACGCCGCCCATCTGCCCCAGCATCTCTTGATTAGTAAGGAGGTTCGGCGCAATGCCATCGCGCGCATCGAGAGCAGGCTTGATCGCGTCGCTCGATCCAAACACCATTGTCGTGGGGTTAAGGAACGTCACCACCATGCCGCTCGCTCCCATGGGATAGAGCTTATTTGTGCGGTAGAGAGTCGCCTTGACCTTGTTTTTCTTGAAGGTGGCGAGGATGTCCTGTAGAGAGAACTGCCCTTGGGCGATGCCGACAATCTTGACCGCGTCTCCTCCGCCACTCGTGCGATAAGCGGCGAAAGCTAGCTCTTCGACGTCGTGATTCTCATTGAAGCCGGAGATCTTGAGCGCCTGCTCGAGCTGCTTAAGCTCAGGCGGCAGGATGCGGGACTTCAAATCCATGGCCGCAGGCGAATTCTGCATCGCCCGGTAATCGACGACGATGATCTGCTGGACGTCGTGAGGAATCGCGGTGCGCGCGTCACTATCGAGCTGCGCAGCCAGGGCCATGGGGGCCAGCGTCGCGCAGGCCGCGGTTAAAACGGAGCTCACTGCGAGCCTTGCAAATCGTGTATGGAACTTCACTTTGTTTCTCTGCCTCCGGGAAGCGTTTAGGCGCTAACCCCTATCACTCTATGCGTATCTTTCTATTTTAGACGCGAACCGGGTTGAGAAGGTGTTGGCCACGCAAGTGGATGTTGCAACTTGCGTTCGAGAATCTTCTCCTCCGGGTCGAATTCATGGAAAAGACGCAGCCACTCGCTCGCGCGCTCAGCCGCGGCTTCCGGCACGAGACCAATGAGCTCTCCACGCACCGGGGCAACTCCGTGGCGAGCGGCCTTTTCCTTCACCGCCGCGTATACCTGGCTAAGCGGCGTCTGCCGGAAGTCGGTAATGTTCATCGAGATTTGCGCCTCGCCATGCGCGAGCACCCCCATAGCTTTAACGCCGAAAAGGCCTCCTCCGGATGCACGAATTTCGCGGGCGATGGAGCGCGCAGTGGCCACGTCGGCGGTATTCAGATAAAGATTCCAGGCGATCAGGAATCGGCGTGCACCAACGGCAGCCGCTCCGGCAGTGGGATGAAGCTCAGGTCCGCCCACATCGGGACGGCGGGCGACTTCGTTCTTCACGGCCTTGCTCAAGCCTTCGAACTGGCCCTGGCGGACTTGTTCAAGAAGAGCCCGGTCGGGACGGGCTGCGGCAGCTTCGTAAAAATAGACGGGGATGCTGTGCCGGTTCCATATCGCGGCCCCCGCCTGACGCGCGAAGAGAACACACTGTTCGAGAGAAATGTCGCGAACGGGAACGAAAGGGATGACGTCAGCGGCGCCAATCCGCGGATGGACCCCGCGCTGTGCAGTGAGGTTGATGAGCTCGGCTGCGCAACCCGCTCCCCGGACGGCAGATTCGACCACCGCACCCGGCGGTCCAACAATCGTCACTACAGATCGGTTGTGGTCGGGGTCGCGGGAGAAATCAAGCAGTGACACGCCATCCACGGCCATCGCGGCAACAATCGCCTCAACGATGGCCGGATCGCGGCCCTCGGAGAAGTTGGGAACGCATTCGATGAGTGGCGAGGACATGATCAGAGCTTAGGGAATAGGGATTAGGGAACAGGGATTAGCAAACGCCATGAGGGGCTCGGCTGAGTCGTTTTACAAATAGACTGAACTTAGGGTCACATTTTGTTGGCATTGCATGCTGCACGCTCGCCTCTGCTCGCTAATCCCTGTTTCCTGCCTCTCCTACTTCCACCAGGTGTAGCCGATCTGGAATTGTACGCTCGCGTTGACGCCGGGGTTTCTGTCTCCCAGCGATGCGCTGGAAATATGGATCGCATTGGCGGCAAAGTCGATAGAACGGCGCGGCTTTACGAAGTAGTGAAACCCAATGCCGAACTGGGGCGAAAAATTCCAGACGCTGGTGCCGCCCGGCTCACCGTGCGGAACCAGGATATCCGGCGGATACTTGTGCGTTGTATAGATCAATCCGCCTGCGGCCTGAAGCCACGGGACGACGTGACGACTGGGCTTCAGGTTCCAGCGGAGAATGATCGGCGTAATGCTGACGCCGGTGAAAGTTCCTCCGCCATACGGGAAATAGGCATACCCGACCTGGCCGTCATAGATGTATTTGGTCAGCGCGATGTGCGGCGCCGGCGTGAACGACTGCCAGTAAGGCATCAACTCGCCCGCGTACTCAAACTGCCCGCGCAGGATGCCGGGCAAATGCTCGTCGGTGATGACCTTGCCGAGCCGGACTCCAGCCGAGAGAAAGTCGAAGTCGTCACGGCTGTTTGTGCCGAAACCGCCCTGCAAGAACGCGCCGATCTCCCAGGGATCGCGGGCCAGCTCGGCTTTGGCGGGCGAATCGTAAGGAGAGATTTTGACCTGTGCCGGAGCGTTCAGCGTCAACGCCCAGAAAGCGGCGCCAAGGAGGCAAAGAGTTTTCATCCGCATGCGATCTAGTCTTTCTCCGCAAAAGAAAGGCCGCCAGCCTGGCGGCCCCGTTGAATCCTTGAGGCAGTCTTAACCGGCGACTTCTTCAAGCTGCTTCGCGTCCATGTCGAAGTTCGAGTAGACGTTCTGCACGTCGTCGTTGTCTTCCAGAGCTTCGAGCAGCCGGATGCACTGCGCCGCGGGAGCGCCTTCAAGTTTTGTATAGGTCGACGCGACCATCGTCACCTCCGACAGCACCGTCTCAACCCCGGCATCCTTCACTGCCTTGGCCACCGCTTCCCAGGCATTCGGTTCGGTGAGGATCTCCCACGTCTCGCCTTCGTCGTTCAGGTCTTCGCCGCCGGCTTCGAGCACAATGCCCATGAGCTTGTCTTCGTCAGCCGCATCTTTTGAGACGGCGATCAAGCCCTTTTTGGCAAACATGAAGCGGACGGAGTTGGGCTCGCCCAGGTTTCCGCCGTTTTTCGCGAAGGTGTGGCGGATCTCGCTGACCGCGCGGTTGCGATTATCCGTGGTGCAATCGACAATCACGGCCACGCCGCCAGGGCCGTAGCCCTCGAAGGAGATCTCCTCGTACTGGAGGCCGGGTATCTCACCGGTCCCGCGCTGGATGGCGCGCTTGATGTTCTCGGCGGGCATGTTTTCAGCCTTCGCCGCGGCGATGGCGCTACGCAGACGTGGATTGCCGTCCGGATCGCCGCCTCCGTGGCGGGCCGCAATGGTGATTTCCTTGATGAGGCGCGTAAAAATCTTGCCGCGCTTGGCGTCGAGTGCGCCCTTCTTGTGTTTGATTGTCGCCCATTTGGAATGGCCGGACATAAAGAACCTCGGGAGCCTGTTCGGTGAATTTTGCGGCGAAATGCTGGAAAACGATGCTGCTTTGGAGCAACTCCCGCAACCACGAAGTATAGCAGGGGCTGCGTGTGTTTCGAAATCGCACGCGGACCAGCGCGCAACCCGTTTCCAGGTAGGTGCATAACCTCGTAACTGTCACTCATCCCGTGTACACTCAGACTCACCACCCCCGCTTGCATAGCAGATCCCTCAAGGGAAGTTGTAAATCCAACATTTCGGAAAGTCATGGCGATCGCTACAGGAACTGACTTCGGGCCCTATAGAGTCTTGGAAAAAATCGGCGCGGGCGGCATGGGTGATGTGTATCGCGCCCTCGACACGCGCCTCGAACGCGAAGTCGCCCTCAAGCTGGTCTCCGACAGCTTTCTCGCCTCAGAGCTCGGCTCAGGCAGTCCCACGCCCGCCGGCACGCCGCACTCCCGTGCTCATCTCTCCCATGAGCGCTTCCTGCGCGAAGCTCGCGCCGCCGCAACACTGAACCATCCGAATATTTGCGCCATCCACGATGTCGGCGAGCAGGACGGACGTCCCTACCTGGTCATGGAACTGCTCCGCGGCGAGACTCTGAAAGTCATATCTCGGCAACCACATCTTCACGGCCTCCGAGGTGGTCGCGCTCGGCCAGCAGGCCGCCAGCGCTCTCGCCGCCGCGCACGTCAAGGGCATCGTTCATCGAGACATTAAGCCGGCCAATCTCTTCGTCGTCGATAGCGGCCGCGATCGCAGGCAGCTTAAGATTCTCGACTTCGGCCTGGCCAAGAAGCAGGGCCTCGAGGCCTCGCCCGACTCCCGCTACTTCGACCTGCGCAACGAAACCGCCACCGGCAACGGTAACCTGGATCTGACCATCCCCGGCTCGACTGTCGGCACCGCTGCGTACATGTCTCCCGAGCAGGCCAAGGGCGAGCCGCTCGACGCCCGCACCGACCTCTTCAGTCTGGGCAGCGTCCTGTTCGAGATGGCCACTGGCCAGCCGCCGTTCGGCGGCCGCAGCACCGCAGAAGTCTTTGCCGGACTTCTCACGAAGACTCCGCCCCCGGTCGGCAGCCTTAACCCCGCCATGCCCACGGCTCTCGATCCCATCATCCAAAAGCTGCTAGCCAAGGATCGGAATGACCGCTACCGCAGCGCCGAGGAGCTTCTTTCCGATCTCGAAGCCATTCCTGCCTCGGGCTCGTCCTCAGCGGCGCGCCCGGCGGCTGCTGCACCGATTCAGCCTCCGCTTCCCCCGGCATCCGCCACGATCCCTGCACCCGAGGCCGCCTCTGCACCACGCAGCCGCTCGATTTTCGTGGCGGTGTTGGTTGCAGTCGCCCTCGTAGCCGGACTTCTTCTGACGCGCGGCCGTCTGGGCAGCAAGCCCAATCCTGCAGGCAGCACCGCAGCGGGCCCGGCAACAGGCGCCACTGCAACTTCTGCGGCAAAGCCTCTAAAAGATGCCATCATCGTCGCCGACTTCATCAACAAAACCGGCGATCCTGTCTTTGACACCACCCTGAACCAAGCACTCCGCGTACAGCTCGGCCAGTCTCCGGTGCTGGATATCGTCAGCCAGCAACACCTGCGGCAGAGCCTCCAGTATCTCGATCGCAAGCAGGATGATCCCATCACCCCGCAGATTGCCCGGGAGATCGGCGAGCGCGAGGGCGTCAAGGCCATCCTCACCGGCACCATTGCGCTATTGGGCAAGGACTACCTCATCACGCTCACGGCGCAGAACACCGCCACCGGCGATGACATCGCCAGCGAGGAAGCGACCGCGCCTGACAAGGAGCACGTGCTCACTGCGCTCAACCAGGTCGCGACGGGCATGCGCGCCAAGCTGGGCGAAAGCCTCTCCAGTATCCAGAAACTCAATGCTCCCTTCGGCCAGGCCACCACTCCGTCACTGGAGGCCTTCCGCGCCTACGCTCTCGGTGATGAGGCGCATCAGAAAGGCAACGACATCCCTGAGGCGCGCGACCACTACAAGCGCGCCCTCGAACTCGATCCGAAACTGGCGATGGCCTGGGCCCGCCTGGGTGTCCTTGCCCTCAATAGCGGCCAGACCAGCAAGGCAACGGAATACTTCACTCGCGCCTGGCAGCTCAGCAGCAATGTCAGCGAGCGGGAAAAGCTCTACATCGCCGGTCACTATTACTCCACGGTTGTTGGCGATACGAACAAGAGTATCGAGACGCTCCAAGTCGCAACACAGGAGTATCCCCTGCAGCTCGACAACTTCATCAATCTCGGCGTTGGCTACCTTACCAACGGCGATATTGAGAAGGCTGAGACAGCGAATTCCAGGGCCCTTGAACTGCAGCCCGATGACGCGATCGCGCTGGAAAACGGGGTCGGAGTATCTGCGTATCTGAACCATGTTGCCGAGGCCGAGAAATACATCGCGGAGGCAAAGCGCATCGGCTTGAACGGAACCGGCCTGCTGGGAGTTGAGCTGCAGTTCTATGCTGTTCAGGGCGACTGGGGCAACGTGAACAAAATCCTGGCCGAGACCGCCGGTCGTCCCGACCAGTTCGTGATCAATAGCCTCTGGGGCAATCTGCTTCCGCAACTCGGTCAGTTTCAACTTGCCAGAACCACTCTTCTCCACGCGGTGGACCAGGCGACAAACGCCAAGGCAAATGACGCTGCCGCCGGCGCCCTGCTCAACGCCGCGTCCGTGCGCTGGATGATCGATGAGTGTTTCGATCCTGCGGGTGCCGTCAAACAGGCGCTGCAGTTGGATAAGGGCAAGGCGACCGAAAGTGCCGCAGCCAACACGCTGGCCTTATGCAATGCCGAGAAGCAGGCCTCCCCGCTGATCTCCTCTCTCGAAAAACGCTACCCGGGAGACACCCTCATCCAGGAGCTCGTCGTGCCGCAGTCGCATGCGTGGCTGGCGCTCAAGGCCGGCGATGCCAGGCAGGCTCTCACTCTGCTGGAACCCGTGCGCGCTCACGATGCAGTGTCGTTCGCGCCCTACATGCGCGGTCTCGCTTACCTTCAGCTCAAAGATTCCGCGAACGCTATCGCCTCCTTCCAGCAGGCAACCCGTCTGAAAGGTCAGGCATACAACGCCAGCAGCCCCTATGCGCTGTCCATGCTCGGACTCGGCCGCGCCTACGCCATGGCCGGCGACAAGGTAAACGCGAAGAAAGCCTACGACGTCTTCTTCACCGAGTGGAAGAACGCCGACTCCAACCTGCCTGTCGTCGCCGAGGCAAAGAAAGAATACGCGCAGCTCTAGCATAGGAAGCCATGCATCCAAGGCACAGCTTCTATTCCTTGCTCTCACTTGTGTCGGCGCAGTAACCCTGGCGTACCTGTAACTGCAGGCTTTCCCCATCCACTTCACTTTCAAGCGATGATAGGAACCGTCTGGCTTCAGCCATCGAGTGAGCCGGTTGTGCCATGGCAACGTGCTTTGCCGCCCCTGCACACGGCGCCATCGAGGGCCAGAAACACCAGCACGATCAACGGCCCAGATTGGCGCCATCCCCATTTCGTGCGCGCCTTGTCTTCCGTGTTCATGAAGTGTATTGTGTTCTGGTTTTGGGACACTGATGCCTTAACGATTTAAATCTCGCCGGCGGAGGACGAATGGGCAATTCACTCAATCTCATCGAAAACATCGTGGTCGTCATGTTGGAAAACCGGTCATTCGACAACATTCTGGGCTCGCTTTACCCAAACAGCGCTCAGTTCGAGGGTTTGAAGTTCGATGGGAGCATGTTCAACACCTACAACGGAACGAAGTACTCGGTGACCAACACTTCGAGCACCAGCCCTTTCGTAACGCCAACGCCGGACCCCGGCGAATCCTTCCCTGACATGAATCTCCAGATCTTCAACACCACCGATCCCGCCACTGGCGACGTTGCGAACATGGCGGGATTTGTGAACGACTGGATGGCAAGGGTGATAAGCCAGTCGGAATATCCTGAAATTCCCACCGATAAGGAATGCTCTTTCGTTCCTTCCTGGCCGGCACTTCCTAGAACTCCCACGCCGTCCGCGGGAGACATCATGTTTTACTTCACGCCGTCCCACTGCCCGTGACTTCCACGCTGGCGCAGTCCTTCGGCTTGTCCGACGCGTGGTTTGGTTCGTGCCCCACGCAGACTTACCCCAACCGCTTCTTTGTCAATTGCGCGACTTCAGGAGGGTATGTCGAAGACGTGGACTACCCCTGCAACCTTGAGGCGTGGCCCAAACTCCCCAACATCTTTCAATTGCTGGATGGCAGCGGACCGAGCAACCCTCCGAACTGGAAGGTCTACTTTCATGATTTCGCCGTCGCTACATGGATTAACTATGTTCTGAATTCGCCGTCGCAGGTTCGCAATTTCGATACCAGCGATTATGGCGACAATACCAAGCACCCCACCTTCCTTGAGGACGTGCAAAGCCAGTCGCTGCCCAAATACTCCTTCATTGAGCCGCGCTACGGAGGGTTTGACACTCTGCCGCCGAACGACAATCACCCCCCGTTCGACGTTCTTTATGGTGAAATCCTGGTCGGAACAATCTACAACTTGCTACGCGGCAGCTCTTATTATTGGCCCCGCACTCTGCTGATCATTACCTACGATGAGCACGGCGGCTGCTACGATCACGTCATTCCGCCGGCCGCGGTGGCTCCGGGCCCGAGTTCAACCGTGTTGCCCAATGCGTCATCGTTCGGCTTCAATCGGTATGGTCCTCGAGTTCCTGCCATCTTCGTGTCGCCCTACATACCGGCCGGCTCCATCGTGCGTCCTGCCGGATTTTCCTATGTGCAGGGAGACGGCACCTCGACGACAAATGGCGTGACGCCCTTCGACCACACTTCGGTGATCCGCACAATTGTGGAATGCTTCAACATCGAGAATGGAGCCGCCAAGCTGACTGCGCGCGACCAGAACGCTCCTAGCCTCGCCGACGCCCTCACGCTGGATAGCACCAACATGAATAACGGTCCGCAGAGCGTTCCGTTGCCATCGGTCGGCGGAACTCTCACCGGCGTTTCGGAAAGCCATCTCGCGCAGATCTACCAGGCCATGATCCAGAAGACTGGCTCGGTGAAGTAAAACATGTAGTGATCGCTTAGCTCCGCGTTCGGCAGGATTCGCCGCCACTCCGTTCGTGGTGGGCAATGCGGAAGTAATCCGGAGTCTTTAGCATTTCGTCAGACGGTCCAGGAACAGTCCTGTCGTCACCAGCGAGACAAAATCCCCTATGGATTCGGGGATTCGGAACACCACATGTCC
>Ga0210398_10000420_pt1 | contig 49402 bp, 54 predicted proteins | sample IncBWC4OmetaG_FD_161047 | JGI IMG/M metagenome (GOLD analysis project Ga0210398, IMG submission 161047) | Forest soil microbial communities from Barre Woods Harvard Forest LTER site, Petersham, Massachusetts, United States - Inc-BW-C-4-O | ecosystem: Environmental > Terrestrial > Soil >...
TTTTTCGACAGATACGGCGGCGGCGCTGCGCGCGATGGAAATCAAGGCGGACGTGATCCTAAAGGCCACGCGGGTGGACGGGGTTTACGATGCCGATCCGGAACAGATTCCAGACGCGAAGTTTTTTGCGGCGATTTCGTACCGCGAAGTGCTGAGCCAGAATCTGAAGGTGATGGACTCGACGGCGATTTCGCTGTGCATGGATAACGGGATGCCGATCGTGGTGTTCAACATGAACCGGCCAGGGAATATCCGGCGGGTTGTGCTTGGGGAGCGCGTGGGGTCGAAGGTGACGCCGGCGTGAGGCCAGTGTTCAGTTTTCAGTACTCAGTTTTCAGTGGGAGAAGACCACTGAATTATGTCCGACTGCTAATTCTCAGATGGTTTTACTCTTTTCAGAAAACCGAGTACTGAAAACTGAGGACCCGATCATGGGGCGACCGATTGCTTCGATGAGGAAGATATGACGACGATTGCGACGACGAAAGATGCGATGGCCCAGGCGCGGACGCGAATGGAGAAAGCGGTGGACGATTTTCGCAAGGAGTTGAGCACGCTGCGGACGGGGCGGGCCAATGCGTCCATCCTGGACTCCATCCGCGTGGAGGTCTATGGCGCGCCGACACCGGTGAATCAACTGGGAACGGTGACGGTGCCGGAGCCGACGCTGTTGGTGATTTCGCCGTGGGACCCGAGCGTTGTGCCGCTGATTGACAAGGCGATTCGCGCGTCCGACCTGGGGCTGAATCCCACGAACGACGGCAAGGTGGTGCGCGTGCCGATGCCTTCCCCAACGGAGGAGCGGCGCAAGGAGATCGTGAAGCATCTGCACAAGGCGCTGGAAAATCACCGCACGGCGGTGCGCAACGTGCGGCGCGACATCAAGGAAGCGGTTGACAAGCTGGAGAAGGACAAGAAAATCAGCCAGGACGAGCATAAGCGGGCGATTGAGGAAATGGAGAAAGTGACGCAGTCGGAGACGAAGAAGATTGAGGATTTGTCGGCGGCCAAAGAGAGAGAAATTCTTGAACTGAAGTAGTCGTTAGTTGTTAGTTGTAAGTTTTTAGTTTCGGAGGGGACAAAAACCAGCCATTGGCCTTCCCGCGTTCTGATCTGACCAGGCTGGCATTTCGATCTTCGCGCCGTTCGTCTATTTCGCGAACAATCCGAAATATCTTCAATGGGAATCAGATTCTTCTCCATTGCTAAAAACTAAGAACTAAAAACTTAGGGCTTGAGTACTTCGAGCTACGGCTTTGCGGCGAGCGGTTTCTCCGTAGAGGGCGCGGGCTTTGCCTTGGCCGCATCGGGGCGTTCCAGAGTGAAGTCCTGGGCTTCGTCGCTCTGGACCGCGCGAAGGAAGGCGTTGTAGTCGGCGGCGCGTTCTGCGGGAACTTCCCTGGAGAGAAAATTGATGTGGCGGGAGGCGGTGACGGTCAGATTTTTTGCGGCGTATTGGGAGGTGAAGGTTGCGTAGTCGCGCACGACGGAGATGCCGGTGGGAGTGAGCGTGGTTGTGCCGGGGGGCAGATGCAGGGTCATGTGCGTTTCGACTTCGAGGGGTGTGCCGAGCTCGACGGGAGCGGTGGCAGAGCCTGCGGCGGGTTTTGCGGGCGGATCGGGCAGGCCCAACTGGGGCAGCAGCGCGGGGATGCGCACCGGTTTCTTCGACCAATCCACAAATTTGGGCTGGGTAATTTCGTAGTCGAGCGTGAAGGGCTCGCGCGTGGCGTAGGGATCGGACGCGCTAACATTGCTCACCTCTCCGCGGAAGCCGTCGGAGAGGGAGAGAAGCTGGGCAAGATCTCTCCATTTATCCTTGGGTGATTGATGGAAGGCTAGCCGGAGTAGCAGTTCGTTCTGACCTCGAATCGAGTAATGCACTCTCGACTTCAGCGTTCCATCTGAGCCCAAAGCAGCATTGATCGAAACGCGTTGCATCGAGGGAAAGGGTGGTTCAGTTTCGAGCTTTTTCCATTCGTGTCCGGTCGAGCTAAGCGAATAGAATCCGCGATTCAATATAAAGGCGCATTTGCCAGAGTTGGGCGGAATAACACCAAACGGCGCGACCTCGAGGCTCGGGTCAACCCAGAAGTTCTTTTTACCGTCATAAGCGGAAATCAGCAGATGCTTAAAGACGGAAGGCCGCGGTAGCGCACTTTCGTCGCAGTACCCGGTGAGAGCGGCCTCTGCATTAAGCTTCACCGCGACTGCCAGTGCCGCGAATAGTACGAATTTGTCTTCTGGAATTGCCGACCCGGAAGCCAGAACATCCTCCGCTCGTCTGGCCAGGAACCAAGTGCTGCCGAGCGGGAGATCGACGGTCCTGATCTTCTGCGAAACGAACTCATAAATAGCCTCGAGCTTTTCTCGATTTGTCTTGGCCGTCTTTGTCAGTTCAAGCGCTTTGGCTGCCAACTCCGGCGTGACACGATATCTGCGCGACTGTTCGCGCATCGACTCTTCGTAAGTGCCAATTGATTCGAGCGGTTTCGCGCCTGGCGTCAGTTTCTCGTCGAGGCGGATCGAAAGCATTTCCCACTGTTCAGTTGAAACTGAAACGTCCGGCTCGGATTCCCAAGGGTCTTTGTCGGAGGTCTGAGATTCCCTTGCCGATTGAGCTGCCGACCTGGTCCAACGATAAAGGACGCGCGAAGCCTCCCCTTCGCCAGTCTTTTCGATAGATGCAGCAGCCGTTGCGGGATTGATGCGTACATCGGGCTTGCGGGACGCGGGAAGGTCGATTTCGAAAACTTCTTCGGAGACGACGCCGGTGCGATCGAAGGAGTGGTCGAGCCAGAAGTCGGGGGCGAGAGGGTGGTGTGACGTGGTGGTGATGACGCGGTACTCGAGGGTGTCGCCGGGTTCGAGGCCGAGAATGCGGACGGTTTTGACGCGGACGTCCTGGTAGGCGGGGGCGTCGACGACGGCGGGATTGGGATTGTCGGTGATGGCGCTGGGCAGGATGTCGGCGGTGCCGCCGCTGGCGTGGGTGATGTGGACGAGCGGGATTTCGATGGATTGGAAGGCGCGGTTGAAGTCGAAATTGAGGCGGGCGAACTGGCGGACGCCGAGTTCGCTATTGATGTGGACGCGGGTGTGGACTTCCTTGCGGCTGGAGCCGTCGGCTTCGAAACGATAGCGGGTTTCGAGGAGTTCGATTTGGGCGGGATTTTCGGGTTGCTCGGGAGGGGCTGAGGGCTTCACAGTGGATTTCTCGGATGGTTTTTCCGGAGCTTGCTGCGCCTGGGTGGGATGGAGAATGGCAAAAGCAAGGAGAAGAACGAGTGCGCGCAACAATCTGTGGAAGCTGAGATTTAGTCGCAAGACGGCCTCGCAGGCAGTTTAGGGCGGGGAGAGACCTCCGTAAAGGGAGGGCTACGGGAGAATTGCGCGGAATGCATCACGCGGCAATGGCTCGAGTTTGACCGCAGGGAAGGGACGAGAGGAGAAGAGAAAATATAACGCAGAGACGCAGAGTTCGCGGAGGAGCGCAGAGAAGAATGGGGGAAACCGATGGGAGGCGGGTGCGTCTCTGAGCGCATGATAGAGTTTGTGTGCGCGAACGCGCGAGGAGAAAGCGAATGCGGGGTGTCTGGGCGGGAGTGGGTTTAGTAGTGCTGGGATTCTGCGGCGCTGGCGCGTTGATGCTGCGTGCGAATGAAAGGCCGGTGCCAAAAGGTCCGGATGAGGATGGGACCAAGCCGGCGCTGGTCAAGATTGCGGGAGAAGGGATGCTGGATTCGCACGCGTTTCAATACCTTACGGAGCTGAGCGACGACGTTGGTGCGCGCGTGACGGGATCACCCGCGGAGCGCAAAGCCGAGGAGTGGGGCGTGGCCAAAATGAAGGCCATGGGCCTCGAAAACGTGCACACGGAGAAATACCAGATTTGGCGCGGATGGACGCGCGGGACAGCGGACGCAGAGGTGCTTACACCAGTGCGGCACAAGTTGCATGTGGATGCGATGGGGTGGACTGGGTCAACGCTGGCGGGCGGTGCGGAAGGCGACCTCGTGCCCGTGAATCTTTTCGATCTCGACAGCGAAATCAAAAACGTATCGCGATTGAAAGGCAAAGTGGCGCTGGTGGTGATGAGAGGCATACAGAGGAAAGACTTCATGCTGTTGTTCGCGCAGTTCGGAGATTTTTTAAGGGCCGCAGTTCCGGCTGGCGTTATTGCGATCATCGGTGGGCAGGGAGGGCGCAAGTCTGCGGGGATGAATCTGACGCATACGGGAATCTTGGGATTCAATGCGGACTTTGCCGTTCCGGTGGTTTCCATGACTGCGGAAGACCAAGGGCAGTTGGAGCGATTTGTTGAGCGCGGCATTACGCCGCGAGTGCGATTTAACGTGCAGAACACATTTACGAGCGGACCGGTGGAGACGGCCAACGTCGTTGGCGAAATTCGCGGGAGCGAACACCCCGAGCAAATACTCGTGGTTGGCGGACATCTTGATTCGTGGGATTTGGCGGAAGGCACAACCGACAATGGATCGGGAACGGCGACAGTGCTGGGAGCTGCGGAAGCGATCGTGCGATCGGGAGAGCGTCCGCGGCGCACGATTCGCTTCGTGTTGTTCACCGGCGAGGAACAGGGACTAGATGGATCTTTCGCTTACATCAAGCAACACCAATCGGAGATGGCCAACCACCTCGGCAATCTTGTGCTGGATGCAGGGCAGGGGGCAGTGAAGGGATTTCAGATGGGAGGCCGCGACGATCTGGTGCAGGTGTTCCAGCCCTTTGCGAACTCGCTTGCCAATTTCAATACGATAACAGTGGATGACAAAGTGGAATCGGGGACGGACACGCTGCCGTTTTCCATTGCGGGACTGCCAGGGATCAACATGTTGCAGGACACAACCGATTATAAATTCACCCATCATTCTGCTGCTGACGCGCTGGAGGCGCAGAAGCCGGATGTGCTGGCGCAGAACGCCACGCTCATGGCGTTGGCGGCGTTTTGGATTGCGGACCGGCCGGAGCGGTTCGCGACGCCATGGTCGGCGGAACGGACGGCGCGGATGCTGCGAGCGCAGCATGAGTACGATGAGCTAAAAGCGTTCAACCTGTGGCCGTTCGGGGACCTGGGGGCTGAGGAGAAGGGGAGGAACGACAACGAGTAGAATTAGGGGTTTCTAGAGTCCGGTTCATGGCACGGGGACCGCAGGGGCGTGGATCAGCGTAAGCCGTTTATTATCAGTGCTCTATGACGGCTATTACCTTAACCGCGTTAGTGCCTGGCAACTCTGAAGGTGTCACTGTCGCTGTAAGTCGTCCCGAGGCAGAGGTTTGATGAGCCAGGCGCGATACGGCAGGCAAGAAAGCCGCCAAGTGCTTGATTTCCACAGAGATTTCCACGAGGTTGTGTTCAAAGAGATTTGACAGAACCGCTTTTCTTCCTTATACTTCGATGTTTGTCAGGGGTGATTCTGACCCTTGTGGGGTGGCTCCGATAGGATCGGGGCCAATTAGTTGGAAGGGAATTATCTTCGGTCCCGGAACAAGAAAGACGGAATGGGACAGAAGAGCGGCCGGAATGGGGCGCCAGCCCCGCAAAGCCGAGTAAGCCTCTCCGAACTGAAGCCAGGAGAAGAGTTCTACCTCTTGGAGTGCGTACGGAGTTTCTTGCTGGTTGTATCTCCGGATTCGCAGTAGACCTTTCAGCACTCTTGTGCGCTCTCGCGCATTTTTGTCTGCGCGCCTTGCGAGAGCCTCGAAGTCTTTTTGCGCGCAATAGTCGCCCGGCGGTGCCGGAGCGCAGATAAAAGAGGAACGACTGTGCCGACGTTTTCGCAATTAGTACGGATGGGACGTGAGAAGGTCGTGGTCAAGACCAAATCGCCGGCGCTGGCGGGCTGCCCGGAGAAGCGCGGCGTATGCATTCGCGTGTACACGCAGACCCCGAAGAAACCGAACTCCGCGTTGCGCAAAGTGGCGCGTGTGCGGCTGACGAATTCAATTGAAGTGACGACGTACATTCCCGGGGTCGGCCACAACTTGCAGGAGCACTCCATCGTGCTGGTGCGCGGTGGCCGCGTGAAGGATCTGCCGGGAGTGCGGTATCACATCGTGCGCGGAACGCTGGATGCCGCGGGCGTGGAGAATCGCAAGCAGGGACGTTCAAAGTACGGCGCGAAGCGGCCGAAGGCCGCGGCGGCGAAGTAAGGAGCGATAAAGAGCAATGCCACGCAAAGGACTCGTTTTCCGGCGAACTCAGGCGACCGACCCGGTCTATGCCAGCGACATCGTGGAGAAGTTCATCTGCTCGATGATGTGGGAAGGCAAAAAGTCCACAGCGCAGCGCGTGTTTTACGGCGCGATGGATCAAGTAGCCAAGAAGACCAACGATGACGCCTTGAAGATTTTCAAGAAGGCCATCGAGAACGTGAAGCCGCTCCTGGAAGTGAAGACGCGGCGCGTGGGTGGCGCGAACTACCAGGTGCCGGTGGAAGTGAATCCCTTCCGCAGGCAGTCGCTGGCGATTCGCTGGCTGCTGCAGTATTCGCGGGAGCGCGCGGGCAAGACCATGGTGGACAAACTCGCGGATGAATTGATTGACGCGGCGAATTCGCGCGGTGGAGCGATGAAGAAGAAGGAAGACGTGCACCGCATGGCGGAAGCGAACAAGGCGTTTGCGCATTATCGCTGGTAACAAGGGCGCTAGTAACAAGGGCGCCGGCAATAAGGGCACTGGCAAGGAATGGGTGGTTTTGTGAGTGAGGCAGTCGCAACTCGAGCAGGAGAAAAGAAGGCCGTTCCAGGAACCATGGGAAGAGCATTCAAACTCGAAGACACGCGGAACATCGGGATCATGGCGCACATTGACGCCGGAAAGACGACGTCAACCGAGCGCATCCTGTTCTATACGGGTGTGACGTACAAGATCGGTTCGGTGGATGAAGGCACGGCCACCATGGATTGGATGGAGCAGGAGCGCGAGCGCGGAATTACCATTACGAGCGCGGCGACGACAGCTTCGTGGGACCGCTTCGGGAAGAAATATCGCGTCAATATCATTGATACGCCGGGTCACGTGGACTTTACGGTGGAAGTGGAGCGCTCGCTGCGCGTTTTGGACGGCGCGGTGTGCGTGTTCGATTCCGTCGCGGGCGTGCAGCCGCAATCGGAAACCGTATGGCGCCAGGCGGACAAGTATCGCGTCCCGCGAATCTGTTTCGTGAACAAGATGGATCGCATGGGCGCGGATTTTGACCACGTCATCGGCACGATCCGCAAGCGTCTCGGGGCTCACCCCGTTCCGCTCCAGTTTCCCCTCGGGCGCGAAGATAATTTCATCGGCATCATCGATTTCCTCGAAGAAAAAGTGATTGTGTGGCTGGAAGAGACGCTGGGCGCGAAATTTGAGATTTTCGAAGTAGGAAAGCTTTGGGACAAGGCGTTTGTGGATTCGCGGCCGGACGTGGCCGCCGCGCTGAAAGCCTCCGCAATCGACAAGAAATTTTACGACGAGCACCGCAATAAAGTTGTGGAATATATCGCCGAGCATGACGACGAGCTAGTCGAGAAGTATCTGAACGGCGTGGCGCTGACTCTGGACGAGATGCGCAAGTCGATTCGCAAGTCCACGCTGGCGCTGAAGATCGTCCCGGTGCTGGCAGGTTCGGCGTTCAAGAACAAGGGCATTCAACCACTGCTGGACGCGGTGGTGGATTACCTGCCGTCACCGCTGGATGTTCCCCCGGTGGAAGGCACGGATCCCGCGACGGAAGAAACCATCCTTCGCCGGGCGTCGGACGAGCAGCCGTTTGCGGCGCTGGCGTTCAAGATTATGTCCGACCCATTCGTCGGGCACGTGACGTATATCCGCGTGTATTCGGGCGTGCTGAAATCCGGGAGCTACGTGGTGAACTCCGGAAAAGGAACGCGCGAGCGGATCAGCCGCTTGCTGCAGATGCACGCCAACAAGCGCGAAGAGATCGGCGAAATTTATGCCGGCGACATCTGCGCTTGCGTGGGCTTGAAGAGCGTCAATACGGGCGACACGCTCTGCGACGAAGAAAAACAGATCATCCTCGAAAATATTGATTTTCCCGCACCGGTGATTTCGGTGGCCATCGAACCGAAGACGAAGGCCGACCAGGACAAGCTAGGCGTGGCCATGCAGCGGCTGGCACAGGAAGATCCGACGTTCCGCGTTTCGACGGAGCCGGATACCGGGCAGACGCTGATTTCCGGAATGGGCGAGTTGCATCTGGAAATCATCGTGGACCGCATGCTGCGCGAATATAACGTGCAGGCGAATGTGGGCCGGCCTCAAGTGGCGTACCGCGAGACGATTCGCAAGAATGCCATCGGCGAAGGCAAATACATCAAGCAGACCGGAGGCAAGGGCCAGTACGGCCACGCCAAGATCGAGTTACACCCGATTCCCAGTTCCAGCCACGAAAACATGAAAGAGATGTCCACGGATGACCTGGACCTGCTGGCCAAGGAAGTAGTGGGTGGCGGGTCGGCGGGCAAATGGAAGTTCGACAAGGAACACCGGTTCCTCTTTATTGACAAGATTGTGGGCGGCTCGATTCCGCGGGAATTTATCGCGCCCATCGAGGCGGGAATTCGCGAGGCCCTGGATAACGGCATTCTGGCGGGCTTCCCGATGGTCGACGTTGCCGCGGTTTTGATCGACGGCAGCTATCATGACGTCGACAGCAACGAAATGGCGTTCAAGATTGCCGGGTCGATGGCCTTCAAGGAAGCCTGCGCGCGCGCGAAAGCGGTATTGCTCGAGCCGATCATGAAGGTGGAAGTCGTTGTGCCGGAAGAATATATGGCCGCGGTGTTTGGTGATTTGAACGCGCGGCGTTCCGCGATTCAGGGCACGGAAAACCGCGCGGGAAGCAATGTGATTCGCGTAGAAGTGCCGCTGGCGCAGATGTTCGGCTACGCCACGGATTTGCGCAGCCGCACGCAGGGCCGCGCGACGTTCACGATGCACTTTTCGCATTATGCGGAATTGCCCGCGGCGCTGGCGGAAGAAATCATCAAGAAGCACCGGGGCGAGAAGTAAGCTGAGGGCTTTGTCCGGGTTTGGGCGAATTTTAATTGAGGAGCGGAGAAAGAAATGGCGAAGGAGAAATTCGAGCGCAACAAGCCGCATGTGAACATCGGGACGATCGGTCACATTGACCATGGCAAGACGACGCTGACGGCGGCGATCACCAAGGTGCTGTCGAAGCATAACCCGAAAGTGCAGTTCCGTGCGTTCGACACGATTGACAACGCTCCGGAAGAGCGCGAGCGCGGAATTACGATTGCCGTGTCGCACGTGGAGTACGAGACGGCCAACCGGCACTACGCGCACATGGATTGTCCGGGGCATGCGGACTACATCAAGAACATGATCACCGGAGCGGCGCAGATGGACGGCGCGATTCTGGTGGTGGCGGCGACGGACGGACCGATGCCGCAGACGCGGGAACACATTCTTTTGGCGCGGCAGGTAGGGGTGCCGGCGATTGTGGTGTTCCTGAACAAGTGCGACATGGTGGAAGACGCGGAATTGCTGGAACTGGTGGAGTTGGAAGTTCGCGAACTGCTGAAAAGCTATCAATTCCCCGGCGACACGATTGCCGTGATCAAGGGTTCGGCGCTGCAAGCGCTGAACGGCGACGCCAAATGGGAAAAGACAATTGATGAGTTGATGGACGCGGTGGACAAGAACGTACCGTTGCCGGTGCGCGACATTGACAAGCCGTTCGCCATGCCGATTGAGGATATTTTTTCGATTTCCGGACGCGGCACGGTGGTGACGGGCCGAATCGAACGTGGCAAGGTAAAAGTTGGCGAAGAAATCGAGATCGTGGGATTCCGTCCGACGCAGAAGAAGGTCGTGACGGGTGTGGAAATGTTCAAGAAGCTCTTGGATGAAGGGCTTGCGGGAGACAACGTCGGGTTGCTCTTGCGCGGCACGGAAAAAGAAGACGTGGAGCGCGGGCAGGTGGTGTGCAAGCCGGGAAGCATCACGCCGCACACGAAGTTCAAGGCGGAAGCGTACGTGTTGACGAAGGAAGAAGGCGGGCGGCACACGCCGTTTTTCTCCGGCTACCGGCCGCAGTTTTATTTTCGCACCACGGACGTGACGGGCGACATGAAGCTGCCAACGGGCGTGGAGATGGTGATGCCGGGAGACAACGTGAGCTGCGAAGTGACTTTGATCACGCCGGTCGCTTTGGAGAAGGGCTTGCGATTCGCGATTCGCGAAGGCGGGCACACCGTCGGCGCCGGTGCCGTGACCGAGGTCATCGAATAATTTATGAGACAGGGCGACAAAATCCGTATTCGTTTGAAGGCGTACGATCACCGCATTCTGGACCAGTCCACGCGAGAAATCGTGGAGACTGCCAAGCGCACCGGCGCAGACGTGGCCGGGCCGATTCCCCTGCCGACCACCATCAACCGCTGGACGGTGCTGCGCTCGCCGCACGTGGACAAAAAATCGCGCGAGCAGTTTGAAATGCGCACGCACAAGCGGCTGATTGACATTCTGGAGCCGACGCCGGACACGGTGGATGCGCTGATGAAGCTGGATCTGCCGCCGGGCGTGGACGTGGAGATCAAGGCGTTCGGGCACGCAGCGAAGTAAGCGATTTGACCAGTCGGCAGAGAACAGTGCTCCTGGAAAAAAGGCAGCACTGAGAACTGAAGACTTAAAACAAAGCAGCGCGGAATGTAGCGCTGTAAAAGAGAGACGGGAAAATGGCGGTCGACGGAATTATCGGAATCAAGCTGGGCATGACGCAGGTGTTCACCGACGAAGGCACGCTGGTCGGGTGCACGGTGCTGCAAGCGGGTCCGTGCGTGGTAGTGCAGCGCCGGACGAAAGCCACTGATGGCTACGAAGCCGCGCAACTGGGGCTGGTGGAATTCGTCAAGCCGCAGCGCGTGAACAAGGCCATGACCGGGCACTTCAAGAAGGCCAACGTCGCGCCGATGAAAGTGCTGCGGGAAGTGCGCATCGAAGAGTCGAAGGACGAGACGAAGGTTGGCGACCGCGTGCTGGTGGAGAACTTCAAGACTGGCGAGCTCGTGGACGTGAGCGGCGTCAGCAAGGGCAAGGGTTTCCAAGGCGGCGTGAAGCGCTGGCACTATGCCGGCGGCGACGCGTCGCACGGTTCGATGCATCATCGCGCGCCGGGCGGCATCGGAGGCAGCTCCTTTCCGTCGCGCGTGTGGAAAAACCAGCACTTTCCTGGACACATGGGCAACCAGAAGGTGACGGCGAAGAACTTGAAGGTAGTGAAAATCGACACCGATGAAAACCTGCTGCTGGTGCGGGGCTCGGTGCCGGGGCCAAGCGGAACGTACATTTTCATCCGCAAAGCCAAGAAAGCGAAGTAAGGCGAGGCGGCGTTTCGCTTCGCTCAGAGCAAAGAAGGAAACAAGATTATGCCGGTCGTTGACGTAGTCAATCTGGAAGGCAAGAAAGTTGGCCAAGTGGAACTGGCCGACGCGGTCTTTGGCGCGAAGGTGAATCAGCACCTGTTGCACGAAGCTTCGCGGTGGCACTTGCGCGGATTGCGCGCGGGCACGCACAAGACCAAGGACAAGAGCGAAGTCAGCGGCGCGGGCCGCAAGCTCTGGCGGCAGAAGGGCACGGGCCGCGCGCGTGTGGGCTCGATTCGCTCGCCGCTCTGGCGCCATGGCGGCACGGTCCACGGACCGAAGCCGCGCGATTACAGCTACGCGCTGCCAAAGAAAATGCTGCTGGGAGCGCTGCGCTCCGCGCTGTCAGCAAAGCTCTCCGCGCAGAAACTCACCGTCGTGGACGCGTGGACGCTGGAGACGCATAAGACGCAGTCTCTGCTCTCGACGCTCGGCAAGCTGAATCACACGAAGTCGGCGTTGCTGGTGGCGCACGGCGAGAATCGCAACCTGGAACTCGCCAGCCGCAACATTGAAGGCGTAACGCTCGCGGCACCGAACGTTTTGCAGCCCTACGACGTGCTGAAGCACGATTTGCTGGTGCTCTCGAAGGATGCCGTGGCGCGTTTGAGCCATTCGCTGGATCCGGAGAAGAAGCCGGTGGTCGTGCCGGACGTAGCAACGATCGCGCCGGCAGCCAAGCCTGCGAAGTCAGCAAAGAAAGAAGCAGCGCCGAAGGCGGCAGCGAAGAAACCGGCGGCAGCGAAGAAGGCTGCCAAGCCGGCAAAGAAGAAGGGGAAGGAATAAGCGATGGCAGCCCCTCATTATCAGATCATTCGCAGGCCGATCATCACCGAAAAGGGCTTGGGCGTGAAAGAGACGCAGCATACGGTGGTCTTTGAAGTTTCCGCCAAAGCCACCAAGACGGAGATCAAGGAAGCCGTGCAGCAGATTTTCAAAGTCAAGGTCGCGGGCGTGCGCACCGCGAACTTTGTCGGCAAGATGCGCCGCCGCGGCCAGAACGAAGGCTACCGGCGCGATTGGAAGAAAGCGTACGTGAAGCTCGCCGAAGGCGAAAAGATGATCGAGTACGCGGAGAATTTGTAAGACCGGGACCATTTGAGAGAGTTACGCGGGAAAGCGTTAAGAAGGTAAGAGGCAGCGATGGGACTGAAGAGCTTTAATCCATATACGGCGTCGCGGCGGTTCATCACCGTCGTGGACAAGAGCCACATCACCAAGCAGGAGCCGGAAAAGGCCCTGGTGGAATCGAAGAAGCGCTCCGGCGGCCGCAACAATCACGGCGAAATCGTGATCTGGCACCGCGGCGGCGGACACAAGAAGGCCTACCGCAAGGTGGACTTCCGGCGCGAAAAGATTGGCGTGCCGGCGAAGGTTGCGGCGATCGAGTACGACCCGAATCGCAGCGCGAACCTCGCGCTGCTGCACTACGCCGACGGCGAGAAGCGCTACATTTTGCATCCCGTGGGATTGGAAGTGGGCGCGACAGTTTCGACCGGCGAGGGCTCGGACATTCTTCCGGGCAATGCGCTGCAGTTCAAGCACATCCCTCCCGGAACGATGGTGCACAACCTGGAATTGTACCCGGGACGTGGCGGGCAAGTGGTGCGCTCCGCCGGCGGCTCCGCGCAGCTCTTGAGCAAGGAAGGCGACCTCGCGTTGGTGAAACTGCCTTCCGGCGAAGTCCGCAAGTTTTCCATTGAATGCATGGCGACGGTTGGCCAGGTTGGCAATCTCGATCATGAGAACGAAACCTATGGAAAGGCAGGCCGCACGCGTTGGCACGGCAAGAAGCCAACCGTTCGCGGCGTGGCCATGAACCCCGTCGACCATCCGCATGGCGGAGGCGAGGGCAAAGTAAAGGGCAACCATCCGCAGACGCCGTGGGCTTTCCCGACGTTGGGGAAGAAGACGCGTAACAACAAGCGCACCGACAAGAACATTGTGGAGCGCAGGAAGTAAGCAGCAGACGTTCACTGAGGCGAGAAACCAGGCGGTGCAGGCAAGGCAGCCTGGTGAGAGCAGAAACAATGCGAGCAACACGCACAACACGAGCAGCGGGAAGGCGCAGCCGGCCGGTAAAGCGCGCGGCGCTACGAGCGGCCGCAAAGCGAGCGGCCAAGCGCGTAACCGCGAAGAATGCCAAGGCAGTACGTCCGGCAGTTAAGGTAGTGGTGGCTCCCCCGGAGCCGGTGTTGTACAAGCTTTGCAAGCCGGGCTGGGCGGTCATCGTGGAACGCATCGCCAACGCGCAAGGCACGCGGTTTGTTTGCCCGTTCTGCCCGAAGTCGCACCGCGTTCCTGGGCCGGTGCGGGGCTTCAAGAAAATGCGCCGGGCGCAATGGGGCCGTTTGCGGCGAGTGGAGGAATAGGGGATCGATGGCACGCTCACTGAAAAAAGGGCCGTTTGTAGACGGCCACCTGCGCGAAAAGGTCGAAGGGCTGAACACGCGCAATGAAAAGAAAGTGGTTAAGACATGGTCGCGGCGCTCGACGATCGTGCCCGATATGATCGGGCACACCATCGCCGTGCACAACGGAAAGAAATTCATTCCTGTGTACGTGACCGAGCAGATGATCGGGCACAAGCTGGGCGAATTCTCGCCGACACGTTCATTCAAGGGACACGGCGTAAAAGCGGCGCTGGAAAAGGCCGCGGGACCGGCACCAGCAGGAGGCGGCGCAGCACCAGCGGCAGCACCCGCAGCGCCGAAGGCATAAGACATGGCTGACGTGCAGACACAAGCTGGATCGATTGAAGCACACGCGCTCGCGCGGCACGTGCGCATGTCGCCGCAAAAGGCGCGGCTGGTGATGGACTTGATCCGCGGCCAGCGCGCGCAGGAAGCGCTGCAGACGCTGAAGTACACGCCAAAGCGCGCCGCCAAGCACATCGAAAAAGTGCTGCGCAGCGCCATCGCCAACGCGGAACGCCAGGCGGAAGAAGCCGGAGCGCCGCTCGATGTGGACCAGCTGTTTGTGGCCAAGTGTTTCGTGAACGAAGGTCCGCGCTGGAAGCGTTTGCGTCCCGCGCCGATGGGCCGCGCGTTTCGCTACGTGAAGCGTACCGCGCATCTATGGGTGGGCGTCGCCGAGCATCATGTGGCGGCCGCCGAGCGCGTCGCCGCGATTCAGGCGGAAGCCGAAGCGCAAAAGGGCGTGCGTGGCACGGCGCGCCGTGTTCGCAAGGCCTTGACCGGGAAGCAGTCGGCCCCGAAGAAGGGAAAGAAGTAATGGGACAGAAAACGCATCCGTACGGATTCCGGCTGGGCTACAACAAACCGTGGAAGTCCCGGTGGTACGCCGACAAGGACTACGCCGACCTGCTCCATGAAGACGTGAAGTTGCGACGGGAGCTGAAGGACAAACTGAAGAGCGCGGGCATCAGCTCGATTGACATCGAACGCGCGGCCAACAAGCTGGTGGTGCGCATTTACACCGCGCGGCCGGGCATCATCATCGGGCGCAAGGGCGCGGAAATTGACAAGCTGAAGCAAGACGTGCAGAAGCGCACCAAGCGCGAAGTGCACATTGACATCCAGGAAGTGCACCGTCCGGAGCTGGATGCGCAGTTGGTGGCGGAATCGATCGCGCTGCAACTGGAAAAGCGCGTGGCCTTCCGGCGCGCGATGCGCAAAGCGGTGGATTCGGCGCTGCGCTTCGGCTGCAAGGGCATCAAGGTGCGCGTGGCTGGCCGGCTGAACGGCGCGGAAATCGCGCGCAAAGAGTGGTACCTGCAGGGGCGTTTGCCCCTGCAAACGCTGCGCGCGGACATTGATTATGGCACTGCGGAAGCACACACCACCTACGGCTTGATTGGCGTGAAGTGCTGGGTCTACCAGGGCGAAAACGTCCCGAAGAAGGCCTCGAAGATTCAAAAGGAACGCGAAACCGCGGCAGTGGCGTAAACGGAAATTGCAGCGCGTTGACGGTAGCCCCGAAGCGGTGAACGAGATCAGGGAAGCGAGAACAGAACGATGTTGATGCCCAAGAAGGTGAAGTACAGAAAGCAGATGCGCGGCCGCCGCAAAGGCAAGGCCTGGCGCGGCGGAGATCTTGCGTTCGGCGAGTACGGACTGAAAGCCATGGAATGCGCGTGGATCACCGACCGGCAGATCGAAGCTTCGCGCGTGGCGATTACGCGGTTCATCAAGCGCGGCGGAAAATTGTGGATCCGGATTTTCCCGGACAAGCCGTTCACCAAGAAGCCCGCCGAAACGCGCATGGGCAAGGGCAAAGGCGCGCCGGAGAAGTGGGTGGCGGTGGTGAAGCCGGGACGCATCATGTTTGAAATGGCGGGAATTGACGAAGCGACGGCCAAGGAAGCGCTGGGGCTGGCGGCGCACAAGCTGCCGATTCCCACGAAGTTCGTTTCCCGCGCGGGAGGGTTTTAACGATGCCGCGGCGAATTGAGAAGATCCGCGAAGCGGGCAAGGAAGAATTGGACGCGCAGCACAAAGAGCTGACGGAACAGATTTTCCGGCTGCGTTTCCAGTTGTCCACGGGACAGGCGGAAGCGCTGAAGCGTTTGCGCGAAGCCAAAAAAGATCTGGCGCGAGTGAAAACACTCTTGCGCGCACAAGAATTGAGGAAGGCGTAATGACAACCGAAACACCAAGCGCAACGGCGGACGAGCGCGGCGAGCGTACTGTGCTGACCGGCAAGGTTACCAGCGCGAAGATGGAAAAAACGATTGTGGTCGAAGTGCAGCGGCTGGTGAAGCATCCGAAGTACCGCCGCGTGGTGCGCATCTCGAAAAAGTTTTACGCCCACGATGAGGCGCGCCAGGCCAAGCCGGGCGATACCGTGCGCATCGTGGCTTCGCGCCCGCTTTCGAAGTTGAAGCGCTGGCGGTTGAAGGAAGTGCTGACGCGGAACGCGTCAGCCGAGTAAGAGAGACAGGGGAGCAGACCAATGATTCAGATGCGAACCTGGCTGACGGTGGCCGACAATTCCGGCGCGCGCAAGCTTACCTGCATCATGCCGGTGGGCGGCGACGCGGGATTGCAGGCGGGCCTCGGCGATGTCATCACCGCCGCGGTCAAGGAAGCCACACCGGAAAGCCAGGTCAAAAAAGGGACCGTAGTGAAGGCAGTGGTGGTGCGCATGCGCAAGGAGCGCCGCCGCAAGGATGGCACGTACATCCGCTTCGATGACAATGCCGCCGTGCTCATCAACGATGCCGGCGAGCCCGTCGGGACGCGCGTGTTCGGCCCGGTGGCGCGCGAACTGCGCGAGAAGAAATTCACGAAAATTGTTTCGCTCGCTCCGGAGGTTTGGTAGGCCATGACACTGAGACATGAAAGAGCCGAGCGGCACACCATCGCCATCCGCAAGGGCGATAACGTCAAAGTAGTTGCCGGCAAGGACGCGGGCAAGAGCGGGCGCGTGCTTTCGATCAACGCGAAGAAGAACACCGTTGTCGTCGAGCACGTGGGCATCATCAAGCGGCACACGCGGCCCAACCCTTCGAAGAACATCAAGGGCGGGATCGTCGAGAAGGAAGCCGGGATCAACGTTTCGAACGTGATGGTGGTTTGCGCGAGTTGCGGAAAGCACACGCGCATCGGCCACACCGTGCTGCCGGACGGCACGAAAGTGCGCACTTGCCGGCAATGCAAAACGACTTTGGATAAGTAAAGGACGAGGAACCAGAAGCAATGAAGAGCCGATTGCAGGAAAAATACCGGAATGAAACGGTGCCAGCGCTGATGAAGCGCTTTGGCTGGAAGAACATCATGGCCGTGCCCAAGGTGCAGAAAGTCACCGTGAACATCGGCCTCGGCGAAGCCAGCCAGAACGCCAAGCTGCTGGACACCGCGGCGGTGGAGTTGGGCCAGATCACCGGGCAAAAAGCCGTGATCACGCGGGCGAAGAAGTCCATCGCGAATTTCAAAATTCGCAAGGGCATGCCCATCGGCTGCGCGGTCACGCTGCGCGGCGACAAGATGTACGAATTCCTGGACCGCCTGTGCAACGTGGTGCTGCCGCGCGTCCGCGACTTCCGCGGGCTGCCTTCGAACGCCTTTGACGGCCGCGGGAATTACACGCTCGGCCTGAAGGACCAGCTGGTGTTTCCGGAAATCGATTACACGCGCGTGGACAAGATCAAGGGCATGAACATCACGCTCACAACCTCGGCCAGAAATGACGAGCAGGGCCGCGAACTGCTCAAGGGGCTGGGAGTTCCGCTTCGCGAAAAAGGGGTCGCACAATAAATGGCACGCACAGCAAAAATCGCCAAGTCGCTCAAGAAACCCAAATTCAAGGTGCGCATCCGCAACCGCTGCCGCGTCTGTGGCCGCGCGCGCGGGTACATCCGCAAGTTCCAGATGTGCCGAATCTGTTTCCGCGGCATGGCGCTGAAGGGCGAGATCCCCGGCGTCGTGAAGGCGAGCTGGTAGGAGCCGACTAGGAGAATTATGCAAACTGATCCAATAGCCGATTTTCTGACGCGCCTCCGCAACGCGGCGGCCGCCAAGCACCAGCGCGTGGACGTTCCGGTTTCCAAGCTGAAGACGGAGATCGCGCGCATCCTCAAGGACGAGGGCTACATTTCGACGTACAAGCTGGTGGACGAAAACAAGACCCGCAAGATGCTGCGCGTTTTTCTGAAGTACACGCCGGACCGCCGCAGCGTCATCACCGGCATCAAGCGAATTTCGCGGCCGGGCGCGCGCACGTATCTCGGCTCGAGTGGCATCCGTCCAGTAGTGGGCGGGCTGGGCATCAGCATCATGACCACGCCGAAGGGCGTGATGAGCGGGCGAGCGGCGCGCAAGGCCAGGGTTGGCGGCGAGATTCTTTGCGAAGTTTGGTAGTGGGAATTTCTAGTTAAGGAAAACAGAGAAGATGTCACGCATCGGACGCAAACCAATTCCAGTGCCATCGGGCGTAAAGATCGCGTTCCAGGTTGGCAAGGTCGACGTGCAGGGGCCCAAGGGGAAACTCTCCGTGCCGCTCCCGCACGGCATCACCTTTGAGCAGAAAGACGGCGTTCTGACCGCCATTCGCGCGTCGGACGATTTTCGCGCGCTGCACGGGCTGGCGCGCGCGCTGGTGGCCAATGCCGTTCACGGCGTGACCTCCGGTTTCAAGAAGGAACTGGACATCGTGGGTGTCGGCTACCGCGCTGAATTGAAAGGCAAAACGGTTGCGTTCGCGCTCGGCAAATCCCATCCGATCGATTTTCCGATTCCGGAAGGGATTCAAGTCGCCGTGGAAAAGCAGACGCACATCGTGGTCAGCGGCGCGGACAAGGGGCAAGTCGGCCAGGTCGCCGCGGACATGCGCTCGCTGCGCCCGCCCGACCCGTACAAACAGAAGGGCGTGCGCATTACCGGCGAGCGGCTGAAGAAGAAGGCGGGCAAGGCTGGAGCGAAGGCCGGCGGCGCCGCCTAGAGAGATTGAAGGAGAAGAGACTGTGGCAACGGCACGAGTTCGCAAGCTATCACGAGATCTGCACCGCAGGCGCGTTCACGAACGCGTGCGCACCAAGGTGGAGGGCACGTCCGAGCGCCCGCGCCTGTGCGTGTACCGTTCGCTGGGACACATTTACGCGCAGGTGATCGACGACCGTTCGGGCAAGACGCTGGTTTCCGCGAGCACCGTGGACGGCGAGACGAAGAAGAACTTGAAGGGCGGCGGCAACATTGCGGCGGCGAAAGTGATCGGCAAAACGGTTGCCGAGCGCGCCAAGGCCGCTGGCGTGAGCAAGGTCGTGTTCGACCGCGGCGGATACAAGTATCACGGCCGCGTCAAGGCGCTCGCAGACGCGGCGCGGGAAGCGGGGTTAAAGTTCTAAGCCTATGTCGAAGCAAATTTTGCGAGACAGTTTAGCGGTACGCCGGCTTCTGGAGGTGAATCCTTCGGATTTGAAGGATGACGTGATCGCCATCAACCGCGTCACCAAGGTGGTCAAGGGCGGCAAGAACCTGAGTTTCTCCGCGCTCGTAGTGGTCGGCGACAATCATGGCCATGCCGGATTCGGCATGGGCAAGGCGCGTGAAGTTCCCATGGCCATCAAGAAAGCCATCGAACAGGCGAAGAAGAATCTGATTAAGTTGAACCTGAAGGGCACTTCGATTCCGCACCAGGTTTTGGGGCGCTACGGCTCGGCGCAAGTTTTGCTGAAGCCCGCTTCGGAAGGCACGGGCGTCATCGCCGGCGGCCCGGTGCGCAAGGTGATGCAGGTGGCGGGGATTACCAACGTGCTGACGAAGTCTATCGGCACGTCCAACCCGCACAACGTGATCAAGGCGACGTTCGCGGCGCTCTTGAGCCTGAAGGATGTGGCGCACGTGGCGGAAATGCGGTCAAAGACCGTGGACGAAATCAGCGGCCGGCAATCCAAGGCCGCGGGTGAGAGCAGCTAATGACTGGCAAAAAAGCGGCAACCGAAAAAAAGTCATCCGTGCCCTACAACCGGACCGCGCACGACGGCAAGAAGTCCGGCGGCACGGTGAAGATCAAGTGGGTGGTCAGCTTCATCAGCTGCACCGACGATATGCGGCAAACTATTCGCGGCCTCGGCCTGCGGAGAATGCATCAAGTGGTGGAGCGCCAGGACACGCCGGAAACGCGCGGCATGATTCACAAGGTGCGGCACCTCGTGGAAGTGGTGGAGTAAGGCAATGGCGAAGAAAACTTCAAGCGGCCCTCGCAAGGGCACTAAGCGCGGCCAGCACAAGCCGGCGACTCCGGCAGTGAAGGGGCGCCGTTCATTCACGCTTTCGAATTTGCAGCCGCCCATAGGCTCGCGCCATAAGAAAGTCCGCGTGGGCCGCGGCATCGGCTCGAAACTGGGCAAGACTTCCGGCTCCGGCGACAAGGGACAGAAGTCCCGCCGCGGGTATTCGCGCCGCCGCGGATTTGAAGGCGGCCAAATGCCGCTGCACCGGCGCATGCCCAAGCGCGGGTTCCACAATCCGTTTGGCGTGAGCTACTCGGTTGTGAACCTGGAAGAATTGAATGTTTTTCCCGCTGGAGAGACGGTGACGCCGGAATTGCTTCGCGCGCATGGCTTTGTGCGCCGCGCCACGGATCCCATCAAGGTCCTCGGCGATGGCGAGCTGACCACCAAGCTGGCCATTCACGCGCATGCGTTCAGCGCGTCGGCCAAGGAAAAGATTACCAAGGCGGGTGGCACGTTTGAGGTTGTGCCGGCCGCGTAGGGCGGCAGGTCAAGTGACGGAGAATCGCAGGAAACGAGCATGAACCGATTCATCGAAGCCGTAAAAAACATGTTCCGCATCGAAGACCTGCGGAACCGGTTGATGTTTACGCTGGCGCTCCTGGCGGTTTACCGCATTGGCGCGCACATTCCAACGCCGGGGATCAATACCAAGGTGCTGGAAGAGATGTTCAACCAGTCGGCGGGTTCGGTGCTTGGGATTTTCGATCTCTTCAGCGGCGGCAACTTCCGCCGGCTGACGATTTTCGCGCTCGGCATCATGCCGTACATCACGTCTTCGATCATCCTGCAGTTGATGACCGTGGTCTTCCCGTACCTCGAGCGTTTGCAGAAAGAAGGCGAGCTGGGGCGCCGCAAGATAACGCAGTACACGCGCTACTTGACGATATTGCTGAGCATCATCCAGTCGTTGACAATTGCCAAAACGCTGCAGGCCGCGACCGGCTCCGGCGGGCAGTCCATGGTCTACCATCCGGGTTTCGGGTTCACGATGATGACCATCCTGACGCTGACGACCGGTTCGGCGTTCATCATGTGGCTGGGAGAACAGATTAGCGAACGCGGCATCGGCAACGGCATGTCGCTGATTATTTTCGTGGGCATCGTGGTCGGATTGCCGCGCGCGATCGTGGATTTGTATGAGAAAGCCAAGACCGGCGCGTGGGGGCCGTTCACCCCGCTCGTGCTGCTTTTCTTACTAGCACTAATGATTGCCGTCGTGGCTTTCATCGTCTTTGTGGAAGGCGGGCAGCGCCGCATTCCGGTGCAGTACGCCAAGCGCGTGGTGGGCCGACGCGTGATGGGCGGTCAGTCGTCGTACCTGCCGTTGCGCGTGAATTCCGGCGGAGTGATTCCGCCGATTTTCGCGAGCTCGCTGCTGGCGTTTCCCGCGACCATCGCCTTGCTCTTTGGCGCGCGTTACACGTTTTTGAAGGACATTTCGGACAAGCTGAAATGGGGAGAGCCGCTATACACGCTGTTTTACATCACGCTGATTTTGCTGTTCGCGTTTTTCTACGTCGGCATCGTGTTCAACCCGACGGAGCTTGCGGACAACATGCGCAAGAACGGCGGATTCATTCCCGGCATCCGGCCCGGCCGCACGACTTCGGAGCACGTCAGCAGAATACTCAAGCGGCTGACGTTCATCGGTGCCATTTACCTGGCGCTGGTCTGCTTGCTGCCGGAATGGATGATCGCGGGTATTCACCTCGACCATCTGGGGTGGGGCATCGGTTCGTGGTTTGACCGGCATTTTCCGATTTGGTTTCTCAAAGGTTTGGGTGTGCAGTTCTATTTTGGCGGTACGTCTCTCTTGATCGTTGTGGGCGTGGCGATGGATACCGTGCAGCAGCTCGAAGCACAGCTCGTCATGCGGAACTACGAAGGGTTTGCCCGGAAGGGCCGGTTGCGCGGCCGGCGTTAAAGGGAGACGAGCAGAGTGGCCCCTGACACAAGGCCCTCGGAGAAGTTGGACCGCGCGGTGATTTTTCTCGGGCCTCCGGGCGCGGGAAAGGGCACGCAGGCGATGGAGTTGGCGAGGCACTTCGGTGTGCCTCATCTTTCAACCGGCGACATGCTCCGCGAGCACGTGAGCAAGGGCACGCCGCTGGGATTGAAAGCCAAGCCGATCATGGAACACGGCGAGCTGGTGCCGGATTCGCTGGTTCTGAAAATGATCGTCGAGCGCATTGAGCGGCCAGACTGTGCGCACGGTTTTGTGTTCGACGGGTTTCCGCGGACGGTGGCCCAGGCGAAGTATCTGGGAGAGTTGCTCAAGCAGCACGGGTTCAAGCGGCCGTTCGTGATTCACCTGGTGATTGATCCTTCGGTTTTGATGCGAAGGTTGACCGGGCGGCGGACCTGCAAAGTGGGTGGCGAGATTTATAATATTTACGACCGCCCGCCGAAGGTTCCGGGTACTTGCGACGCCGACGGCGGCGAGCTGGTGCAGCGGCCGGACGATCGTGAAGAGGTAATTGGCCCGCGGCTGCATGCGTACGAAAAGCAGACGGCTCCGCTGGCTGCGTATTACCGGCGGCTGGGTCTGCTGCACGACATCGATGCGACGAAGAAAGTAGATGAGGTCAGTCGCCAGGTGCTGCAAAGCGTGCACAGTGTTCGCGGAGTTCGGTAGCGCGCCTGGAAAGTCCGCGGGTAGAGTCGGTTCGGTGAGGGCCGCAGATAGAGTTGGCCCGGCAAGGGCCACAGATACGAAAGATGGCGATTCATCTGCGAAGCGCTGAAGAGCTGGAAAAGATGCACCGCGCCGGGCTGGTTGTATACGACGTTTTGACGGCCTTGCGCGACGCGGTGCGGCCTGGGCTGACGACCATGGATCTCGAGAAGCTTGCCGAGGAAAAGATCGCCGGCAGGCCAGGCAAGGCGGCGTTCAAGGGGTATCGCGGTTACCCTTGCGTGCTCTGCACGTCGGTGAACAGCGAGATCGTTCACGGGATTCCTTCGCCCAAGCGCAAGTTGCGCGAAGGCGAGATCGTCTCGATTGACTTCGGGATGGAAGTGGACGGTTACTACGCGGATTCGGCCGTCACCGTCCCGGTGGGAAAGATTCCGCCGCAGTTGCAGAAGCTGCTGGATGTGACCCGCGAATCGCTCGACCGCGCGATTGACAAGATGCGCGCGGGCAACCGCCTCGGCGACGTCGGCCACGCGGTGCAGAGCTGGGTCGAGCAGCACGGGTATTCGGTGGTGCGGGAGTTTGTCGGGCACGGCATCGGCACCAAGATGCACGACGAGCCGAACTTGCCGAATTACGGCGACGAGGGACGCGGCGCGCGGTTGCAAGAGGGCATGGTCATCGCCGTCGAGCCCATGGTCAACGCGGGACGCCCGGAAGTGCATATGCGGGACGAGTGGGTGGCGGAAACGGCGGATGGCAGCCCCTCGGCGCACTTCGAGCATACCGTGGCCATCACCGCGAACGGGCCGTGGATTTTGACGCGCCCGAAAGAGATGACCGGGCCGTCGTGGTGAAATTGCTTGGGAATGTAGAGGCCGGGCTATAGCCCGGCCAGTGGAAACAAGGAGACTATGGCGAGACCGATTCGCGAGGAAAAGAAGAAAGACGACTCTGGCAACTCGAAAGAGGACGCCATTGAGGTCATGGCCACGGTGATCGAACCGTTGCCCAACGCGATGTTCCGCGTGGAGCTGGAAAACAAGCACCAGGTGCTGGCGCATGTTTCCGGCAAGATGCGCAAGAATTTCATCCGGATTCTCGCGGGAGACAAAGTAGCGGTTGAGCTTTCGCCTTACGATTTGACGCGCGGCCGGATTGTGTACCGCTACAAGTAGTTGTAGCGGTGGGTCTTAGGCCGCTGGTTCGGGCTTGCGACTTTGGAGGGGGCTAGATCATCTAATGGCCCTCATTTGTAGGACCGGCGTTCTGAAGCGGGCCGCTGATCGAGCAGCAAGAGGAGCAGCATGAAAGTACGGGCATCGGTAAAAAAGATTTGTGACAAGTGCAAGGTGATCCATCGGCGCGGCGTGGTGCGGGTGATTTGCACCAACCCGAAGCACAAGCAGCGCCAGGGATAAGAGTTTCTAGGAGAATGGCATGGCACGTATCGCAGGTGTAGATCTTCCGCCGCAGAAGCGCCTTTGGGTCGGGCTGACCTCGATCTATGGCATCGGGCAGGAGCGCGCAAGAAAGCTCGCGGCCAAGGCCAACGTGGATCCCACGAAGAAGATTCGCGATTTGACCGAGGATGAAATCAATCATCTCCGTCAGGCCATCGAGCAGGAAGGCCGGGTGGAAGGCGATCTCCGCAAGGAGATCCAGATGAACATCCGCCGGCTGATTGAAATTCAGGCGTATCGCGGAATCCGGCATCGCCGGAACCTCCCGGTGCGCGGCCAGCGGACGCACACGAACGCTCGCACCCGGAAGGGTCCGCGGCGCGGCGCAGTGGCAGCCAAGAAGAAGGTCGTCGGCAAGAAGGGTTAAGAGTTTCTCTTTGTAGGGGCACGATATATCGTGCCCCTACAGGCAAGACTTTAGATTCGACGAAATACGAAACGGAGTGAATCGTGGCAAAAGAACCAAAAGCCGCAGCAGCAACACCGGATACCGGGGCGCCGGCAAAACCGGCAGCAGCGGCAAAACGCAAGAAAGAATTCAAGAAGAAGCGCGAGCGGCGCATCGTGCCGCACGGCATCGTCTATGTCGCTGCGACGTTCAACAACACGCAAATCACCATCACGGACACCGACGGCCGCACCATGTGCTGGTCTTCGGCCGGGGCGATCGGCTTCAAGGGTTCGCGCAAGGGCACCCCGTACGCCGCGCAGCAGGCTTCGCTCGCCGCCGCGGGCGTGGCGCGCGACCAGTACGGGATGAAGAGCGTGGAAGTGCGCGTGAAAGGCCCCGGCTCCGGGCGCGAGTCCGCGGTGCGCGCGCTGGCCGCCGCCGGGCTCCACATCGTGGTGATCCGCGACGTCACGCCGATTCCGCACAACGGTTGCCGTCCGCCGAAGCGCCGGCGCGTTTGATATTTTCGATATTTATGACCAAGAGAAAAGATTCAGAGAGTTTTGGGAAGGGAGAATAGAAGTTGGCAAGACACCGAGATGCAGTCTGCCGCCTGTGCCGCCGGGAAGGGCAGAAGTTGTTTTTGAAAGGCCTGCGTTGTTTCACGGAGAAGTGCGCGATCGAGAAGCGCAACTTCGTTCCGGGACAGCACGGGCAGTCACGGCGCCCCAAGGTCGCCGGTTACGGCCTGCAATTGCGCGAGAAGCAGAAGGTCAAGCGCACCTATGGGCTGCTGGAGAGGCAGTTCCGCAATTACTTTGAAAAAGCCGTGCGGGCCAAGGGGCCGACCGGCGAAAACCTCATCATCATGCTCGAGCGCCGTCTCGATAACGTTGTGTGGCGCGCGGGTCTGGCGTCCTCGCGTTCGCAGGCGCGGCAGCTCGTGCTGCACGGCCACGTGCGCGTGAACAGCAAGAAGGTGAACATCCCGTCGTACCTCGTCAACGTTGGCGAGGAAGTGGCCATCAAGGAAAAAATGCACCAGAACGCCATGGTGCTGGAAGCGCGCAACGTCGCGCAGAGCCAGAACACCGTGCCGTGGCTCGAGCAGGAACGCGAACAGTTCAAGGCCAAGGTCGTGGCGATGCCCAAGCGCGAAGACGTGCAGACGCCGCCGATCAGCGAGCAGCTCATCGTCGAACTGTATTCGAAGTAACGCGCGCTGCGTCTCCGGGCCCGGCGGAACCGGGTGACATCTGGATTGGTTTTGGGGCCGGTTCTGCCGGCCCAGAAGGAAGGAACACGATGTGGAAGGGCTTTCAGAAACCGAAGCGTCTTGCCTCTGAGTTGGAATCGCTCACTGAGAAGTACGGGCGGTTCTCCGCGCAGCCGTTTGAACGCGGCTGGGGCACGACGGTAGGAAACGCGTTGCGCCGCGCGCTCCTCAGCTCGATCGAAGGCGCGGCCATCACCGCGGTCAAGATCGAAGGAGTGCTGCACGAATTTTCTTCGATCCCCGGCGTGGTCGAGGATGCGACGGACATCATCCTCAACTTGAAGCAGGTGCCCATCAAGTTGAATACCGATCTGCCGAAGACCATTTACGTGAACGTCGAGCAGCCCGGCCCGGTCACCTCCGCGCAAATCGAGGAAGATGCGGACTTCGCGGTGCTCGATAAAAGCGTGTACATCGCCACGGTCAGCGAAGGCGGCAAGCTGCAGATTGAGATGCGCGTCAAGAACGGCCGCGGCTACGTAGCCGCCGACCGCAACTATGACGAAGACCTGCCCATCGGCTACATCCCGGTGGATAGCGTTCACTCGCCGGTGCGCAAAGTCAACTACTCCGTCGAAGCTGCGCGTCTCGGGCAGATGACCGACTATGAAAAGCTGATGATCGAAGTGTGGACCAACGGCGCCATCACGCCGCAGGATTCCATCGGCCTCGCCGCCAAGCTCGTCAAGGATCACATGAGTATCTTCATCAACTTCGAAGAGCCCGTGGAAACTGTCGAAGCGCCGCAGGACACCGCGCACGATCCGCGCCTCGAGCACCTGGACCGCTCGGTCGAGGAACTCGAGCTTTCCGTGCGCTCCTACAACTGTTTGAAGAACGCCAACATCCAGACCATCCGCGAGCTCGTGCAGAAGAGCGAAAACGAAATGCTGAAGACCAAGAACTTCGGCCGCAAGTCGCTCAACGAGATTAAGGACATCCTGGTGAAGATGGGCTTGGCGCTTGGAATGAAATTCGACGAGCACGGCCGCATCATCTGGCCGCCGCTCCCGAGCCAGACCGCCGCACCAGCGTCAGAGGAAAACGTCGGGCTGTAAGCCGGCAAGGGAAAATATAAGCGATGCGACATCTCAATTCAGGATCGAAACTTGGTAAGCAGCCGGCGCATCGCCGCGCCGTGCTGCGCAGCCTGGTCACCAATTTGCTCGAACACGGGCGGATCACCACCACGTTGACGCGCGCGAAAGCGGCGCGTCCCGTGGCGGAGAAAATGATCACGCTCGGCAAGCGCGACACGCTGCAATCGCGCCGCCAGGCCGCCTCCTACATCATGCTTCCCGCGGTCACGCAGAAGCTTTTCAGCGAGATCGCGCCGAAATTTGCAGACCGCGCGGGAGGCTACACGCGCATCATCCACGCCGGAAACCGCGTCGGCGATAACGCCAAAGTAGCCATCCTCGAAATCGTCGGCTACGAATACAAAGCCAAGGAAAAGAAAGAAAAAACTGCCAAGGAAGAGCCCGCCGAAGCCAAGAGCTAAGCGTCGTTCTTTTGATCAAACATTTGCAGCCCGCTTCGGTTCGCCGTGGCGGGCTTTTTGTTTTTATGTCTCGTCTTCGCGACGAACCGCGGAGGCTAGGAAAAGTTATGGTGTGGGATCAGGTAAAGTAGCAGAGGCGGACCGGGTTTGGTCGCGCCAGCGGAACCACAGCCAGAGCGCGGCAACGGCGAAAAAGGCTCCGATGGAATCGAGCAGGGAATCGTACGGCGAGGCCGTGCGGCTGGCCACGAAGGCTTGGTGAATTTCGTCCAGAATCGAATAGCCAGCAGCGACCGAGAGCGCAGAAATCCCCCAGGTCCAGCGCCAGCCTTTACGGCCGCCACGCACACCGCGGTAGATCAGCAGGCAAAAAATAAAATATTCCGTGAAGTGCGCGCTCTTGCGGATGAAAAAATGAATAAGTTCGAATTGGTCCTCGGTGATGGATCGCCATAGCCAGCGGAGAATTGGTCCAAGGATTGATCCCGTATGCTGCGCCGAAAAGGTATCCGTTGAGAGCGAAAAGATTACGCCGGCCCAGAGCACGGCAGGCCACCAGGCCCGTAGCCATCCCCACGCGCGAGGCGGGCGCAAGTGAGACTGAATTTCGGCCAGTTGCGGTGCGGGGCGCGGATTGCGCCAAGGCTGCGATTGCGACACTACGATTGCTCTCCTATTTGTTCTTTCACCTGTTTATTCGAAGTGACGCCACTCGCGCCTATTCCATTCGCCCTATTCCATTCGATAGTTGGGCGCTTCCTTCGTGATGATGACGTCGTGGACGTGGCTCTCACGCAACCCCGCTGCCGTGATGCGCACGAACTGGCTTTTCACACTAAATTCCTTCAAGTTGGCAGCGCCGACGTAGCCCATGCCGCTCTTCAGCCCGCCGACAAGCTGCTCCGTCAGCGCGCCCAATTGGCCCTTATAAGGGACGCGGCCTTCGACGCCCTCCGGCACGGACTTGCCGCGTTCCCCGCAGTCCTGAACCAGCGCGTAGCGGTCCGAGCCCGCCTCCATCGCGCCGGTCGAGCCCATTCCGCGGTAGGACTTGAATGTTCGCCCTTGGTACAGAATGGTCTCGCCGGGAGACTCTTCTGTCCCTGCAAATAGGCTGCCGATCATCACGCACGATGCGCCCGCCGCCAGCGCTTTTGAAACGTCCCCGGAGTACTTGATCCCGCCGTCGGCGATAATCGCCACCTCCGTGCCTCTCGCCGCCCTCGCGGCTTCCATGATGGCCGTGAGCTGCGGCACGCCTGCCCCGGTAACTACGCGCGTGGTGCAGATGGAGCCCGGCCCGATGCCAACCTTGAGGCCGTCAATTCCGAGCGCGATCAAATCTTTCGCCCCATCGAAGGTGGCCACGTTTCCAGCCACGATTTGCATCTCGGGCAGCCGATGGCGAATCGCTTTCACCGCGTCCATCACGCGCTCGGAGTGGCCATGCGCGGTATCAACCGCCAGAACATCCGCTTTCGCCTTGGACATCTCGACCGCGCGCTCCAGAAAATCGCCGGTGGCGCCAACGGCAGCGCCCACGCGAAGGCGGCCTTGTTCGTCCTTTGCGGCCCGCGGATACTCCAGTTTTTTCTGGATGTCTTTGACGGTGATGAGTCCTTTGAGGTTGAAGTCCTGGTCCACAACCAACAGCTTTTCGATGCGATGCTTTTGCAGAATCCGTTCGGCTTCTTCCAGCGTCGTGCCAACGGGAACCGTGACGAGGTTGTCTTTCGTCATCACCGAGCTGACCAGCTGCGTATGATTTTTTTCAAATCGCAGGTCGCGGTTGGTCAGGATGCCCGTCAGCCGCGAACCGCGTGTCACCGGCAACCCTGAGATGCGGTACTTGGTCATGATTTCGAGCGCTTGCCGCAGCGTTATGTCCGGGGAAATCGTGACCGGGTCCACGATCATGCCGCTTTCCGAGCGTTTCACCCGATCCACTTCTTCGCCCTGCCGGTCAATGGCCATGTTGCGATGCATGATGCCGATGCCGCCCTGCCGTGCAATGGCGATAGCCAGGCGCGATTCCGTGACCGTATCCATGGCTGCGGAAGCCAGCGGGATATTCAGCGGCAGCTTGCGGGAAAAGTAAGTGCGCGTGTCCACCTCTGTCGGCAGCACTGCGGACTTGCCCGGCAGCAGCAGAACGTCGTCAAAGGTAAGACCCTCGGGAATCGGACCGTCATTCATTCCAGCCTCACGTCGGAAAAGTGTGCGGCGCAAAAGGAGCGCCAGAAAACAGCGCAGCCCGGCAGGTACCCGCCGGGCTGGAAGAAGAATTCATCAAATCGAAAAAATGCATCACAGTGAATCTCTAATTCTAAGGGTAGCTGGGGCCCGGGTCAAGTTGGGCTGTCGTGAGTCTGCTATGCTCATCTCCGAACGATTCTTGTGATAAACGCGATGCCCCGGGAATTCGAACCCCATCGGCTGATTCGAAGCGGCCACGCGCAAACGCTGGCAGCAGCGTTTCTGCCGCGGCGATTTGATTTGCCGCCGGCGGTGAAGCGTCTGTTTCGGGTGGATGCGGAATCACAGCTCCTCGCCCTTTGCCACTGGCAACCGGGGATCGGCAAAGACGTGCCCGTCATGGTCATCGTTCATGGGCTGGAGGGCTCCAGCGATTCGAATTACGTCCTCGGCATTGCGGAGAAGGCCTTCCATCGCGGCTTCCACGTCGTGCGCATGAACCAGCGGAACTGCGGCGGGTCCGAACACTTGACGCCCACACTGTATAACTCAGCTATGAGCGCGGATTACCGCGCGGTCCTAGAAGAGCTGGCGAACGTGGATGGCTTCGAGACGATATTCTTCGTCGGATATTCGATGGGCGGAAATCTCGTCACGAAAATGGCCGGGGAATACGGAGCACAAGCGCCAAGCGCGCTTCGCGGGATTTGCGTCGTGTGTCCCTCGCTGGATCTGGCGGCCTGCGCGGATGCGTTGGAACGCCGTGAAAATTATTTTTATCAGCGGCACTTTGTTGTGGGATTGCTGGATCGCTATGCGAGGAAACAACGTCTGTTTCCGCAGCGCTACAGGAAAAACGGTTTCGGGCCTATCCGCACGGTGCGGGAATTCGACGAAGCGATCATCGCCCCGCAGTTCGGGTATAAAGATGCGGACGACTATTACGAGCAGGCAAGCGCGAAGCAGGTCGTCGCAAATGTTCGCGTGCCAATGCTTTTGATCACCGCTGAGGATGATCCATTTATTCCGTACGCTTCATTCCTCGCTGCAAGAATCGGCGCAAATCCTGCGATTCGCTTCATCGCAACGCAACGTGGTGGCCATTGTGCCTTCATTTCAAGGCACGCCGGTGCGGAACGATTTTGGGCCGAGCAACGGGTGATCGAATTCTGCGAAGAAACCTGGAAGCAAACAAACTAGCCGAATGGTTTTTCGAGAGAAACAGGGAGCCCCGGCGTCAGAAGTTGCGCCGGACCTTCTGCGGTGATGACCATGTCGTCTTCGCAGCGCAAGCCGAACTCGCCCACGATATAAATCCCTGGTTCATTTGAAAAGGTCATGCCGGGCTCCAGCACGGTTTTGCTTCCGCGCACGAGATAGGGATGCTCGTGTCCGTCGAGTCCGATGCCGTGACCCAGGCGGTGCGTAAAGAACCTGTAGTCCGGGCCGTAGCCCGCGTCGGTAATCACCTTGCGCGCCGCATCATCCACGCCGCCGGAAAGTTTTCCCGCGCGCGCTGCATCCAGCGCTGCGTCTTGCGCCTTTCGCACGATCTCGTAAACGCGCGCCACTTTCTCCGAAGGCGTCCCGAAGATGCCCGTGCGCGTCACGTCCGATTCATAGCCGTCCACGGTGCAGCCCCCGTCAATCAGCACCACGTCGCCTTCCTTCAGCGTCTGTGGTTTCAGCGTGCCGTGCGGAAGCGCGGCTGATGCGCCCAGCAATACAAGGGCGCCGCCGCGCAGACCCATTCTCGAAAAGCCTCCTTCTACAAGCTTGCCGATGTCTTCTTGTGACATACCCCCCTTCAGCGAAGCAAACACAGCGCGAAAGACGTCGAAGGTTGCTTCGCAGGCGAGTCGCATGAGATCCAGTTCGTGCGTGGACTTGCGCCCGCGGCACGCGATGGTCACCGGATCGGCAGAGACGTATTCGAATCCCGGCGCCGCCGCGCGCAGATGATCGGAAAAGGTGAACGCCGCGGTTTCTTCCACGCCCAGGCGGCCGGTGCGAATCCCGCGATCGCCGAGCGCGGCCGCCGCAATTTTCGTGGGACTTTCATCTTCTTGCCAGATGCGAACTTCCGCGGCGAAGTGCAGCTTTTCGCGCAGGCGTCCCTCTTCGAATCCCGGCACAACCAGAATCGGATCGCCGGTGCGCGGCAGCATCAGCCCCAGCAGCCGTTCACTGGTCTGCCAGCGGATGCCCGTAAAATAATAAAGAGAAGTTCCCGGCGCGAAAAACAGGGCGTCGTATTTCGGCGCCAGCTCCGACATCAGCTTCTGCGCATGGAGCAGTCGCTCTTGAAATTCTTCCGGAGTAATCGGATGCACGCGCGCGCCCAGCGGCTTGAGCCCGGAAAATGCTGGCGGGAGCGTGACGCCGGCATCTTCGAGTACGGGGTTTGCTCGCGGCGTGAGCGCCAGAGCTGATGCAGCCGCGGTGCTTTTTAGAAAATCGCGACGCGAGTGATGAAGAGCAGAATCCGGAGTTGGTTTGTCCATGATGCCGATGTGAGAAGAGAAAATCGCCCCCAAATCCGAAAACTACTCGGTGCGTATTGCGAGAATGTCTTTCCCTTTGATTTGCAGCTCGATCCCCAGCGGCGGACGCAGATCCGATCCTTGCACGATGGCCCCGCGCACCCAAACATTCCCGGGGAGGTTGGTGGTTTTGACGGGATCAAACACCGTCCGGCTGCACGGGTTTCCAACCATGGGATGTTTCGCGTCCCTAAAGCCATAGTCGTTTTTCAGTTTGTTCAAATCCGTGATGTATTCCAGGGTGCAATTGCCATACGGCGAATTCAGGGAAAACGCCCAGTAGCCGCTGGCCTGAGACAGAGAGCCGACCGGCAGGCGCACCAACAGGGCAGGAATGTTTTCACCGGTCATACGATTGCGAATGTAAAACGGTTTGGAGGACCAAGGCTTGGCCATTTCGGACAGTTCGGCGACGCCTGGCGCAGATTCGGTGGCGTGCGGGAGCAGGGTGCTCGGATCGGGCGCGGGAGCCGGAACTTCGAGTTGTGGCTGCGCTTCGGCCGGTGGCGGTTCCACATGTTTCGGCCGAAGAGCCCAGCGCGCTCCCAGGAAAACGACGAGCAGCACAGCGAGGAGGCCAACGACAAGCTTGATGGCCGGATTGGCGCCGGCGCGATTCGAGCCCGATCCCGCAACGCCCGGGATCTGCGGCATTTCCGTCTTGAAGCGGTCCGATGGGGGCTGGTCGGTCATAGCACTTCACTCTGATTCTATACTCAAATTCGCATGTCAAGAAAACGTAGTTGCGAATGCTGCCTGAAGAGAAAGCAAGGGAGCAGTTGGGGCTTTTATTACGGAGGAGAGAAGGGACTCTTGGCTATGGACGTGGGAGAGTGAGGAGAGAAAATCAACCCCAAGACCCAGGTTCAAACACCGAACCTGGGGCACCCTTCGTGTTGGATCGAGATGAGAGTGCTGGAAACCTTTTCGTTTGATTGAGGAGAGTGAGAAGAGAAGTCAACTTCAAGACCCAGGTTCACAAGCCGAACCTGGGGCACCCTCCGTGTTGGATTGAGATGTCAGCGCGGGAGCCTTCTGGTTTGATTGATGGGAGTGAGAAGAAAAGAAACCCCAAGACCCAGGTTCAACTACAACCCATAGCACACGCGACAACGCCGATCTGGAAATTCATGCCGCTCAACCCGCGGGATGGAGAAGAGGGGGATGCTGGAAAGCGGCAGGAAAGCGCAGGAATTAATCGCGGCGATCTCGACCGCTCTTTGAATTCAGAGTTATGGGGCTTGGGCATGGGCGTGAGAATGTTTCCAAAGCATAACGGGAATCTGTTATTGAGATGGGTACAGGGAGCGCCGGGAGACTTGTTTCCTGGTAGCGGGGAAACTAGTGTAGATAGAGCATGGGGAGGGGCAGGAACCTCCGCCAAAATCTATGAGTCCCGAATCACGCGGTGGGGCGCGGGCGTTTGTCCGCAGCCTGAACATTTTGCTGAAGTTCGCGCGCCTATATGAGTTCGGGCACGTGCGCACGGCGGCGCAGTTCGAGACGACGTGGAAGGAGTTGCGCGGCGCGCTGGATGACAGCAGCGGAAGCGGACTTCTGTTGGGCGCTTCGGGAACACAGATTCTGCTGGATGGTGTGCCGCTGGGTTCGGCCGCCGGCGAGCGCAGCTTCGCGCAACTGCTGATTACTTCCGGAATTGCCAGCATTCACTTCTCACCGACACTTACTCAGCCGCAATTCGCGCGATTTGTGCGCGCTTTCCCGAGCGGAAACGCCAAGCCATCTTCGTTGGCGGAGCAATTGAAATCCGCGCTGGCGGGCGACACCAGCATTAAGGTCAATGAAATTCGCTATGTGGCGGAAGATTCTTCCGTTGCAGGAATCAAGGTCGCCGCGCAACTGACCCAGAAGGTCCTCGGCGCGCAGGGCGACAAATTCAAGGACTTCTTCGAAGATCCCAACAAGATGCTGCAAATGATCCTTGCGGCGGAAAGTTCCCGCTCGGGCGGCGGTGGTGGTGGCGGCATGGGCGGTCCGGGGCACGGATCTGGCGGGCCGGGACCAGGGTTCGGCTTGGGTGGCGGCGGAATGGGGGGTAGTGGCGGTGGGGGTACGGGCGGCGGATCCGGAAGCGGCACAGGCTCAGGAAGTGGTGGCTCGGGCGGTGGTGGCACGGGGAGTGGAGCGCCTGGAGTCCCCAGCCTATGGGAATCGGGCGGCGGAGGGGGAACGGGGACCGGCGGTAGCGGCACAGGTCTTGGTGGTGGTGGAGGCACGGGGAGTGGTCCCGGAAGCGGCGGGACGGGTGGCGGCGGGACTGGCAGTGGGGGCGGTACCGGGGGCGGAGGGGGGACAGGCTCCGTCGGCGGCACAGGTGCCGGGGGTGGTTCCGGAGTTGGCGGAGGCAGCGGTGCAGGCGGTGAGGTGACCCCACCCGGGAGATGGAAAACCGCGTCGGCCATGCTTCGCGAGACCATGGCAACCGGACTCGGTTCGATGCCCGCAGGCATCGTTCCAGGAACCGGCGGCACGGGAGAAGGCGGCGGTGGCGTTTACTCCGTGGCCGAAGAGGATGTCCGCTCGATGCTGGGGTTGTTCGCGCAACTTGGCAAATCGCGAAAAGATTCCGAAGGACGCATGGACGTGCCGACGTTCCAGTCGCGGCTCAGCGCCATGCCCGTGCGCGCACAGTACACGTTGCAGCAGGCGCTGGCGGGACTCGCAGCCCAAGCGCCGGATGCCAAGCCTGACAAGCCCATGCTGCTCAAACTCGCTGAACACGTGGCCATCCGGTTCGCGCTGGACAGTTACGAAAAGGGCGAGTTGCGCGTCAATGCGGTGAAGCAGTTGCTCGACCGCATGAACACGGAAATTGAAGCGTTGCGCAAAATCCTTGGACAACAAGAAGAAATGATGGCTCACGCCGGTCTTTCCGTGCAGTCCTACACGGAACTCTTGGACCAGGAATTCTGGGAGCAGGTGCCCGAAGAGAATAAGAAGGAAGTGCTGACCTCGGACGAAGCATGGTGCGTCCCCCCGCGCAACGTGCGCGTGTTCCTTGAGGATATGTTGCGGCGCGGTGAACTCAAGACTGTAAACGAAATCCTGATGAAGTACGCGTCGTGCATCAGCCTCGAAGCGCCCGAAGCGCGGCGCACCACGGCAATCGGCTTATCCGATCTTGGCGAGCTGTATGGCAGCGGAGACGGCAGCGCATTGATGGACGCCATTCGGCGATTGGGTAACCAGCTGGCGCTCGAACGCGAGCCCGAATTGCAGACGCTGGTCAGCGCCGCGTTTGTGCGTTTGAGCCAGGAAGCAGCTTCCAAGCGCTGCTACCCGGCAATGCAGCAAGCGCTGGCGTCCCTCGACAGCGTCGAGACGCAGCGGCCAGGCTCGACGCAGAGCCTGCGGCCGCGCATCGGCGCCGAAGAGCGCTTGCCCGAATTCATCGAAGAAGCGATGCGCAGCGGGCAAATCGCGGATGGCATGACCGAGATTCTCGGGTTGATGCCCAAGGCTACGCTGCACTATGCCACCAGCCGCTTCGGGCATTGCGGATTCCGCGAGGATTGCGAGCTCCTCTGCAGCATCGTGAAAGGCCTGGGCGAGGATGCGACGCAGCGCCTGGTAGAAACTCTGCAAACCGCGCCGGCAGGAGAAGCCGCGGAAGCCCTCGGACTGCTGAGCCAGCTTTCCCCAGAAAGCGTGGAAAAAATCTTGCCCTTGCGCCTCTCGCAGTGGCCGCGTTCCGCGCACGACCGCGCGGTGCGCCAGCTCTCCGCCACGCCGCCAGAACACCGTGCAAGGCTGCTTGTGGCGCTCTACGATTCCCTGGATGTGATGATCCGCCCCTTGGCTCTCGATGAGATGGGAATGAGCGGGCAGCCGGAGTGCATCCCGAAGCTCATCGAACTGGTGCAGAACGATGAGACGCCCGGATTCACACGGGTCAAGGCTGTCGAAGCTCTCGGCCGCCTGCGCGCCTCAGGGGCCAGCGCGCTCTTCCAGCACATTTTGGACGCCCGCCAGGTTTGGCGCTGGGTCTATCCCAATGAATTGAGAATTGCGGCGGCGCAAGCGCTCATCCGTGTGGATGCGGCCGTGGGCATGGAAAAAGTTGCTGCCAGCGGAATCGATCGCAAAGAACTGACGCTCGAGCCTACCGATCCCGAGCCGAATGCTTCGGTCATCCGGCAGAGGCGCTATGCGCGACTGAAGCTATCACGCAATCTGATCGGCGTAACCACCAACCTGCGTGAAAACTTCCGGCTATCGATTCCGGAGTTGAACTTGGGCGGAGGCATCGGTTCCGGCGAACGTCACCTGGCGCCCGGATCGCTCCTGACGCTGAAATTCAGCCTGGGCGTGCGCCACATCAAAGCGCAGGCGATCGTGCGCGGAGCGCGGCCACAGGCCATGGCGTTCGAATTTGTGGATATGGATCTGGAGGAACGCTATCGCTTGAGAAAACTGCTTCTCGAGCTGGGTGGTTTGCCGATGGTCGCGCAAGTAACGAATCGCACCAGGCGCCGTGGGCGCGTGGCGATCTCAAAAAATTAGCATTTGGCGGCCGTAATTTGGCGCCAATAACCCTTTCATACCTGTCCTCTCCAAAGGTGCACCCGTACGTTTGTTCAGGCTAGCTGCCCGTCCTTCCGTCGGCTTGACGCAGGAGACACATGGGACTCCTGTACCATTGCGCGGGACGGGGCCTAACCCTACGGTACTAGACAGGGAGTCCTATGGCGGACCTACACGGCGCAGGATGAAATCAGATCCAAAAACAGCGGCGGGACGCGCATTCGTAAGAAGCCTGAACATCTTGTTGAAGTTCGCCCGCTTGTATGGCTACGAGCACGCGCGGACCATCGAACAGCTGCAAATCGCATGGAGCGAGTTGCGGACTGCCATCCCCTTGGGATCGGATTCAGGACTGCTGCTCGGCGCAAGCGGAGCGCAGCTACTATTGGATGGCGTGCCGCTGGAAGGTGCTCCGGCTGAAAAGCAGTTCGCCCAGCTGCTGTCCGCCGCCGGGCTCGCCAGCGTGCAGTTTTTTGCCTGCGTAACGGAGGAAGAGGTTGGGCGCTTTGCACGCGCCTTTCCCACTGGCAAATCCAAACCGGCCGAGCTTGCTCTCCAATTGAAGGCTGCCCTTGCGGGAGCCCAGGGAATCCGCATCAACGAAGTTTGCTTCGTGGCCACCGATTCGCGACTCAAAGAGGCCAGCATGGCTGCCCAGCTGGCGGTTGCTTCCCTCGGCAAGGATCACGACCGTTTTTCCGAATGGTTGAATGATCCGCACAAATTGCTCGAATTGATTGCTGCTGCGCAGGGGGCGAAAGGCGATGGTGGCGCAGGAGCCGGAGGGAACGGACCCGGGCCAGGTGGCGGCGGTCCTGGAGGAGGAGGATTTGGCCCAGGACCGGGAGGCAGCGGACCCGGCTGGGGTGGGCCGGGAACCAGCGGATTTGGCCCCGGTAGTGGCGGTGGCTCCGGTGTTGAGGTTGGAGGGACAGCGGGCCCAGGAGTTGGACCAGGTGGAGGAGGTTCAGGTGGAGGAGGATTCGGACCCGGGCCAGGTGGCGGCGGGCTTGGAGGAGGGTTTGGCCCAGGACCGGGAGGCAGCGGATCGGGCGGCGGTGGAGCGGGTAATGGTGGACCGGCTGGCAATGGTTCAGGCACCGGCGGGTGGGGCGCCGCTCCGGTTAGCAGCGGTGCGAGCCTAGTCTCGGGAGTGGTGGCTGGACTTGGAGGTAGCGGACGCGGCGAGCCCACCGAAGAAGAACTTCTTGGAATTCTGGGTGCGCTGACAAGCTTCGGGAGCGTCGGTTCCGGGCAAGGTGGTTTGGCCGCAGCCGGCGCGTTTCAAGACCAAGTCTCTCAGCTGCCGGGCCGCGCGCAAGACACCTTGAAGCAAGCCCTCGCTGCCCTGGCGGCGCAAGCACCGAGCGAAAAACCGGACGAATCCGTTCTCGTGCAGCTGGCCGAGCACCTGGCAATTCGGTTCGCGCTCGAGCGATTCGAAAAGGGCGAAGTCAAAGTCAACGCCGTCCGCCAGATGCTCGATCGCATGAACCAGGAGATCGAAAATCTCCGCAAGATTCTTGGCGCGCACGAAGACAAAATGAGCGACGCCGGAATGCTGGTCGAGTCGCATCGCGAAATCCTGGACCGGCAATTCTGGGCCGCGGTGCCCGAGAGCGGGAAGCGCGCCGTGCTGATGTCCGGCGAAGCCTGGTGCATTCCGCCGCGCAACGTGCAGTCTTATGTCGGCGAGCTCATCGAACACGGGAACATCGCCGAAGCCATCAGCATTCTCCAGAACTACGCCGCTTGCGCGGACAGTGAAGAGACGGATGCGCGCAAGAAAACCGCCGTGGGCCTCTCCGAGATGGCCGAGCTGTACGCCAAGGCGGATCCAAAACTGTTAAGCGAGGCGCTGCGGCACTTGGGCCTGCGCCTTAGCGTGGAACAAGACTCCGAGCTGCAAGGACTGGTGAGTGCCGCATTCGTGCGCTTGAGCCAGGAAGCGGCGACCACCCGGCATTTCCCGGCGATGGAACAAGCGCTCGATTTGATTGCCGGGGTCGAGTCCCAACGTCCCGGAATTGCGCGCAGCCTGCGCGCGAAAATGGGCATCGAAGATCGCGTGCCGGATTTTGTGGACGAAGCCTTGCGCGCGCGGCACGTTGCCGCTGGCTTAACTGACGTTCTCAAGCTGCTTCCGCAAACCACCATGGAACAGTTGGCCATGCGATTCAATCGCTGTAGCCTGCGCGACGATGCCGAGCACATCGCTAACTTGGCTTCCGATCTCGGCGAGGAAGCCGTGCAATATCTCCGCAGCACTGTGCGCGGAGGACCGATTGCCGAAGCGGTGGAGATGGCCGGCCTGCTGAGCAAGCTGGATCCGCAGTCGATCATGGTCTACTTGCCGGGCCGCATGAAGGATTTTCCACGCGCTTCGCAAGACCGTGTGATCCGCCAAATTTCCGCGAGCGGCGCGCCGCGCAGGTGCCAGGTTCTCCTCGAACTGCTCGACCATGTGGACCCGCTCGTAATGCCGCTGGTGATTGACGAGATTGGCGTGGCCGTGGACCGCGAAGCGCTCGGCAAACTCCTCACCATCGCCGATGGCGATTTACCTCCCGGCGCCACTCCCTATCTGCGTGTGAAGGCCATTGAAGCGCTGGGCAGAATAAATGCTCCCGAATCGGTGAGCACTCTGAAGCGCATCGTCGAGTCGAAGAAAATATTTGGCTGGCTGCATCCCCAGGAATTGCGCATCGCAGCGTTCCAGTCTCTTGAAAAGCTCGATCCGGATTGGGCGCTGGAGTTTCTGCCGAAGAGTGGAATCGAACGCGAAGATCTCGCACTCGCTCCGCTGGCGATTCCGTCCGCCTCGAAATTCGTACGTCATCGCCGCCACACGCGCGTAAGGTTAAGGAAATCGGTGCGTGCGGTGTGCACGAATCTCAAAGAAAGCTGCTCCATGGAGATCAAGACCGCTAGTCTGACCGGCGGCGTTGCTACTCTCAGCCGGCACCTGACGCCAGGCACGCAGGTGCAACTGCGCCTGCAGGTCGGCATGAGAAACTTGCAAGCCACTGCGCTGATGCGCGATTCCCGCGCCCAGGACATGGCCTTCGAAATTGTGGATATGAATCTCGACGAACGCAGTAAGTACCGCCGCATGCTGGCGGGAAACATTTCTAGTAGTTCGAACATTCCGACCGCCGCCCCCGACGACGCCCCGGTCCCCGCCCCCGTCCAAACCCTCGTTTCACGATAACCGTACCCCTTTCAGATCTCAGCGACTCCCCGTGTCAATCACCTTAGGAGTATCGTGCAGTCTCCGATTCTCTCCCTGCAGGTCCCAGGGTTTTTCTTCGCGAGTACTCCAACTCACCCACACAATCCGTCGGACTGGAATGCGTGCAGTGTGCGAGATTCACAATCGTTTTCATTGCGGTCGGGACTGCGATTATGCTTCCGTGCACGACTTGGCGCGGGCGAGCAGCAGCTCGCGCTCGCGCGCGTTGCGCGTGAGAGAGGCGGCACGCTCGAACTCCGCTTGCGCTTCGGCGAAGCGACGCAGCTTGAACAAAAAGTCGCCGCGCACGCTGGGCAACAAGTGGTAATTCTTGAGCGAAGGCTCCGAGGTGAGTGCGTCGAGCAGCTCCAGTCCCGCTGCCGGACCAGACGCCATGGCCACGGCTACAGCGCGATTCAGTTCCACAATTGGTGACGGCGTGATTTCTGCGAGTGCTTCATAGAGCGCGACGATGCGCGGCCAGTCGGTGTCCTCCGCCGTACGCGCCCGCGCGTGGCACGCGGCGATTGCGGCCTGCAGCGTGTACGGGCCACGCGAGCTCGCGAGCGCTTCGGCACGCTGAAGCGCTGCCAGCCCACGACGAATGAGGAGTTGATCCCAGCGCGAGCGGTTCTGCTCCAACAGCAAGATCGGCTCTCCCGATGGCCCTACGCGCGCCCCCGTGCGCGACGCCTGGATTTCCATCAGCGCGACGAGGCCGTGCACTTCCGGATCGTGGGGAGCCAGTTCCGCCAGGATGCGCCCAAGCCGTAGCGCATCTTCGCAAAGCGCCGGCCGCAGCCAATCGTCGCCTGCCGTGGCTGTGTAGCCTTCGTTGAAAACCAAATAGATAACTTCGAGCACCGACTTGAGGCGAACGGCGCGATCGCTCCCGCGAGGAACCTCAAACGGCACGTGCGCCTCGGCCAGCGTGCGTTTGGCTCGCACGATGCGTTGCGCTACGGTTGGCTCCGGAACAAGAAAACCGCGCGCAATCTCCTCTGTCGTCAGCCCTCCCAGCAAACGCAGCGTCAACGCAACGCGCCCTTCGGAAGAAAGCACCGGGTGGCAGGCCGTGAACACCAACCGAAGAAGGTCGTCTCCGATGTCATCGTCGATCGCAGCGTCGAAATCCGCCACGGCCATCTCCTGCCGGGATTGCAGCTCGCGGCCAAGTTCCCCATGCTTGCGCTCCAGCAGCTTGCTGCGCCGTAGCCGGTCAATGGCGCGGTGCTTCCCGGCGGCCATGAGCCACGCGCCCGGATTATCGGGGATGCCGGACTCCGGCCACTGCTCGAGCGCCGCCACGAGAGCGTCCTGTGCGAGCTCTTCGGCGAGGCCGACATCGCGCACCATTCGCGCCAGTCCCGCGATGATCCTTGCCGACTCGATGCGCCAGACTGCTTCGATTGCGCGATGTGTATCGGTAGCCGTCACGGCTACCGATAACACCACGTTCAATCCGTCGGCGCAAGCCGAAGCGCACCGAAACTGCTTCTGCGCCGCCGGTCCTGCAGTCGAACGTTTCTATTTTTTGGGAGCGAAGTCTTCCGGCCCGAGCAACTGGCGAACTTCCGTTTCGCCTTCCCAGCCCGGCCAGTGCTTCTTGTGGAGTTCCATGAAGTTGAGGGCCCCTTCGAGAGCCTCTTTCTTGGACTTGTACTCCAGAATCGCAAACCCGCCGACGACTTCCTTGGCCTCGGTGAACGGCCCGTCGATCGCGTTGATCTGCCCTTTCGAGAGCCGCACACGCGTGCTCGCGGCCGTCGCGGCTAGCCCGCCGCTGATCACCATCGTGCCGGCTTTGACCGCGTCTTCGCCAAGCTTTGCCATCACCTCCATGAATCCCGGGGGCGGTGGGCCCTGGTTTTCCGAGTGTTTGACCATCATCATGAATCGCATCGTGAGTTCTCCGTTCTGATTTAGGATTGCGAGCCCGGTTTTCTCCCAGCTTGACCTGTTGAACCTGGCCTCTACTTACGCGTCGAACGAGCGCTAGTCAAATCGACAAGAACCGCGGCTTTTCTAAAGAGCATTTTACGCATGGGCTAACCCGCCTTACTCCCGAAGTATCAGGCACTTAGGCCGCCCCGGCCAGAACCAGGAGCAGCGGCCAGCATGATACCAACATCTGGAGAGGGCATGGGCTAGACTGCCGGTGATCGAAGGTAAACCTCTTCGCAGCCTGTAATACCACCGGCAGGATGGAGGGTAGTTGCCCCAGCGCTTCCCTCACTGCCACGCCCAGGAGGCTTGTGAACACGGCTAAGGGTCCAGCGAGAGCTGCGGACAGAATATATAGCCCCATTCCCGCGAGAGCGATTCCCGTAACGAACTTGAAACTCTGGGCGAATGTGAGCTGCCTTGCCATAACTGCCTCCTGCGTGCCGCGTTTCTGAACCTCATCTATACGTCGCACGGAGGGGCGCAAAATCGACAGCTTTCCTACCCTTTCTGAGCGTCGTCAGCGCGCCGCCAAGTTTGAATTCGACGGTTCCACTTCGAAATTGACGTAAGAGGGGATCGATACCTCTACCTCATCAGCCAAATCTCACAGAATCCTTGAAGCATCTCCCTCAACCATGTGTCCAGATGTGGACAGACCGCCCGCTTGCTCCACGCTATAAGAGCTTCTGCGTCCAGTTATTTTGATTGCTGGCCGCCTGGCCGTTGCCGCCGAAGAAGGAGGAACAAAGACATGCTGGTGATGTTTATTCTTCCCGTTGTCGTGCTGATAGCGGTCGTTGGTAGTCTTCCGATCTGGCAACATAGCAAGAAGTGGGGTTTCTACCCTATAAGCGGCGTAAGCCTGATCATCCTGATCCTGCTGTTTCTATTTTGGTCCGGCCGCTTGTGACCGAAGTAGCGATCAACCACGACTGTCTCTGCCACCGGATGGACCAGGCCCCCCTCGAAAGAAAACCCAGGTACTTTACCGCCTAAAACCAAGGGCAGCTGGATGTCGTGTTTCTTGGCGCAGGCGCACCCAACCAGTTAGAATAGGATGTTTGTACTTATAGCCTTGCGGCAGCCTGTTGTCAGAGGCACGTGGCGAACCGTCAGGAGACGGCACACCCTTTCATGGATGTCACCGAATTCATCAATAGGTTCATCGCGCGATTTATCGGCACTAAGCACGAGCGCGACATCAAAAAACTGCAGCCACTCGTCGCGTCTGTCAACGAGCGCGAAGCCGAGGTGCGAGCTCTCAGCGATGAAGAGCTGAAGGCGCGCTTTATGGAGCTGCGCGCCCAAGTTCAGGAGCAATTGAAAGACGCTGATCCCGGCGAACCCACCTTTCGCGAGTTGATGCAGAAAGCCCTCGAACCGGCCATCGTTCCCGCGTTTGCCCTGGTGCGCGAAGCTGGCCGGCGCTTCCTGAACATGCGCCATTTCGATGTGCAGTTGATCGGCGGCATGGTTCTGCACGACGGGCGAATCGCGGAAATGAAAACGGGCGAAGGCAAGACGCTCGTCGCCACGCTTCCCGCGGTGCTGAACGCCCTTGCGGGACGCGGCGTGCACATCGTCACGGTCAATGATTACCTTGCCCGCCGCGACGCGGAGTGGATGAGCCCCCTCTATCGCGCGCTGGGACTGAGCGTCGGCGTCATCGTCCACGATCTCGATGACGAGCAACGCCGCGCGGCCTACGGCGCGGACATCACCTACGGCACCAACAACGAATTCGGCTTCGACTATCTTCGCGACAATATGAAGTACGACCTCGCGCATTGCGTCCAGCGCGGCCACCATTTCGCCATCGTGGACGAAGTGGACTCCATCTTGATTGACGAAGCGCGCACCCCGCTGATTATTTCCGGGCCCTCGGAAGAGTCCACCGACAAGTACGCAAAGATCGACAAGATCATTCCCAAACTAATTCAGGACATTGATTACACTCTCGACGAAAAGCACCGCACGGCCACGCTCACCGAAGAAGGCGTCAGCAAATGCGAACGCCTGCTGAGCCTCGGCAATTTGTACGATCCCGCGCACATGGAGACGATTCACCACGTCTACCAGGCCCTGCGCGCGCACACGCTTTACAAGAATGACGTGGACTACGTCGTGAAAGACGGCGAAGTCATCATCGTGGATGAATTCACCGGGCGCCAGATGCCCGGCCGCCGGTGGTCTGACGGTTTGCACCAGGCCGTGGAGGCCAAGGAAGGCGTCAAGATCGAACGCGAAAACCAGACGCTCGCCACGATTACCTTTCAAAACTATTTTCGCATGTACAAGAAACTCTCCGGGATGACCGGCACGGCGGCCACGGAAGCCGCGGAGTTCAGCAAGATTTACAATTTAGAAGTCACCATCATTCCGACCAACCGCACGCTGATTCGCATTGAAGCTCCGGACGTGGTCTATCGCACGGAAAAAGAAAAATTTCACGCCGTGGTCAACGGCATCCTGCAAGAGGACAATTCGCTCGACAACGGCATCCGCCAATATTTCGAGCGCGGACAGCCTGTGCTGGTGGGCACCATCTCCATTGAAAAATCCGAAGCCATCGCGGAATTGCTAAAAAAATCAGGCATTCCGCACCAGGTTTTGAACGCCAAGCAACACGAACGCGAATCGCGCGTCGTGGCTCAAGCCGGCCGCAAGGGCGCCGTCACCGTGGCCACCAACATGGCCGGCCGCGGCACAGACATTTTGCTCGGCGGCAATCCCGAACAAATGACGCGTGACCATTTCCTGAAAAACAAGCTGGCCATGCCCTATGCCGCGGCTCCGGCGGTCATTCCCGCAGAGCCCGCTCCCGGCGACGCCGCGCAAGCCGCGGTGCAAATGGTTCTTTTCCAGCACGAAGGCAAAATCTTCCAGGTGCCCGCCAATCAGTGGAAGCCCATGTACGACCAATTTGCCGAGCAGTGCAAAGCGGAGCACGACGAAGTCGTCGCTCTCGGGGGACTCCACATTCTCGGCACCGAACGCCATGAAGCTCGGCGCATTGACAATCAGTTACGCGGCCGCGCCGGGCGTCAGGGTGATCCCGGGTCTTCGCGTTTTTTCCTCTCGCTCGAAGACGATCTGATGCGCATCTTCGGTGGCGAACGCGTCAAGGCGTTAATGTTCCGCCTCGGCATGACCGAAGGGGTACCCATCGAGTCTGGTCTCATCTCTCGCCGCATCGAGAACGCGCAAAAATCCGTCGAAGCGCAAAATTTTGATGCCCGCAAACATTTGCTGGAATACGACGACGTGATGAACAAGCAGCGCGAGACGATTTATTCGATTCGCCGCTCCGCGCTCGAAGGCAAAGACCAGCGCGATTATGTTTTGGGAATAGCGGAAGACGTCGCGCGCGAGCTCGTTGAAACCTTTTGCCCGCGCGAACAGCATCCCGATCAATGGAACACCACGCAATTCCTCGCGGAAGCCACCGCGCAGTTTGGCGTGGACATGAAGGCCGCCGGCGCTGATCCTGCCACACTCGCGCACGATCAGTTGGTGGACGCCGCGGTTGAAGCCGTCACCAAGCGCTACCAGGAAAAGGAAACGCAATTCGGCGCCGAGCTCATGCGCTGGCTCGAGCGCCGCATCATTCTCGACGTGGTGGACTCGCAGTGGAAGGACCACCTGCTTTCGCTTGACCACTTGAAAGAGGGTATCGGGCTGCGCGGGTATGCGCAGAAAGATCCCATCGTTGAATTCAAGAAAGAAGCCTTCATTCTTTTTGAAGACATGATGACGCGTATTGACAATGAGACGGTGCGTTATCTCTTCCATATTCAGATTCAGCAGGGCGAGCAGCCGCCTACTTCGGGCACGCCGCAACCTGATTCACCGCCGCAGCCCACGCGCCCGCGCGCCGATGCCGTTGCCGCCAGCGCCGCCGCACGAGCCAGCGAGCCGCAGCACTTGCCCGCCGTCGCGCGCGAAATCGAACGCCGCCAACAGCGGCAGCAAAAAGATTTGCAATATCAAACCGGCCCCGCGCAGGCGGAAGCACCGAAGCCCGTACGCGCCGGCGCAAAAGTCGGACGTAACGACCCGTGCCCCTGCGGCTCCGGCAAGAAGTACAAAAAATGCCATGGCGCCTGAGTAGGACAGACATTCCTGCTTACCTTGAGCTCCGAAGAGTCTGTCCGGTTTTGACGAAGCCATGAACGGAAGCTGATTGCGGTTGATTGAAAAAAGGACAGGCAAGAGTGCCTGTCCTACCAAAGAGGGAGCCAATGCCACCAGGTCCAGCGCCACAGCAGCAGCCCGAACGCCACCCGATCCCTGGCGTGAAAAATCTCGTCGCTATCGCCAGCGGCAAAGGCGGCGTCGGCAAGACCACCGTCGCCGTGAATCTCGCGCTCGCGCTGGCCAAGCTCGGCCACAAAGTCGGCTTGCTCGACGCCGACGTCTACGGCCCCAACGTTCCCATCATGCTCGGCACCACACAGGAACCGCTGGCGACCATGGACAAGCGCATCGTGCCCGTCGAAATTCAGGGCGTGAAAATGATCTCCATGGGCCTGCTCAATCCCGGCGACAAGCCCATGATCTGGCGCGGCCCCATGCTTCACAGCGTGATCACGCAGTTCTTGCGCAGCGTCGTTTGGGGCGAACTCGATTATTTGCTCATTGATCTGCCGCCCGGTACCGGTGACGTGCAGCTCACGCTCATCCAGACCGTCGCCGTCACCGGCGCCGTCATTGTCACCACGCCCTCGACCGTCGCGCTAGCTGACGTCCGCAAAGCCATTGAAATGTTCCGCCAGGTGAACGTGGAAGTGCTCGGCGTAGTCGAAAACATGAGCACCTTCTCCTGCCCACATTGCAACAAGCCGATCGACATCTTCGGCCACGGCGAGGGCGCGAAAACCGCGGAAGCCTACGGCGTTCCCGTGCTCGGTGAAATTGAGATCGATCCGCGCATTCGAATCGGCGGCGATACCGGCAAGCCTGTCGCCGCACTTGGCGAAAATGGCGCCGGCGCAAAGAGTCTTTATGCCGTTGCGCACGCCGTGGCCAATCGCCTCGTCGAAGTCGGCGCAGCCGCCGGCGGTCCTTCCATCCAGATCGATTAAAGTCCTACGTTGCCGTCCCTTCTGCGGCCTTCTGAAGCGCCACGATCTTCGCCCGCAAGCAATCAGGACAAAGACATCCCTCCGCATCGCGGGGCAGCGGAACGCGCGGCAACTCCGCGCACCAGCAACCGCCGTCCGGCAGGCACGTCATCGCCGCGCCGCACTTTGCGCACTTGGTCTCCACAAGACGATGATGGCCCACCTGCCACGCGTAATCCAGCGCTGCGGTTCTCTACTGCCCCCGTCCTGCGGGCGACTTCGAATTTTCTTGCGCGGTTGGAGGTTCCGCATACCGCGTCAAATACGGCAGCAGCGGCGTCACTTCGAACGGCATTTTGTCTCGCACCGACAGCCTCGTGAAGGGCTTGGTTTTCATCAAGCTGACGCCTGCATTCCACGGATCGATCTTCACTCGGGATCCCAGCGGCAACGCTGCGATCTGGTCCTTATTGTTCGGCTCCAGCGCGGGCGCGGACTGCAGCAATTGCGACGCGAAGAACGCTTGGTTCCCAAGCTGCGGGCTGATCAATCGCTTCAATTGTTTGGATTGTGACTGCAATTGCCTTACGAAAAGTCCGGCAGTGCCTAAGTTTGCGGCGTAAGGCGATTTTTTGAGAAGTTCCATGGCCTTCGCGCCATTCGCCGCCGTATCCGTTTTCTCCTCCCGGAAGGAGAGCCGCCGCAGCACTTCCGTTGGCGGCAATCGTACCAGATCGTTGAAGCCATATTGATCCTGATAGGGCTTTGGCAGCATGGCATCGGCCATTTCATGCGCCAGCATGGCCGCCAGCGTGGCTTCGTCCGGCACGACGTCGAGCAACCCGCGACTCAACACGATGGTGCTGCCGATCGAAAACATTTCCAGATTGGTGGTGAGCAGCACGCGGCAGTGCAGATCAATCTGCCCGTCAAGATTGTTGGTGACCTCCAGATTGTTGACGATGGTGTTCAGAACTTTGTCCACCTCTCCTTGCGGGGCCAGAAGTCCATCGTGCTCCAGAAGATCGAGCACGTTGTTCTCCGCTTCATGCCTCCACTCGCGTTCCGCTCCGAGAGGGGAGCGGTCGTGCTGCGCTGCTTCTTCCTTGACCGGATTCGCGGATTCGACCAGCAGCCGGTTCAATTCCTCTTCGCGCGAACTGGTCTTGGGGTTGTATCCCCAGAGATGCGTCGCCGATTTGAAGCTGGGATTGCCAAGAAAACTCGGTCGAGCAAGCTTCTGGCTGTAAACGTAGCTCGGCATCCAAAGACCGGATCTCACGTTGGTTCGCCACGAATCGAAGTGCAGGTAGTATTCATCCTCAATCGTTTTCAACGAGAAATGTGTGGCGGGAGAGTATCTTCCGTTGATGCGCACGATGGTGAAGTCCTGATCTTCCACCCAGACGGTCCCCATGAACCGGGCGCCACGAACTTTCGGTGCCGCGGACACATCAAAAACAAAGCACCTCACATCGCCCAAAAATTCCCGCCGCCGATATTCGAAGCGGTAGTGCGCTTTATCGAAGCCCCCTCGATCCACAAAAATCATTTGTAGAAACCCGGCCGGCACGAAAGACCAAACCAAAGAGCCACTCTTGCCGCTCTCCGTCATCGAGTGAACTCTGAGCCGCCCGTGAAAATCTGCTTGCCCGAGGAGATACACATCAGTCTTGGGGACCAGTCCCAACTGCTTGTCGGGCTTCATTTCCTGGATGTACGTCTCAATGATCGGACTATAGAGGTCAAACGCAGCCATCAGCTCATGCTCTCGTTTGACGATACGATCGATGATCTCCGCCAGCTTGCCTCCAGTAGGCGCGGCCTGCGCATCAGCGTCTGTCGTATCTTTATTTGTAGATGCTGGCAAACTCGGCCCATCGAGTTCTGGCGCTCTAACGGCTGCCAGATCCTGCGCGGCCAGATGCGCTCCCCCCGCACACCACCAAAACAGTGTCATCAGAACAAGAAGTCTTTTGCGCATGTGCGTCTCCTCGCGAAGCTTGTCTTTCGTCCTCGCTTCGCTAGAAGGCACGCACCGTGCCACCAGCGGCGGCAGCACGCCTGATTCTATTTCTCCCGCAATCTTTGAAGAATCTAATATCTACAAGCGGAAGCTCCTCTGCGCCTCAATTCGTTTTCTTCGGCCGCACCCATTACCTTTTCCCAGATTTGAATTCTGCAATCCTAAAGGTTCCAATTTGAAACTGGCGCCAACATTTCAGTGCCGCCGGAGACTCCCAAAAAGGTTCAGGCCGAGTAGCACCGGGCGCGGCCATCTCCACGCGCAAGCCACGCTTTCTTGTCAGTTCTGCACGCGGATGTTATCTTGCAATGTCCGGGTATGAGGCTCTTCCCGCGGGCGCGCGGCGTGTTCACCTTGGGTTAGCGGAGTGCGCCGTGCCCGTCTTATCTCTGGGCAAATCAAAGGGATAGCATGATTCGACCCTATCGCGGGAAGCGCCCGCAGATTGCGGCTTCCGCCTATATTGACCCCGCCGCG
>Ga0210398_10000421_pt1 | contig 49341 bp, 43 predicted proteins | sample IncBWC4OmetaG_FD_161047 | JGI IMG/M metagenome (GOLD analysis project Ga0210398, IMG submission 161047) | Forest soil microbial communities from Barre Woods Harvard Forest LTER site, Petersham, Massachusetts, United States - Inc-BW-C-4-O | ecosystem: Environmental > Terrestrial > Soil >...
ACGTGGAGGCCGACTTCCTCTCCGCCGGCGTCACCTCCAACAACAACGAGAGCAACAGCTACACCCTGCGGCAGCGGCAGGCGTGGGGGCAGGCGGCGATGGATAACGGCTGGTCAGTAACCGGCGGCCAGATGTGGAGCCTGGTAACGGAAACCAAGCACGGCATGGATAACCGAACAGAAGCTCTCCCGATGACCATCGACCCGCAGTATACCGTCGGCTTCAGCTGGGCTCGGCAGTACGGACTGCGGCTGGTCAAGAATTTTGACAACAAGGTATGGTTCGGCGTCTCGATGGAGAATTCGCAGGCCACCGTTACAACCCACAACAATGGCAACAATTTCCTGGTTGGCTCCGAGGGTACCGGCGGCGGTCTTTACAATGGCGCAGTCACCAACTGCTCCACCGCCAACAATCCGGTTACGGGAGCCGCTCCTATCACGACCTGTACGCTGGCAGCCAGCTATTCCTTTAACCCCTCCCCGGACATCATCGCGAAGGTGGTCTTCGAACCGGGATTCGGACACTACGAGGTGTATGGTTTGTATGATCGCTTCCGCGACCGGATTTATCCTTGCGGGGAAGTGTTGATCATCGCGCCGGCAACGACTGGACCTTGCCCGGATGGCGCCGGTACGGGCCCGAACGGTTTGCTGGCCTTTAATTCGTCGAAGAACGGTGGTGGCGTCGGCGCCAATGCCCGGTGGTCCTTTGTGAACAAGCACCTGGACTTCGGTCTGCACGCTCTTGGCGGAAGTGGCATCGGGCGTTACGGGACGGGCGGTCTGCCCGATAGTTCGATCCATGCGGACGGAACCTTTGATCCGATCAAGAGCTATCAGGGACTCGCGACGCTGGAGTGGCACGGGCCCAAGATTGATATCTACCTCAACGCCGGCTCCGAGTACGCCAGCCGCGCGGCCGATTTCGATCCTCTCTCCAATAAGTATGTAGGTTATGGGTCTCCGCTGTTCCCCAACACCGGCTGCCACACCGAAACCGCGCCGAGTATCAGTGGCGGATTCTTTCCCGGCAGTCTTTCCAACTGCACGGCCGATACGCGAGCGCTCATCGAGGGTACGGCGGGCTTCTGGCACCGCTTCTATAGCGGCCCCAAGGGCCGGCTGCAGTGGGGTGCGCAGTATTCCTACGTGACCCGCCAGACCTGGTCTGGAATTGGACCGGCTGGAAAAGGACAACCCGGAGTCACGCCGGAAGGACTCGACGGCATGGTCTTCACCTCGTTCCGTTATTACTTGCCGTAAGCGGACGTTACTCTTATCGGCGCAGCGACACGCGAGACTTGCGGGGTCGATGCGCCGATTTCTTTTTAGCACAATTCTCCAGAATCGAATGGTATGGGGTCTTGCTGGTGTTGATTCACGCAGCTGCAGCATCGGGGCCGATGTTTTATACTGTGAGAGCGGCTAGTTCCTCCCGGATCGGATCGAAAGCGGATCCCAGTCAGCAAGGAAAATGGCAACCGTCGACGGATAACAGTTTTCTCCCATGGCACGTCTTTCGCTGGACAACCCTGCGTATTATCTCAACCGTGACACCTCATGGCTCGCGTTTAACAAGCGTGTGCTGGAAGAGGCCGAGGACACGGGGAATCCGCTACTGGAGCGGCTGAAGTTTCTTTCGATTTCCGCCAGCAACCTGGACGAATTTTTCGAAATCCGCGTAGCGGCGATGATGCAGCAGATCGAGGACGGCTACAATGAGGCCGGTCCCGACGGTTTAACGCTGACCGAAAAGCGCGATGTTCTGGCGCGTCTTACGCATGAGTTTGTCGACGAACAATACGATTGCTGGAACGCGCTGCGTCCGGCGCTGGCGGAGCACGGCATTCGGGTGCTGGCGCTGCATGAGCTGGAGGCGGAGGCGCGGCGGTTTGTCGACGAATATTGCGAGAAGGAACTGGATCCTCTGCTCACGCCGGTGACGGTGGATCCTACGCATCCTTTTCCCCGGGTGATCAATAAAGCGCTGTGCCTGGGACTGCTCTTGCGGCGGCGGCGGCGTTCGGCGCTCACCTACACCGGCGTGGTGTCGGTGCCGCGGGCATTGCCGCGTCTGGTGAGGCTGCCCTCGGAGGGAACGACGGATTTTATTTTCCTGGCGGACCTGGTGGCGCATCATGCAGAGAACATGTACCACGGCTACGACATTGTGGCGTCGGCGCCGTTCCGCGTGACCCGAAACAGCAATCTCTACCTGCAGGAAGAAGAAGCGCGAAATCTTCTGGAGTCGGTGCGCGCGGAATTGCACAACCGGCGCAAGGGCGATGCGGTGCGAATGGAGATTGAAGCGGACGCCGATCCCGAGATTATCGAGCGCTTGCGCACCGTCTTTGAATTGGATCCATGGCAGATTTTTTCGGTGAACGGTCCGGTGAACCTCTCGCGATTGTTCAATATTTATGAGCAAACGCAGCGGCCGGATCTCAAGGATCGTCCGTTCACGCCTCGCGAACTGCGGCTCACGGCGAAATCGCAAAATCTGTTCGAGGAATTGCGGCGGCACGATATTCTGCTGCACCATCCTTTCGATTCCTATGACGCGGTCGTCGCCTTCATCGAGTCGGCCGCGGAAGATGACCAGGTGCTTTCGATCAAGCAGACGCTTTACCGCACGAACGAGCACTCGTCGATCGTTCCTTCGCTGATCGATGCGGCGCAACGCAAGGAAGTGACGGCGGTGGTGGAGTTGAAGGCGCGCTTTGACGAAGCTCACAACATACGCTGGGCGCGGGATCTGGAAGATGCCGGAGTGCAGGTGTTTCACGGGCTGGTAGGGCTGAAGACGCACTGCAAGCTGTCGTTGCTGGTGCGCCGCGACCCTGATGGGGTTCCGCGCAGCTACGCCCATATTGGAACCGGCAATTACAACGCCACTACTGCGAGAATTTATACGGATCTCAGTTTGTTCACGGCGAATCCGGAAATCACGCGCGCCGTGCACGACGTCTTCAGTTTTCTGACTGCCTACGCCGAAAATCCCAGCTATGAGCCGCTGCTGGTGGCGCCTCTCGATCTGGCGGAAAAGCTCATTGCGCTGATCGACCGCGAAGCGGAACACGCCCGCGAAGGCCGTAAGGGACGGATCATCGCCAAGATGAACGCTTTGCTCGACAAGAACTTGATCCAGGCGTTGTATCGAGCCTCGCAGGCCGGAGTGGAGATAGATCTGATTGTGCGGGGCATCTGCTCGCTCCGGCCGGGCGTGCGGGAACTGAGCGACCGCATCAAAGTACGCAGCATTGTGGGGCGATTTCTGGAACACAGCCGGATCTACTATTTCGGTAATGGGGGCGAGGAAGAAATTTATCTGGGCAGCGCCGACTGGATGCCGCGCAATCTCTACGAGCGGGTGGAAGTGCTGGTGCCGGTGCGTGACGAATTCATGCGCGAGCGCGTGCATCGCGAAATTCTCGACGTTTATCTCGCCGACAACCGGAAGGCACGCATCCTGCTGAGCGATGCAACCTATATTCGGGCGTGGCAGCCGTTGCATGGAAAACGCAATCGGAAACCTCCGACGGGCGCGACGGCTTTCAGTGCGCAGGATTTTCTGATCAGCGTGGCCGAAGGCAAGCAGCTGAACCCGGTTCCGCTACCGGTTCCGGCTCGGAAGCGCAAGGCTCCGGCGGGAAGGGAACGATAAGGCGCAATGATTATTTACTTTCTGCGTCATGCCAGTGCCGGGGAACATCTGGTGAATCCGAAAAAAGACGACAAGCGCGCGCTCGACAAAGACGGCATTGAACAGTGCGGTTATGTGGGCCGGGCGCTGACGGCCATGGATGCGCAGGTGGACGTGATTGTTTCGAGCCCGCTGAAGCGGGCCACGCAGACGGCGTCGCTGGTGGGAAACGAAATGGGATACGAAGGCAAGCTGCAAATGGATGCAGGGCTGCGGCCGGGCGCGACCTTCGCGGACTTCCGCCGGCTGCTGGAAAAGTACGCCAGCCTGGAGTCGATCATGGTGGTGGGACACAACCCGAATCTGAGCCAGTTCCTGGGCACCGTGATCAGCGAGTCCGGTTGCGAAGCTTCGGTGGAATTGAAGAAGGGAGCGGTGGCGCGAGTGGATATGCGGCGAAGCTCGGGCACGCTGCAATGGTGTTTGACGCCGAAGGCGCTGCGTACTCTCTACACCGCTGCGGTAGAGAGTTCTCGGCCGAACACTTCACGAAAATAGGGCGCGTCCTTCTCGATCGCCCACAGTTCCAGATCCACTCCCACACGGCGGCGAGGCACTAGAGTCAGATGGACTTCGGCCGCGCGCTGGCTGACACGAACCTTCTGCACGCCGCGGCTGCGGCCCAGGTTCAGGGCACGCGCCAGGCGCAGAAGGATAATCGCCTTCTGCACACCGGGGCGGTCGTTGGGATCGAGAGCTTTCATGGGAGGTTCGTCCAAGGTGGGGCGCGACTTTCCCAGATAGCGGGCGATGGCGGCGATCAGCCGACGCTGCTGAGGAGTGTAGCCGAGAATTTCCGAGTTCGAGATGATGTAATAAGTGTGCCGGTGATGGCCGTTGCGGTTGACGAAATCTCCCACCTCGTAGAGCATGGCGGCGGCCGATAACCACTCGCGGAATTCCGGGGCTAGGCCGTGTACGGAACGCAGCGCCGAGAACAGGAACATGGCGGACTCGCGCACATCGAGAGCATGCTTGATGTCCACGCCATAGTGAGCCACGGCCCGGGTAATCGACTCCCAGCGTTCGGATTCGATCTGCCTTCCCGAACGGGTACTGCGATCATGCTCGGCGGCCATCTGGGCGAGCAATCCATCGCGCAGGCCTAACGGGGAATAGCGAAAACCCTTGAGGTGGCACCGGTCGAGCAATTCCCGATAGACCGCGGCTCCGGCCACGACGATTTCCGCTCGCCGCAGGCCGATACCTTCAATCTTGCGCCGCTCGTCCACGGGCAAGTGAGCCAGACGCTTGGCCAGCCGGGCTATTTCCGCTCGGGAAACCAGCATCCGCTGGCGGGTCCCGTTCTTGCGCAGATGGCTGGCTGCGGTCGCCAAAGCGGCGGCGGTCCCGGAGGTGGCGATCACATTCTTAACTTTCGAGGCCACTACCCGAGCGGCAACGCGGTTCACTTCCCGGGCGACGAATCCTTGTAAGCGCTTCAGTTCGCCCTTACGCGGCGGGTCGTGGCGGAGGAATTCGTCGGTGAGGCGGACCGCGCCCAGCGGCATGCTGACAAGATCGCGAATGTGACCGCTGGCCGAGACGGTGAGTTCGCAGCTTCCGCCACCCAGATCCATCATGAGGGTGGGAGAACTGTCGCTGCGAAGATTGGAGACCAGTCCAAGGTGAATCAGACGCGCTTCTTCCAGTCCGGAGATAATCTCAACCGTCCAGCCGGTGGCGGAGCGAACCCATTCCAGAAAGGCTTGCGAGTTGCGAGCGTCGCGGAGGGCGCTGGTCGCCACCACGCGGACCGGGTCGGTGACGAGTTGTTGTGTAGCCCGGTGGAAGCGCCGCAATACCTTCACGGTCTCAGCCATCGACTCGGGGGTGAGGAAGCCGGACCGGAACACGCCTTCGCCCAGGCGAGTAACCTCGCGGTCTTCATGAATGGGGCGGAGATAGCCACGGGTGAGGCGTGCGATTTTCAAGCGAACTGAGTTCGAACCAATATCAACCGCGGCAAAGGTCGGCATGAGGCAAGGGCACCAGTTTACATGGCCCGGGACCGCTTGGTCATTAGTCGGTTGAAGGCAATGATAGTAGATCGCACCTGCCCGTGATTCGCTTTAGGTAGATTTCGATGAAATCTGCGGCAGGGCATCGAGAAGGTTGCGGGCGCAGAGATTGCAAACCGGGCCTGGCGGCCGCGAGGTTCCCCGGTGTATGAGATTTCGAATTCGAAAACAGCAGGGGTGGCCGCACCGAGCTTACAGGGAGCTTTCTTCGTAGGGCGTACGATAGGTCATCGAGTCTCGCACACCAAGGGCCGCCAGTTTTCAGCAGGGTGAGAGGGATCGGTGCACTGATCATACGCAGGGGCGGCTGTGATTACAATCAACGGCATAGGCGGAATACCTGGAACGTACCGTGAGTCCGGCAGTCAAGCGGCTGGCGATCAGGCGGCCGATGCTGCGTCGAGTGCTGGCTTTTGTGCGGCCGGAGTCGGGAGCCGGGCGGTAAGCTCGGACGACGCCTCGAGTTTGCCCCGAGAGCGGGTAAGGACGGCAACGGCGTGGCGGAATTTTGCACCGGTGACATTATGAAGTTCGGCGACCAGCGGCGACTCGCGCACCTCGCCGATGTCCTCGATGGCGGTTTGCCTCAAGGTGAGCCAGTCATGCCAATCGCCTAGCGCATCTTGCAGGACCTTCAAGCCGGCGATGAACTTTTCTGACTCGGGGGATGGGCTGGCAAACTCGGCCGCGTAGCGAGCTCGCTTGCTGCGAATGCGATATTGGTGCAACACCGCTTCGGTAGGAGGCGAACTGGTTTGATCAAGCGGGCTCAGCATGGCTCTGGCGGCCGCCAATGGATCGCGGCTTGCTTCCGCCTTGAAGCGCCGGGCGGCGCGTTTCAGCCGTTTGCGGATCTCGCGCACCGTGGCTTTATCAGCCTCTTGACGCAGCTTTTTTTCCTGCTGGCGGCGGAGTTCGATCAAATGGTTCACCAGTTGGGTCTTGCGTCGCGGTTCCCGCGGTGCCTTCAGGCTGCGTAGGGCCGCAAGCTGAACGTCCAGATCGCGCACTTTGCCCGCACGTTTTCGGATTCGTCCCAGCAGTTTGAGGAGTTTCTTTTCGCTGCGGTCGAGCTTGGGGGAAAGGTCGCCGAGCAATATTTGCAGGCGGCGTGTGCCCGTGCGGAAGCGGTGCACGCTCTCCGCCCGTGGTTTCGAGGAAAGCTTGACGAGGTCCCGTTCAAGCTTCTGAAACACGAGGCGGCTGCGGTTGGGTGCAATTGGCATATGCGAAGCGATTGGAAGAAGAAAAATACAGGCTTAGCCGCGAAAAGGCAATCCGAAAAGCTCGGTCATTTTAACACCCTGTTAACAGGGTTCTGGTACGGTAGAGCGATGGCCAACGCCGCTCGACCTCGGCCTCCTATGCTTGCTCCGCAACCTGTTGAAGCAAAGAAGGTTAGCGAACCTGCCTCCGATCGGAGGCGAGCCGCGAACCCGCTTGGGCCGACGGGAGAACTGGGCGACCAGGTTTTCAAGGTCGCGATGCTTCTCTGCGGTCTGGCGGTGTTGGGAACTTTGGTCCTGATCGTCTACGAATTGGTGTTGCGTTCCGGACCATCGTGGCACGCCTTTGGATTCAAGTTCTTTGCCGGGCGCGATTGGGATCCGGTGAACGAACAATTTGGGGCTCTGCCATTTGTTTACGGAACCCTGGTATCCTCGCTCCTCGCTTTGATCATCGCCGTGCCGCTGTCGATTGGCGTGGCTGTCTTCACCACGGAGATGTGTCCGAAGGCGCTGCGTGGACCGCTCTCGTTTTTCGTGGAATTGCTGGCTGCGATTCCAAGCGTGGTCTATGGGCTGTGGGCAATCTTTGTGCTGGTACCCATCCTCAGCAACTACGTCGAACCTTTCTTATCCAAGACTCTGGGCTGGACGGGATTATTTGTGGGGCCTCCTTACGGCATCAGCATGCTGGCTGCCGGAATCATTCTGGCGATCATGATCATCCCCATTATTTCCTCGATCACGCGGGAAGTTTTGATGGTGGTGCCGCAGCATCAGCGTGAGGCCGCGCTGGCGCTGGGTGCTACGCGCTGGGAGATGATTCGGGTGGGAGTGTTGCGTAACGCGCGCGCCGGGATTATGGGCGGTGTCATTCTGGGTTTGGGCCGCGCTCTCGGCGAAACCATGGCGGTCACCATGGTGATCGGAAATCGTCCGGAGATTGCGAAATCTTTATTTGCGCCGGGCTATACCATGGCCAGCGTGCTGGCGAATGAGTTTAGCGAAGCCACCGGCGACTTGAACCTGGCGGCTCTGATCGAGATTGGATTGGCCCTGTTCCTGGTTACGATCGTAGTGAACGCACTGGCCCGTTTGCTGGTCTGGACCGTCACTCGCGGCCAGCCTGCGAGGGCGAATGCCTGAGAGGGGAACGACTTCCGTGCGGCATGTTGTTCCTCCGATCGCTTTGCGGCGGCGAATTACCGATCACGTTATGACCGGCGTGGCGGTATTGACGGTCATTCTGGTTCTGCTGCCCTTGTTCGCCATATTCGCCTATCTGGTTTACCGTGGCATAGGTTCGATCAACTGGGCGTTTCTCACCCAAACCCCGAAGCCGGTGGGCGAAGCGGGCGGCGGGATGGCGAATGCCATCGTGGGCTCGGTCTTCATCCTTGCGCTGGCCAGCGTGTTGGGCGTGCCGCTGGGAGTGGGTGCGGGAGTCTATCTTGCCGAGTATGGACGCAATCGCTTAGGGGATGCGATTCGCTTCACGGCCGACGTCCTGAACGGAGTGCCGTCCATCGTAATCGGGATCGTGGCCTATTCCATTGTGGTGCTTTATCAGAAGCATTTCTCTGCCTTGGCGGGGGGAGTCGCGCTGGCCATCATGATGATTCCCACCATCACGCGGACGACGGAAGAGATGTTGCTGCTGGTGCCGCAGGCTTTGCGCGAAGCCGCTTACGGGCTGGGTATTCCGCGCTGGCGGACCACGCTCTCCATCACCCTGCGCACGGCGACTTCCGGAGTGATTACGGGAATCATGCTGGCCTTTGCTCGGGTGGCGGGGGAAACGGCGCCGCTGCTGTTCACAGCGTTCGGAAATCAATTCTGGAATCTGCGTGCGGACCAACCGACGGCTGCACTGCCGCTGCAGATTTTCAACTACGCTATTTCGCCCTACGACGAATGGCACCGGCAGGCGTGGGCGGGAGCTCTGGTGCTGATTGTCCTCATCGTCAGCGCAGTCGCGGCAGTGCGCTTTGCCGTACGCCGCGGAAGCTTTGGAGCCGCATAGTTTATGGGTGTTGGCATACAGGTCGAAAAACTGAACGCCTGGTACGGCAAGACGCAGGCCTTGTACGACGTCCAATTGACGGTGGCGGCCAATCACGCCACGGCGTTGATTGGGCCCTCGGGCTGCGGCAAGTCGACGTTTATACGCTGCCTGAACCGCATGCACGAGACCATTCCTGAGGCTCGGGTTACGGGCAGTGTGCGCATCGGCGACATCGACGCCTACAACGGTACGTCTGCTACACAACTGCGGCGACGGGTGGGGATGGTTTTTCAAAAAGCGAATCCTTTTCCGACAATGTCGATCTACGACAACGTCGCCTCGGGATTGAAGTTGAACGGCTTTAGCGACCGGCGAAAGCTGGACGAGATCGTGGAACGGACACTCGAGGTTTCCGCGCTGTGGGACGAAGTGAAGGATCAGGTGCACAAGAAGTCCGGAGCTAGCCTTTCGGGAGGGCAGCAGCAGCGGCTGTGCATCGCGCGCGCGCTGGCGGTCGAACCCGAGGTGCTGCTGATGGACGAGCCTTGCTCGGCCCTCGATCCTATTTCGACGGGAAAAATTGAAGAGTTGATCTTTCAGCTCAAAGAACGGTATACCATCGTAATTGTGACCCACAACATGCAGCAGGCGGCGCGCGTGGCCGAGTTCACCGGATTTTTCCTGCTGGGTAAAATGATTGAGTTCGACAAGACGGAAAAGATCTTTACCAAGCCGACGCACAAGCGGACGGAAGACTACATCACGGGCAGGTTCGGATAATGCGCACGCGCTTTCAGCAAGGGCTCGACGATTTGCGGCAAAAACTGCTCCGCATGGGTGGACTGGCGGAACAGGCGGTAGATCGCGCCCGTCAGGCCTACATCGACCGGGATCTCAACCGCTGCCATCTGGTGCTCGATGGCGAGACCCTGATCAATACCTCGGAGCGGGAGATCGACGAGGCCGCCTTCGACTTGCTGGCCATGCAGCAGCCCATGGCCGTGGATCTGCGCTTCATCCTGGCGGTGACGAAGATTAACTCTGATCTGGAGCGCGTTGGAGACCAGGCGGTGAACATCGCCGAACGCGTGATGGACATGGTCGAGCTTCCGGCGGTGGATTTGCCGGTGGATATTGCGCGCATGGGCGCGGCCGTCAGCGCCATGGTGCGGCGGTCGTTGGAAGCATTTATCGAAGGGAAGGCGGAGCTGGCGCAGGCCGTGCTCGAAATGGATAATGTGGTCGACCGCATGAAGGACGATGCCTTCATCCAACTGGTGAAAACCATGAACCAGCGTCCTGAAGTAGTGCGGCAGGCGCTCGATGCGCTGCTGGTGGCGCGCAATCTGGAACGGGTCGCCGACCATGCCACCAACATCGCCGAAGATGTGATCTTCTGGGTGCAGGGCTCCGACGTTCGCCACAACGTGAACCCGGAAGAGGAGCAGTCGTCCAGTCACGAGGGTTCCACGCGCGCTTCTGGCGTCTGACCACTGGAGTAGCGAAACGATGTTGTAGCAGGCATGCCTCCGAGTTCTTTGACCACGGGTTCCGTCATAGATTACATTCATCACTCCTCAGCCACGGCTGTGGCGGAATCAACCTGCGGAGGCCCCGTGATCCGAATTTCTCGCGTCGTTCTCCTGGCTGCCCTGCTCACTTTTCGGATGGGGGTGGCGGTCGCTCAGGAACCGACGCCTCCGGGCTCATCGGTCTCGCTGCCCACCAGCAAGAGCTTGACGCTTCCCTCGCCCGGGCGCATCGGCAGCACCAACAGCTTTCCCGCCACGATCGCTCTTAGCCCCGACGGGCACTATGCCGCGCTGTTAAACGACGGCTATGGTACGCAGGAGACCATGGCCATGCAGTCGATCGCGGTGCTCGATCTGAAAACCAATCAACTGTCGGATTATGCCGACCAGCGCTTCGGCGAGGAAGTTCATCAAAGCTATTTTCTTGGCCTGGTCTTCAGCTCGGATGGCAAGCATCTCTATGCTTCGGTCGGTTCGGTCACAGATCCCGCTGGGCAGAAGCCCGGCGACACCGGGAACGGGATCGCGGTCTACAGCTTTGTTGAGGGCAAGGTTGCACCCGAACGATTCATTGCCATCGCACCCCAGTCGCTCGCTGCGGGGAAGCGAGTTGCGATCGGTCTGCAGAAGACGCCGGCGGGGACCGCGATTCCGTATCCGGCGGGACTGACGCTGCTGGCCGCTGGAGGTCGTGACCGGCTGCTGGTGGCCAACAATCTTTCCGATAATGTGGTGCTGCTTGATGTGGCGAGCGGCAAGGTGCTTAAGAGCTTCGATCTGAGCACCGGTGACCTGGTGCCATCTTCGTTTCCGTACACCGTCGTGGCCACGAGCGATGGCCGCCGCGCGTGGTGCAGCCTGTGGAATGCTTCCCGGGTGGCGGAGTTGGATCTGACGAACGACAAGATTGTGCGCTGGATCAAGTTGAAGGAGCCGGAAGATCCGATTGCGCCGGGCTCGCATCCCACGGCGATGCTGCTGAGCCCGGATGAGAAGTCGCTTTACGTCGCGCTCTCGAACATGGATATGGTTGCCCTGGTCTCGACTGAGAGTGGCGTCCCGCTTACTCTGCTGCACACCACGATTCGGAACCAAAACTTTGCGGGAACCAGTCCCCTTGCTCTGGCCCAATCCTCAGATGGCAACCGGTTGTTCGTTGCCGATGCATCGCTGAACGCGGTCGAGGTTCTCGACGTATCCAGCGTCGCTCGCGGTCCACAATTTATCGACAACGCCTTTGGGGGACCTCTGGGCTTTATTCCCACCGACTGGTACCCGAGCGCGCTCGCCGTCCACGGTGATGATCTCCTCATCGCAACGGCCAAAGGCGAGGGCACGCGTCCGAACAAGGGCTCGGGCAAGACGGCGTGGGAGGTAAGACACCACGAGCATCCCTACATTCCCACACTCTTGCGCGGATCGCTCGCGCGGCTCAATATTTCCGCGACTCTTCCCAAGCTTGAAGAACTCACACGCACCGTCGAACACGACAACCTGATGCATAACCATCCGGCAACCATCCAGTTTCCCGGCGGCAAGAATCCCATCAAGCACGTGATCTACGTGATCAAGGAAAATCGGACCTATGACCAGGTGCTCGGCGATCTGAAGGTTGGCGACGGCGATCCGTCGCTCACGCTCTATGGCGCCGACATCACGCCGAACCAGCACAAACTCGCGCTGCAATTCGGTGTGCTCGACAATTTCTACGACAGCGGAGAAGTTTCCGGGGACGGACATCTCTGGTCGACCGCCGCGATCACCAGCGACTACAACGAAAAGACCTGGCAGATCGCCTATCGCGGGCACGAGCGAACTTACGATTTTCAGGGTACGGTCGCCGATGAATTTCCGCTCGATCATAAGCAGCCGGACATCGACGATCCTTTCACCGGTTTTCTGTGGGACAACGTGGCTCGCAACCGCCTTAGTTATCGCGACTACGGGGAATATGTGAATGCCGAGTGGTGCAATAAAACGCGCAAAGCTGCCTCGCCGAAGCAGGGAACGCCTTCGGCCGAGGAAACGCCTTGCCTGCGGACGGAGCTACATCAGGGAGATTCGTTGCCGCCGAATGTCGGAGACCCGCACGGCGCGCCGAGCCCATACCCGTGGACGGTGCCGCTGTTCAAGGGGGTTAAGCCGACCAAGGCGGTGCTGCGCGATCACATCGACGCTCTGTATCCTGATTTCAATACCGATTATCCCGACCAGCTCCGCGCCGATGAATTCCTCAACGAGTTTGCCGCCTACACTCACGCCCGTGAGTCGCACGAAGGCGAGGATTTTCAATTGCCGGCTTTCGTTCTGCTCTATCTTCCCGACGATCACACCGGGGGCACACGTTCGGAACGGCCGCGTCCGGCGGCCTCGGTGGCGGACAACGATTTGGCGCTGGGCCGGGTGGTGGATGCGGTCTCGCACAGCCCCTACTGGGACGATACGGCTATCTTTGTTCTCGAAGATGATGCGCAGGACGGAGGCGACCACATTGATGCCCATCGATCCACCGCGTTTGTGGTCAGTAAATATTCCCCCGGCAAGGCGGGGGAGCCTTACGCGGATCATCGCTTTTATACGACTGTGAATGTGATTCATACGATGGAGATGCTGCTCGGGCTGCCGCCGATGAACCAGAATGACGCCTACGCACCCGCTATGGGGCCACTGTTTTCGGGAGCAGGGGACCAGCCTGCGTTCAAAGCGGACTATCGCAATCTTAAGAACGGCCTGATCTATGAGACCAACAAGCGTGATGCCAAGGGCGCGAACGAATCGGCACACATGGACTTTTCGCGTCCGGACGCGGCGGGGGCAGCACGCCTGAATCAGGTGCTGTGGCGCGATCAGAAGGGCGACACGCCGGTCCCGGCGCCCAAGCATACGATGTTTCCGGCGGGAACCAATTAGCAGCTGGAGACTTGTTCTCCCACGGGTTTCCAGAATGGGAAAGCCAATTCCAACTACCAAGTTGGAATCAGGCACGCTTGTGACTTGATTTTATTGATTGCCCATAGGTCCGGGATGAGCACCGCTGCACAGCGAGCTCATCGCCGGGCAAGGGTTCGAGTCCCGAAGCGACACCATGCCCCGGCGCCCCGGCTGGCACCTCGGCGGACCTCGGCTTTACACTAAAGATGTGAAGATCGCACTCGGGCAAATCAACCCAACCGTCGGAGATTTTTCCGGCAACGCTGCCAAGATCATCAAATTCTCCCGTCGCGCGCAAGCCAGCGGGGCTGGACTCATTCTGTTCCCGGAACTGTCCGTCTGTGGCTATCCTCCGCGCGATCTGGTGGAACGCTCTTCGTTCGTGGCCCGCAATCAGGAGACGGCCGAGCACATTGCGGCCGAAACGCACGGGATCGCGGTGATCTGTGGGCTGGTGACGCCGGCGGAATCGGAAACCGGCAAGTCCGTGATGAATTCCGCGGCGCTGTTGCAGGACGGCAGAGTTGCCTTTCTGCAGTCGAAGATGTTGTTGCCCACCTACGACGTATTCGACGAAATGCGCAACTTCGCCCCGGCAAAAAGCCAGAGCTTGTTCTCATTCTGCGGCAACCGCGTGGCGCTGACGATCTGCGAAGATGCCTGGAACGACAAGCTGTTCTGGCCCAAACGGCTGTACACGGTCGATCCCATCGAGGCTCTGGTAAGGGCAGGCGGCAACCTCGTTCTAAATATTTCTGCGTCGCCCTTCTGGATCGGCAAACGCGAGGTGCGCCGCGACATGCTGGCCGCCATCGCGCGCCACCATAAGGTCCCGGTAGCGATGGTGAATCAGGTCGGCGGCAATGACAGCCTGGTATTTGACGGATCGAGTATCGTTCTCAACGCCGAGGGAAAAATCATCGCGCAAGGATGTTCGTTTGAAGAAGACTTGATCTTTTTCGACTCCAACACGCTCATCGGCGAGTTGCACACACAGATGGAGGGTGAAGACGCCAGCGTGTATGCGGCCCTGGTCCTGGGCACCCGCGACTATATGCGAAAGTGCGGATTTCAAAAAGCGATCATCGGCCTCAGCGGTGGAATCGATTCGGCGCTGACTGCGGTGATTGCAACGGACGCCGTCGGTCGGGAAAATGTGATTGGAGTGGGCATGCCGGGGCCGTATTCTTCGCCGGGATCCATCGAGGATGCGCGCACGTTGGCGAAGAATCTGGGCATACGGTTCGAGGTGATATCGATCAATGGCGTGTTCGAAACTTACCGGCAGGCGTTGATGGAGGTGTTCGCCGGTCAGAAGGAAGACACTACGGAAGAGAACCTCCAGTCCCGCGCGCGGGGCACACTGCTGATGGCGCTCTCCAATAAATTCGGCGCTATCGTGCTCTCCACGGGCAACAAAAGCGAACTGGGAGTGGGCTACTGTACACTTTATGGGGACATGGTCGGGGGACTGGCGGTCATCTCAGATGTTCCCAAGACCCTGGTGTACCGGTTGAGTCATTGTGTGAACTCGCGGCGGCCGGTGATTCCGCAGTCTACGCTGGAGAAGCCGCCCTCAGCGGAATTGCGGGCTGACCAGAAAGATAGCGACTCGCTCCCCCCCTACGAGATTCTGGACGCAGTGCTCGAGGATTACGTGGAAGACGCGCATTCGGTGGAACGCATTGCAGCTGATCATGGTTTTGATACCGAGATCGTGCGGCGCGTAGTCCGTATGGTGGACCGCGCAGAATACAAGCGCCAGCAGGCTGCGCAGGGAATCAAGATTTCTCCCAAAGCTTTCGGTTTCGGCCGCCGATTTCCCATCGCGGCGAAGAGCGAGGTTTGAAAATATCTATCAGGCAGGCCGCTGTGCCGGCTTCAAAAATATTCTCTGAGAAGTTGAAATCGAAAGGAAACCCATGCGCCCTTTTCTTAGGTCGATTCTTATTCTGGTGCTAACCGGCGGTCTGGCAGCCGCGCAATCTTCGGCTGCGAAATCGCCGGAAAAAGCCCCCTCTGCAGTCGCTGTTAGTCTTCCTTCAGATGCCACCGTGGATTCGTTCCTGGAGCAAACTTTTGGTTACCAACCCCAGCTGAGCTGGAAGATTTCGAGCATCAAGCCGGCGCCGGTGCCGGGACTGGCGCAGGTTGACGTGGTTCTCGCCACCCCTCAGGGGCAACAGCTTAGCCGGTTTTACGTTACCCCGGACGGCGAGCACGCGATTGTGGGCGATATCATCCCATTCGGCCCGAAGCCTTTCGAGCCGGTGAAGAAGACGCTGGAGAAGGGGATTATGGGGCCGTCGCGCGGACCGAGAACCGCCGCGGTGACAGTTGTGGAGTTCGGCGATCTGCAATGTCCGGCTTGCAAGGCGGCGCAACCGGGAATCGAGGCACTGATCGCGGCCGAACCGAATGCCCGCTTTGTCTTTCAGAACTTTCCGCTGGAGATGCACAACTGGGCGGCCAAGGCAGCGGCCTATGCCGAATGCGTGGGGCAGGCGTCGAATGAGGCTTTCTGGAAGTTCATCGCAAAGACCTACGAAACCCAATCCGATATTACGGCCGAAAATGCCGATGAAAAGCTGACGGCGCTGGCGGACGCCTCCGGGGTCAAGGGTGGCGAAATCGCGGGTTGTGCTATTACGCCGGTCACGAAGGCTCATGTGGACGCGTCCATCGCCCTAGGGAAGGCGGTGAATGTGACTGGCACGCCCACCCTGTTTATCAACGGGCGCAGCATTGGAAATATAAGTCAGGTTCCGGCGGAAACGTTGAAGGGATTAGTGGATTTTGCGGCGAAGCAAGAGAAGTGAAGCTAGTTCTGGGTGACCCAGATTTCATTCGTGGTATAGCCACGATCGGCCACCACATGCGGGGTGATGATGATCAACAGTTCGTCATCTTCCTTCATGCGATTGTTGTCGACCAAGGCTTGATTTAAACCGGGGATGGCGGCAAGGCCGGGGATGCCGCTGATGGTGTACTCATCGTTGGTGGTGATTTCGCCTGCAATGACGGCGGGCTCGCCATCCCGAAGGCGTATGCTTCCTTGATATTCCTGGTTGCTGATCACCGGTACTCCATTCGCGCTGCTTCCGGTCAGGGAGCGCAACTGCAACTCAAGCTTCAGGCTGACCTCCCGGTCACCGTGAATGACGGTGGTCGCCTTGATGTTCAATCCCAGGTCCTCGTAACTGACCGAAGGGAACGGGGGTACGTAAGTTTGATTTCCCAGCACCTGGGAGATCGCCGGTGAATTGAAAACGGGTGCGTAGGAAGCGTTCAGAATGGGATAGCGCTCGCCTACGTGGAAGGTGGCTTCCTTGCCTTGTCCGGCCCGCAGGGTCGCATTGGTCAAGCTGCGAGCCCAGGATTCATTGAGGGAAAGAGCCGCGGTCAAGTGATCTAGGCTCACTCCGGAAAGAGTGAGGCCACCGCCAAAGGTGGCCAGCGGCTGGCTGAAAACGGAATTCCCCCCGCCCTGCAATTGCGCCAACAGGCCGGAAAGCGCAGAACTTCCCGCCGCATTGATGCCCCCGGAAGAAATCAACTGGTTGACCAGAGACGAAATGCTCTGCCCGCCCAGCCCTGCCAGCGCGGCCACCGGAAGGTTGAAAAGATTAAAAGTGTCGGGGATGTGCATACCGATGTCGCGCGTGAAGTTGTGGTCGATTTCATAGACCTTGATATCGAGCACGACTTGCGGACGGTCGGTGGACAGCTGCTGGAGAAGTAATGTGCAGGCGTGCAGCGTGGCTTGGGGTGCGCGCACTTCGAGGGTCCCCAGTTGTCCGGAACTGATTTTCTGGAAGTCGCAGATATTGCGAAGCGAAGTGACCAGCTCGGTTGCTTCCTGCGGAGAGCTGGCGCCGGGCACCACAAAAGTGGCGAGCGACATGCGGTCAAACTGTTTGTGATTCTCTGGATTATCGGCCGCCAGCAGCAACTGGTGCGCGTCGAGAGCGGTCCACATGATTTTGCTTACCCGACATGCCAGGTTGAGAGCGGTGAAGAAGTCGACATTGTCCACAAAAAAGCGCACTGGTTTGGTCTGCACCGAATCGTCGAACTGTGCGCTTACTCCATAGGCGGATGCGAGTTCGGTGAAAAGCCCGCGCACATCGCCGCGGTAGTGAAAGGTCGCGAGCTCGGTTTTGGGTTCCAGGTGGATCTCAGCCGATTCGGCCAGCAAAGACGGAAGCCCAACTGGCGCGGGACCGGCTGCGTCGTCGAGCAGAGCATTGGCCAGGCGCTTCTGGAGGTAGTCATTGTCCGGGTCAAGCTTCAGGGCTGCGCGATACTCAGCTACGGCTTGTTCGCGCTGGACGTTGGCCAGGAGTGCGTCGCCGCGTCTGTTGTGTTCAAAAACCAATTGCGATTTCGCGACTTCCCGCGCGGAAAAGAAATGAGTATCGTTCGGAGCCAGCCGCGAAGCTTCGTCGAAGGCGGCGAAGGCTTCTGGCAATTGGCTGTGCTTTTCCGATTTCAGCCCGAGGGCGTAAGCGATGCGGGCGTCCTTGAGATCCTGCTTCGAAGGCACGCAGTTGATTCCACCCGGAACGCCGTTGCCGCAGGAGATGGCGGGGGGATCGAGGACCTCATGGTTGGCGGCAAGCGCGGGACGACCGGCCAGCGCCGCCAAAAAGCAAGCCGAGAGGATGAGACGCAGCCAACGCATTCGGTTGATTTTACCTTGCCCCGAGGCTTCCGCAGATAACTAATGGTACGCGGCCCTTCGGTTTTCACCGGTTTTCTCGCAGACGGGTGCCGGGGGTGAGGGCGAAAGCGCAGATAGAACGAGGGAGGGTGGTGTTCTTGCGGGACGGACTCGCAACCCGGGATCAGCTCAGCATGAGCCGCTCAATGGCGCGCGCCTTGCCGGTCTTCTGGTCGCAGTCGATGACTACAGCACACAGGCGGACGTCGCCAGTGGCGGGCTCGAAGCGTACCGGCATGCCATTGAGGAACTTATTGACCACCAGCTCTTTTTTGACCCCGATCACGCCGTCATAAGGACCGGTCATGCCCACGTCGGTGATGTAGGCCGTTCCGTTCGGCAACACGCGCTCATCCGCCGTGGGGACGTGGGTATGGGTGCCGACTAGGGCGGTGACGCGGCCGTCGAGGTACCAGCCCAGGGAGATCTTTTCGGAGGTGGCTTCGGCGTGGAAGTCCACGAAAATAATCTTGGCCTCGATTTGCTTCAAAAGCTGGTCGGCGATTCGAAAAGGATCGTCGTTCGAAGCCATGAACACGCGTCCCTGAAGGTTGATCACGGCGTAAGGAACTTTGGCTTTTTGGCCCTGATACAGGCCCCAGCCGGGCATATCCGCGGGGTAGTTCGCGGGACGCAAGACCCGGCGCGCCGGACCGTGGCCGTTGCCTTCGACCATTTGGAAGTAATCCAGAATTTCACGCTTGTCCCAGACATGGTTACCGGTAGTGATGACATCGATATTCAGCTCAAAGAGTTCCTCGGCCAGGGCGGGGGTAATGCCGAAACCAGCCGCCGAGTTCTCCCCATTGGCGATGATGAGATCGATGGCCTGGTCGCGGACAATGCCGGGAAGCCGATCCTTGACAATGTTGCGCCCGGGCCGCCCGAAAATATCGCCGATGAAGAGGATTCGCATGCATGTCGGCCCACCGGAGAGTACAGATCGCATCCTCCGGGGAAAGGACGAAGCTTGATGGTAACACCATAGCTTGAGAGGAAATCCGGGGTAGCGTCGGTTCAGTCTGTGCCGAGCAAAACCGTCGGGGAGGCATGGCCAGACGGCCCCGCTTCCTGAACTTCAATAAGTCAGTAGTTCTCAAACCAGTAAGCTCTTTCCCAAGTTCGTTCCCCGGTGTATATCTCGTGAATGACTAAAGGCAGCCAACTATCTCTCGTGCGAAGTGGAGGGACAAGGCTGGTGGCTCTCGCAACTCTGGGGCTGCTCGCAACTTGCGGAGCACAGGCGCAGAGCGCTTCGACAAGCCCCAATGGATTCGGGATGCGGCCTTCCGGGCAATCGGGATGGGACGCCGAACAGGAGAGTTCTGTCGGCCTGACGGCTTTGAAGTTTGCGGAAAGCAGTGTGGTCGGCGGCGACTCGACCACGATCACGTTGAGCCTGGCGAATCCCGCGCCTGCTGCTGGGGCGAGGATTTCGCTTAGCATTTCCGATCCCACGTTGGTGTTAACTCCGGCGAGCGTTAGAGTCGCAGGCGGTGAAACCAGCTTGAGTTTTCCGGTCTCCACTTATGCGGTAACAGACGCGGAGTCGATTACAGTTCGGGCGCAATATGGCGCTGCGACTGTGAGCGCCGATCTTTTGGTTCTTCCGGCGACCGCAGCTCCATTCACGGTAAGTGTTCGGCCAGCCAACGTGACCGTGGAGCAGGGCAAATCCGGTTCCGCCACCGTCACCAGCAAAGTGAATACCGGGTTCGATCATTCCCTGCAATTGAAAGCCGCCGGCGAGCCCGCCGGAATAAATCTGACATTGAACCCGAAAGTGATAGCGGCGCCGGGCTCGGGGACGTCCAAGTTGAACATCAGCGTGGGTAGCAGTGTGCCGGCCGGCAGTTATCCACTGACGATAACGTCGAGCGAGGGTGGCGATTCGGCCTCGGCTAAGACGACTTTGAAAGTGATCAGTAGTTCGGGCAATCCGGACGCGACGTTCAAAGGCTGCTGGTACAAGCAAGGTGGCCACAGCTATCAGGCGGTCGATCTCTCTCTAGGCAATCCCGGGACGTATGCCTTCAACGCGCTCCTCTACCACGGTACGACCTGTAATGCCAACGATGTGGCGGATCAAATTGGATTTGGCGAGTCAATCGATTTTGGCGTGGGGGAATGGACCTTCTGGTTCACCGCCTTCGCTGATCAAACTGATATGTCGGCGTTGTGGTATGTGGGAGCGGATCGTTCTCAGTGCGTGAGTTACGAGGCGGCGCCGGATTGCTGATTGGGGTGAATTCAGGCGGTAGGCTGCTCGGCAATTCGCTTGACCTCGCGCAGCATGGCTTTGCGAATCAGACCGGAAAAACCACAGATCCCGAGCCAGTACGCTCGGAACTTTAACGTTGCGGCGCGCCCAAAGGTCTGAATGCGTGTTTCGGTGGTGAGGTGTGTGCCGTTATTCGACGGATTGAGCGAGAAGCTCAAAACAGCCCTGGCGTAGCCTTGACGGTGAAAATCCGCGAACTGGAGTGGCGTGAGCTCGCCGACGATCCCTCCATCAGGCCTCCAGAAGCGGCCAGCGATACCTAAGACCAGCGCGCGTCTCGGAATCGCAGCGAGTTCGAGAAAGGGTCCCCGCACATTTTCGGCCGCGTCTGGTTCCCCAGTTTTACTGCGGCCGCGGCCATAACCGCGAATTCGCATGAGAACCCGCACGACGGGTAGGTCCGAGAAACGGGCTTGTTCCAGAGCGGCATAGGTTTTCTCATCGGAGGCGTGCACGAATACCGAGTGGCTGGCGCTCACCTGGTACTGCGGCAGCCACTGGTCGATGGCTCCGGTCAAGGTGCCAACTCTGCGGTTCGCAGGAAGTCGTAGTTTCCTGCGGGATTCAATTGCAGATTATGCACGCGTTTGTTGTGAACAAGAACGTTGTCCAGATACCAGAGGTCGATGTAGGGCAGTTCGTCGGCGAGGATGAGTTGCAGTTCAGCGTAGGTTGACTTGCGCTTGGCCTGATCGACTTCGCGGCGGGCCTGGTCGATCAAGGCGTCTACTTTCGGATTCGAATAGTAGCCCCGGTTTGCGCCGTTCGGCGGAAACTTTGCGGAGTGAAACGCGTATTCGAAAATATCCGGATCTTCGTTGCCGCCGATCCAGCGCAGGCTGTAGAGCTGAAATGCGCCGTGGGTGACGTCGGCGAAGAAGGTAGCGAACTCGAATGTGCGAATGTCGAGGACGATGCCGACTTCACGCAACTGCTGCTGCATAACGGCGACCATTAAACGGGTGTTCTCATCGGTGGAAGTCTTCATCGTGAGATGAAAGCGCACACCGTTAACCGCAGGGTGTCCGGCCGAGTCGAGCAACTTTTTCGCCGTGCCGGGATCGTGATCATAGACGGGAACGTTGCCCTCGTAGGCCCAACTCTGTGGCGGAAGGATGCTGCGGGCCGGCTGCGCTTCGTCGCGCCAGAGATACTCGATCATCGGCTTGCGATCGAGGGCATAGGCGATGGCTTGGCGCACACGCGTGTCGCGCAGGAGCGGATCACGCAGGTTGAATCCCATATAAGCCAACACGGTTCCAGGAGCGTGTTCCACGGCGAGCGACGGATTGCGCTCGAGCGTGAGTACGGTATCCGGGGTGAGCGCGTTGATGGCGGCGTCGGCGCTGCCTTTACGCAATTCAAGCGCGCGCGTGGTGGCATCGGGAACTACTGCAAAGCGTATCCGCGGCAGCTTGGCCTCATCGCCCCAGTAATCGTTGTTACGTTCGACAATGACCTCTTTGTCGGTTTCGGCGCTGACGAACTTAAACGGTCCGGAGCCGATGGGATGCGTGGTTATTTCACTTCCGCAGCCGAAAGGGACGATACCCATCGCGCCGTCAGACAGATTCCAAAGCAGGGTGGCGGAAGGTTCCTTCAAGTGAAAGATCACGGTGAAAGCGTCGGGCGCCTCCAGGTGGTCGACGAAGCGATAAACCGCCGCTTTGGTGCTGCGAACCTTGCCCTGAATCAGGGAATCGAAGGTCCACTTCACGTCCCCCGAGGTGAGCGGGCGTCCGTCATGAAACTTAACGCCGTGATGCAGGTGAAAAATGTAGGTGCGCGAGTCGGGAATTTCCCAGCGCTCGGCGAGTCCGGGCGCGACATCGAGATTGTCTCCGCGCGAGAGTAGATCGTCGAAGATGAGGTTGTCGATGCGCTCCGACTGGGCATCGACGCCAATTCGCGGATCCAGATTTGTGGGGCTCGATTCGATCAACATCACCAGCGTATTAGGATCGGGCTTGCTGGAGCAGGCTGATAGAAACAGTGTGAAGGCAAGGGCGGCAAAGGTAGCGAACCCCTTCAAACAACGTTCTTGCGGCGCCGTTCGTCTCATTCCAGTTCGGTGGCCATCTGATAGAGGTTGTTCACGGTTTTCCAATTGCGGGTGGTGGCGCGAACGGAGAGCAACTTTTCAAACGCGTTGTTGGAGAGCTTGGTCTCGCCATATCCACCCGGACAGTAAAGATAAACGGCCTTGCGCGAGTGGTGAAACTGGTCTGCCTCTGCGGGCAGCTTCGCCAATGTTTGCACGGCGGACGGCGCCGGGGCTTGCGACAGAAAAGTGATGTGCAACCTCGAACTGTCGATCCCGGCTTGGGTGAGGAAAGGATTGTTCTTGATGACCACGCCCATTTCCATCGCGGTTAGCAAAATAACCGGCACGGTGAAACCAAAGTCAGAAAGTATTTGTTTTTCAATCTTCTCGCAGAGCTTTGCGGCCGAGCTTTCTTTGCTGCGAAAAACCACGTTTCCGCTTTGTATATACGTTTGCACTTGCTCGAAGCCGAGCGCGCCCAGGGAGGTTCGAAGAGCCTCCATCTTCATGCGGTTGTGGGAGACAAGGTTGACGCCCCGCAGCATGGAGATAAAAGTCGGCATGTTTCAAGGATACGAGATTTTACCCAGCACCGCCGCACGTTTTGCACCGCTCGCGGAAGGCACGTTAGAAGGGCGCCGGTGCCAGGTTTCGTGGGCCAGTACGGCGAAGGCTACGGCTTCTTTTGCCGCGGAAGGCAGGCCAAACTCATCGGAAAATCGCAGGCGCAAGCCGAGCGGCGTGAGATCACGGGTCAACATCGCGACGAGAGTAGAGTTTTTCGCTCCGCCCCCGGAAAGAATCATTTCTTGAAACGCGGACCTTCGCGAGAGAGCTGGTTTTTGTGCGGCGCAGCGTTGCACGGCTTTGGCAATCGACTTTGCCGTCAGGGCGGTTGCCGTGGCCACGGCATCCTGCTTGCGACAACCCTTGCAGCTTCTCAGGAAGTCGCGGACGAACTCGCGGCCAAATTCCTCGCGGCCTGCGGTCTTGGGAGGATCTCGCAGGAAGAAATTGCGCCGCAACCATGCATGGACGACGGGATCAAGAATCTTTCCGGAGGCAGCGATTCTCCCCCCCCGGTCGAAGGGTTGGCCAAAGAGTTCTTCGGTGACGGCATCGATCACCATGTTGCCGGGCCCGGTATCGAATGCGGTAACGTCCGTTACGGCTGCGCCGGCGGGGATCACGGTAAGGTTGGCGATGCCGCCGATGTTCTGCACGATTCTTCCGGCGTGCGCATCGCGGAACAACAAGTAGTCAAGGAAGGGAACGAGGGGAGCACCCTTGCCGCCGGCCGCCATGTCGGCCGGTCGAAAATCTGAAACTACCGGAGCGCCTACGCGTGCAGCGACGACTGCGCCTTCGCCCGTCTGCCAGGTAGCTGTGATCTTGCGGCCCAGAAAACGCTGCGGCTCGCCCTGGTGATAGAGGGTCTGGCCGTGGCAGCCGACCAAATCCGTTTTCACGCGAAACTGGCGCTCGGTGGCCAGGATCGCGTCGGAATAAAGTTCACCGAGGAGGAAATTTAGGCGCGAGAGATCAGCTACGCTGGCGCGCGAGGCATTCATCGCCGCCAGCACCGCCGCGCGAACCTTCTGGGGGTAAGAGAATTCTGCGTGGCCGAGCAATTGGAAACTTGCGTCGGGGGAGGCCGACTTGCGCGAGGCGACATGCCCGTCCATACGCACCAAAGCGACATTGATGCCGTCGGCGGACGTTCCGCTCATTATCCCGGCAACGATCATGCCCTTGTTTTTCATCGTCTTGATCGCGCCCGTCGCGCAGTCTGCTTATATTCATTCTCAGCTCGGATCAGACCTTGCAATCGCACTTGTTCGCTGAATTCCCAGAGCTTTCGCGGAAGTTTCTCGACCGGCGCACCCAAAGGAGCTTGCCTACTGTGGAATGGAATTGCGGATTTCTTCTTGAAGGCCAGAACTCGCCGTACTGCGTCCGCCACGCGCTCGGCGAAGTGCGGTTCGCGTTCGGTCGTTTTTATAAGCTCTTCGTAAGCTTGTACGATGTAGCCTTCGCGATGGCAGACGAGGCACAAATCTCCGCCGGCGCGGATGTGTTCGACCGCGGCCTCGCCCACAGACGCTGCCGATAGGAGCGCTCCCATTTCCAGGTCGTCGGATAGGACGAGATTTCGATAGCCGATGCGCTTGCGCAGGATATCGGTAATCCAAATTCTCGAGATCGACGCTGGAGTTTTATCGTGCGTCACGTCCGGATACGCCGCATGAGAAATCATCACCATCGGCAACTGCGCACGGAGCGCGCGGTAGGGAAACAGGTCCTCGGCCCAAAGCTTTTTCAGTGGCTTGTGAATGACCGGCAGCTTGTGATGGCTGTCGAGTTTGCCTTCCCCGAGACCGGGGAAATGTTTGCCACACCCCCAAACTTTCGAAGCGCGAAGGCCGGCGAGAAATTGACGTGCATAGGAAGCCGTTTCGCGCGGGTTCGCCGAGACCGCGCGCGAACTCATTACGCTGCGCGAGGCATGGAAGGCGAGATCGAGCACAGGGGCGAAGTCAACATTGAATCCCAGAGCGCGGCAGTTTTCTCCGATCAACTGGCCGTGCTTATGGAAGAGCCTGCGGTCACCGCTGGCGAATACATCTGCCGCCGATGGCGTTGATCCGAGCGCGTCGCGAAATCGGTCGACACTGCCACCTTCGAGGTCGACGCAGGTGAACAGGGGTGTAGAGACGCACTTCTGACAATCGCGCAGGAGACGCCAGGTCTGCTCCGCGTTCTTGATGTTCCGCGCGAACAAGATCACTCCCCCGGGCTGTAAACGGGTGAGCAGGGTGCGAAGGCGCAGCTCCAGTTCTGTGCCGTCGAAGCCGACGACTAAGAGTTGGCCCACGCTGTCCTTCATTCTGGATTTCTGCAGCCTGACGCTCATCTCAGATTTCCTTCTTCAACTCCGCCAACAAATTCAGAGCCTCCAGCGGCGTGAGCCGGTTCAAGTCCACCGCGCGTAGCTTCTCCAGAACGGGCTGCGAAAGCGGCGTGAAGATGGTTAACTGCGTGGGAGGAGGCGTAACTCCGGGCGATAGATGTTCCGTCAGTTCGTGCTCCGCCGATTCGTGCTCGGTCAGCACTTCGCGGGCGCGTGTGATTACTTCATTCGGCAGGCCTGCCAGCTTGGCGACTTCGATGCCGTAGCTACGGTCGGCAGCGCCGGGCTCGACTTTGCGGAGAAAAACAATCCCGCCTCCGGTTTCCTTTACTGAGACGTGATAGTTTTTCACTCCGGCGAGCTGCTTGGCCAATTCTGTAAGTTCGAAGTAATGCGTGGCGAATAGAGTCTTGGCGCGTACTCGGGCATGGAGGTATTCGACGGCGGCCCAGGCAATCGCGAGACCGTCATAGGTTGAAGTGCCCCGGCCAACTTCGTCAAGCAGGATGAGCGAGCGCGCGGTTGCGATGTGCAGAATCGCCGCCGTTTCTGTCATCTCGACCATGAAGGTGGAGCGGCCGCGGGCCAGATTGTCGCTGGCGCCGATGCGAGTGAAGACGCGGTCGACCACGCTGAGACGCGCCGAGCGGGCGGGAACGAACGAGCCCATTTGCGCGAGGATCACGATCAGGGCGGTTTGCCGCAAGTAGGTAGACTTGCCGCCCATATTCGGTCCGGTCAGCAGCAGGATGGTGTTCGTGGACGCGTTCAGATAAAGATCGTTGGGGACAAAGCGCTCGCTGCCTCCGGCCATTTCCTGCTGCTCGATCACGGGATGGCGGCCTTCGATGACTTCGAGCTCGCCAGCCTCTCCTTCTGTGGAAGCCAGGAGCTGTGGCCGGCAGTAATTGCGCAGGGCTGCGATGTGGGCCAGCGAAGCCAGCACATCCACTTCGGCCAGCGCCAGCGCGGTCTGGCGAATGCGCTTCGCCTCCGCAGCGATTGCGGTGCGCAACTCGGTGAACCGGCGTCGCTCGATCTCGACGATTTTCTCCTGGGCGTCGAGAATCTTGGCTTCGTACTCTTTTAGTTCGGGCGTGGTGAAGCGCTCTGCGCCGACCAGGGTCTGTTTGCGTTCGTAATCCTGCGGGACGAGGTGCAGGTTGGGCTTCGAAACCTCCATGTAGTAACCGAAGATGGAGTTGAACTTGACCTTGAGCGAGCTAATTCCGGTGCGTCCGCGCTCGCGCTGCTCGATCTGCGCCAGCACTTGTTTGCTGTTGCGGGAGAGTTCTCGCAGCTCATCGAGATCGGGGTCGACGCCCGCGGCAATCACTCCGCCGTCAGCAAAGCTCAATGGCGGTTCGGGGACGATTGTCTTTTCGATGCGGTCGAGCAGGTCGTCGAGTTCGTCGAGCGCTGCGTGCAGAGTTTTAAGCCGCTCGGCCGCTAACTTCGAGAGGGCTTGCTTGATGGCGGGAATCTTTGCCAGGGAGGCTGCCAGAGCCAATACATCCCGCGGATTCGCGGTCTCCAAGGTAACGCGGCTGAGCAGTCGTTCCAGGTCGAGGACGCCATCCAGGGCGCGGCGCGATTCTTCGCGGGCGATAGTCTGTTGCACGCCGGCTTCTACGGCGTCGAGGCGCGCATCGATCTCGGCGCGATCCAGCGACGGTCGCAGCAGCCAAGCGCGCAGCAGACGCTTGCCCATGGGAGTGATGGCAGCATCGATGGAGCGAAATACCGTGACGCCCGCGTCAGTTCCGGCAAATAGCGGCTCGATCAACTCCAGGTTGCGGACGGTGACGGCATCCAGCACGAGACAGTTCTGGCGCTCGTACCAGCCAATACGATCGACGTGAGTGAGCAATCCGCGCTGCGTGGAGCGAACATAGTAGAGAATCGCCCCCGCAGCCGCGGCAGCCGCCGTGCGTCCTACGAGGCCAAATCCTTCGAGCGACAAAACACCGAAATGATTCTCCAAGAGAGGGATTGCATGGTCAGGTGCAAAGATCCAGTCGTCGAGCGGAGTCTCGGTGCAGGTGGCTCCGGAAGCGCGTGGCTGTGGGGACAGACCTCGGCTGTTTTTTTCCGGATTATTCTTTGGTTCGCTGATTTTGTCCTGGTGGACCTTGTCGCGGCCGATTTGGGCATCGAACAGCGGCGCCGCCGATCCATACAACAATTCCTTCGGGCGCAGTTGCTCCAGTTCTTCGCGCACGCGCCGCAGCGCGGATTCCCCGGAAAACTCGGTGGCGCGGAATTCTCCGGTGGAAAGATCCAAGGCGGCGAAGCCTACCCGGTCACCGACTTGCGCCAGTGCGGCGAGGAAAGTGTTTTCTTCCGAACCCAGCAGCGAATCCGCGGCCGTTCCGGGGGTGACGACTCGGGTAACTTCGCGGCGAACCAGTTTCGCGCCAATTTGTTTCCTGGCCAGCCGCGGATCTTCCATCTGCTCGCAGATGGCCACCTTGAAACCCTTGCGGATCAGTTTGCCGATGTAAGCTTCCGCCGCGTGGTGGGGAACTCCGCACATGGGCACGGCGACGCCTTTCTCTTTGTTGCGCGAGGTCAGCGTAATCTGCAGTTCTTTGGCGGCGACGATGGCATCGTCAAAGAAGAGCTCGTAGAAATCGCCGAGGCGGAAGAATAGCAGCGCGGTGGGATGTTCTTTCTTGACGGCGGCGTATTGCCGCATCAGCGGAGTGGAGGGCTCGGTCATGCGTTCGGTCAGCAGCGGGGGCTTGGCGCGGATTATAACAAAGCCGCACTCGCCGATTGGTGAGCCCGGGCACCCGGGCGCAAGCGAAATCTTAGTTGACGCAGCTTCTTCCACAGTGTTTAGCTGATGCATGGAACTGCGCAAAGATCCGATCACTCGTTCCTGGGTTATTACCGGGGACGATCCCGTCGAACCGAGTCCGCGTCCTGAGACGGCCTGCCGCTTTTGTCCCGATGCGGCCAACGCCACGCAGTTGATTTCTTCAGTGCCGAGCGCGGGGGCATGGTCGGCGCGATCGGTAGTGCACCCCACTCCGCTTTATCACATCGAAGGGGAACCATGCCGGCGTGGGGACGGCATTTATGATCGCATGAGTTCGGTGGGCGCTCATGAAGTTCTGGTCGAGAATCCCCGGCATGACCGCCATCTGTGGAATGCCAACGACGATGAGATTGGACAGTTTTTGCGCCTGGCCGCCGAACGCATTTTGGACCTCAAGCGCGATCCGCGCATCAAGTACGTCAGCTTCTTCAAGGATTACGGCAAAAATGCAGGACAGGAATTCGGTCATCCCACTTCGCAGATCACGGCTACGACGTTCGTGCCGCGGCGCGTGCTGTACGAACTGCGCGCGGGACGCGAATATTTCATCAGCAAGGAGCGCTGCGTCTTTTGCGACATTCTGACGCAGGAGGAGCGGCAGGCAGCGCGGGTAATTGAGGCGCGCGGCGATTACGTTGCCCTTGGCCCCTACGCACCTCGCGTACCCTACGAAACCTGGATTCTGCCACGCAATCACGAAGCATCCTTCGAGCGAACCGGATTAACCAAGCCGGGACTGCGAGTGAATCTTGCAGCCCTGCTGCGCCGGACGCTGCAGCGGGTACGCACATTCACCGAGGACTTCCATCTGGTGCTGCACACCTCGCCCAACAGCTTGCATCCCTCGAAGACTCTGGGATACTGGAAAACAATCGACGAGGATTATCACTGGCACATTGAAATCATGCCGGTACTGGCGACCAAGGCGCGGTCTTACACGTTCAAGGAGGTGTACTACTCACCGGTGAGCTCAGAGACGGCGGTGCGGCAGATGCGCGAGGCCAAGATCGACGGGTGAAATTGACTGTGACCTCAGCGCACTGATTGGTTCGGACGGGCTGAAGGGACGGCCCTCGAAGGTTCCCTGACGGCTGCAGTCCTCGCTCAGGAGATGCCCGCCGAAAAGTATAGCCTGCATTGCCCTATTCCTCGGAGCGTCCTTCGCCCTGACCTCCGGGAATCCTCCCGCTGGAACCTATAGAAACGAAAAACAAAAGGTTCTGTGGCGGAAACTCGAATCCAGCATTCAGGATGTTGACCGCGTCTCGACAGTGATGGGCATCGCGATCGAAGACCTCAACACCGGCGATCAGTATTTCCTCCACGAGAATGAGGTTTTTGCCCAAGCCAGCACGATCAAAAGCCGGTCCTGGCCAATCTGTATCTCCAGGCGCAGTCAGGCCGGCTGACCCTCACCGATCTACACACGGTGCAGTCCTCTGACCTGGTTCCTGATAGCGACATCATGGGCGGACTCACGCCAGGCATTACTCGCGCCACCTTGCGCGACCTCGCAACCATGATGGTTGCGGTCAGCGACAATTTCGCGACTAACGTGCTCATCGACCGGGTGGGCATGGAAAACGTAATCGCCGTGCTCGATTCGCTCGGACTTGAGCATATTCGCCTGCGGCGGAAGATGATGGACCTCGAAGCGGCAAAGCAGGGTCGCGAGAATATTTCCACTCCGCGCGTGATGATGCGGCCGCTCGAGGCAATTTACCGAGGCAAGGCTCTGAACCAGGAATCGACTGCCGCGTTCCTTAAGCTTCTTCTGAGCACCAATCAGGATTCTGGATTCCCCGCCATTTGCCGGCCGATGTGAAGATGGCCAACAGGCCGGGTTCGCTCGAAGGAGTACGCAACGATTCCGGGATCGTTGTTTGTGGGAGGACGCCTTAATGTGATCTGTGTGATGACGGCATTGCTGGCGAATGAACGCGACGGAGAAGAAGCCATCAGCAAGATTCCCTGGGCCGTCCGGAGAATGTTCGATCGTCTCAGTCGCGCGTCGGAGTATGGGAGAACTGTATCACCGGGAAACGGGGGCCGGTAGGCACGGGGCGGTGAGTTTTGAGCGCTGTCCCTGCGGAAAGCCGTAGGATGCCAACGCTGCTAAGGTCGGGCGCCGGAGCGACGCAATAATCGGCTGACTTCCTGGTTGTTTCGGGCGACCGCCCACGCAAGGGCGCTGTAACCGTTCCGTCCACGAAGGTTCACGTTCGCGCCGGCTGCGATGAGGGCTTTCACCAAATCCGGACTTGTCCTAGGATTTTGGCAGGCGAGCATGAGAGCGGACTGGCCGCCTTGGTCCAGGGCATTGACCCCAGCTCCCGTTCCGTCTGTCAGCAGTTGCCTTACCGTCTTCACGTCGCCCTGTGCCGCAGCCCGCATGAGAGGAGTTTGATCAGGATCCTCGAGGGTTTCGCCGCCGCTTCCGAGCGCCACCGGCCAGGCCACGGGAATTATTCTGGTCAGTTTGAGGCTGACATCGCCGTTCATCTTCTGCCAATCGTTGAGTTTGAAGTAGTTGCGCAACAAAGGCTGAATCTCCACTTCAACCATGGATTGCACCGCCGAACTTCCTGCGGGATGCCAGCTGCTCGTCGCTTCATCCCAGGCTTGCAGGCGAAAAACACTGAAACCGTCGGCTGAATTCCACTCAAAGTGCGCGTCCAAGTTTCGGGTGAAACCCTCCGGGGCGATCCATACAAGGGTGCAAACGACCAGTAAGGCCGCCATCCCGTAGGGCCAGGGATGCCGACCGGCGCATCGGGAGACGATCACGGCCACCGATCCGATCAGGGCCAGAGCCACGATCAGCAAGCCGGCGGCGGTGAGCATCGTAGCCGTGGCATTCCACCAGTGCACCCGCCAATCCAAGAAGCCGCCTTCATCGAAGTGCCAGAAGGGATTGAGATAGAGGAGGGTCAGGCCAAGAGCAAACATTACGACGCCTGCCTCCAGACCGCTGATGGCCCAGCTCACGCGACGTATGTGCTTGGCATTGGGATTCTGCACGGATCTCGACCAGACAGATGAGTATAGACACGGGGAGGAAAGATGGGGAGTCAAAGCTGAGACGCGGGTTTCGAGGAAGCTAACCGACTAGGCTTCGGCCACTGCCACTTTCGCTTCCGACGTGCTACTGTGCGCGCGCAAGAATTCGCTCGCCCCCTCTGGGTCGAGGGGGGGTGAGAAGAAATATCCTTGCCCCAGGTCGCAACCAAAGTCGCGGAGGCATTCCCATTGCTTTAGGTTTTCAATGCCTTCCGCGATTACCTTCAGCTTCAACTTGTGGGCCACCAAAATGACCAACTCCACGGTGTCACAGGTTGCGCGGTCGATGAGCATTCCAGAAATAAGGGAACGATCGATCTTCAAGGCCTCCACGGGCAATTGCCGCAGTCCGCTTAAGGATGAATTTCCGGTTCCAAAGTCGTCGAGGATCATTCCAACCCCCAAGTGTCTCAGGTAAGAAAGCACGGTCCTGGTCAGTTTCGGATCGCAAGCTGCGACTTTTTCTGTTATCTCCAGTTGCAGGCGCGAGGGATCGATGCCGGTTGCGCGAATGGCCGCTTGCAGCTCGTTGACAAAGCGAGCGTCGGCCAACTGCTTGGCGGAGAGATTCACGCTTACGGTTGCAGTGGCCATGGCGGGATGCTCGCATTTCCAGGTTTGCAACTGCTTGCAAGCTTCGAGGATGAGCCAGTGGCCGACGGTTGACAACAGTCCCGTGTCCTCGGCCGCATCGATGAAGTGATATGGCGATGTCAGGCCTTGCTCTGGATGCTGCCAGCGCAGCAGAGCTTCGAATCCAGTAATCTGTTTGGTCCCAAGTTGAACAATGGGCTGGTAATACACGCGAAACTGATCCCGCTCAATGGCTTCCCGCAGTTCGGCCTCCAGCTTGAGGCGGTTGACGGCGCGAGTGTGCATACCCTCGTCAAAGACTTCGCAGCGGGAACCTCCGAGGGCTTTGGCCCGGCGCATGGCAACGTCGGCGTCCTGCAGGGCATTTTCGGCCCTGACGTGGGTAATCGCGCTCACCGCGATTCCCACGCTGGCTGAGGTACGAACTTCACGGTTTTCGACGACCAACGGCGCGGCTACAGCCGAGAGGATCCGTTGCGCGACGCGCATCGCGTCGCTTGGATCGGCCACGCCCTCCAGCAGGATGGTAAATTCATCTCCGCCCATGTGCGAGAGGATGGCGTTTCTCGTGGCGAAGTGATCTGGTCGTGAGACTGTGTCCTCGTCTCGAAGACTGGCCTGGATGCGACGGCCGATCTCGACAATCACCTGGTCGCCTAGCATCGGACCCATAGCGTCGTTGAACACCTTGAAGCCATCCAAATCAACGAATAAGACGGCATATTGGTGTTCGGGGCTGCGCCGGGCGCGCTCGAATGATTGCTGCAAACGATCGAGGAACAGGCGGCGATTGGGCAGGCCGGTCAGAGCGTCATGAAAGGAATTGTGTTCCAGCTGTTCTTCCGCACGCTTGCGCTCGGTGATGTCGCGATTCACGATGACCAGTTTGGCGACATCCCCATTTTCGTTCCGGATGGTGCCGGCCACCGATTCCAGAACCCGCCAGGTACCGTCCTTGTGGCGGATACGGTATTCCAATTTTCTTCCTACGCCAGTGTTGCGCGCCTCGCGGGCTGCCTCCAGGACTTTGAAGCGATCGTCAGCGTGGATCTGGTCAAAGGCGGACGTTTCTCCGAGCTCCGCCATGGAGTAGCCGAGGATTCGCCGGTACGCCGGGCTGTTGTAAAGCCGGTTGCCCTTCACATCGACCAAGGCAATCATGTCGGCGGCGTTTTCGGTGACGATCTGGAATAGCTCCTCCCGTTTCTTCGACTCGCTGCGAATGCGGTAAACGCGAATCTGCTGATAAACCACGAGAATGAGCAAGGCGCCGAGGACAATCCATTGCCAGTGTTCGATCATGATGCTGAGGAGTTCTTCCGCTAAAGACATCGGCAGTTCTCGCCAGAAAGGTTAGTTCCTCCAGGGCGGACACCTGGTTTACCGACGGCACCTGGCCGCCGCGGTCTGCCGCCGCGGTCGCGACAAACCTCAAGCGACCGTTCATAATGGCGGCATGACCCTCCGCCGCCTCAAGACCTATGCCGGCACTCCGGGGTATGTGTACCAGTATTACTTCGTCGGGAAGCGGGCGGCGCTGGCCGATGATCCCGAGGCTCCGGCCACGGAACTTGTCTTCGATGTCACCTCGGATCGCAAGCTGACCTACGCGGTCAGTGTCTTCCTGCCGGAAGAATCTGTACGGGCGTGGGCGGCCGCTCACGGGAGGCCGCTGACCGAGGCGGAACAGTACGCCGCAGCCAAATTACGCCTGTTCCGGGCCTTCGATGAGTTGGAAGATATGAAGGGGCAGGGAAGGCGACTGGTGATTGCCGCAGGGTTGCTGGAGGAAGCGCTGGCTAGCTTGGGAGTAGATTAGGATCGTGGAGCAAGCCATGCGTATTTCCGCAGCCGATGCACCGGCACGAAATATGGCTGGCCCCTTTGGAAGCGGGCAGAAATTCGAGAAATGCTGCGTGGGAAGACATGGCGAAAGCGAATTCTCCTCGGTCGCGGTTCCGAGGCCGGCTGGCCCGAGGCCGAAAACGATGGCGAGCGAAGCGCCCTTTCCCGCTCCGAAGGGCCTGAAAACTGACTACCCGGCTAATCCAGGGCTTCCTTGTAGGTCTTCCGCGCTTTCTCGTTGGTCGGCCCCTCGTCGGCCTTCTCTTGTGCCGCCAAAGGAGCCACGAGGAAGGCCAACCGCAAGGCTTATTCCGGTGCGTCGCATCTCAGCCTTGCTGCCGAAGAATTCTGCGCCTGAACGCCAGCACGACTCCGGGGGTTCTAATAACTAACTATCTGGACAGAATCTCGACCGGGAGAGGCCGAAATTCCCAGCCTGGCCATTTTGTGACCCGGTAGTGTCTCCGCGCAGAATATAATGCGTGGAAAGAGATGGGGTTTCTGGGGACTGGGGAACACGCTTACAAACCGACTGTGAATTGCACTAACCTCAGCGGACTCTGATACTTACCTGGCCTATGGCATTGCTTTGGTTGCGCTTCGCGCTGGCTTGTTACTTCATTGGGCTGATCTACGCTTTGTTTGCGCTCACCCGCACCAGCGACCTTTTCAGCCGCATTGCGCTGCATGCCGCCAGCATGGGCATGGTCTTTCACTTCGTCTCGCTGGTCGAGCTTTTCCTTTCCGGGCAAGTGGTATGGGCCTCGGTGCACAACGGCGAGTCGCTGCTGGCGTTCTTTTCGATGACCTTCTTCATGATCATCTACGCCATTTATAAAACCACTTCGCCGGGCGTGGTCGTGTTCCCGATCGTGTTTTTCCTGACCTTGGTTGCAGCGATTGACGAGCAACCTGTGCTGCTGACATCGTTCGTCCAGCACAAGGGCTGGCTGATCGCGCACATTATCCTGATCTTCACGGGATACGCCGCGCTGGTGCTTAGCTTTGGAGCCAGCCTGTTGTACTTGCTACAGGAGCGGCGGCTGAAGGCCAAGAAACCGAGCAGCCTGATTTCGTTTCTACCCGCGCTGGAAGTGATCGACCAGATTGGCTATCGTTCCTTGTTGCTGGGCTTTCCGTTCATGACCCTCGGGTTGATTACCGGTTCGATCGTGGCCATGTCGACCTACGGGCACATCGACTTCGCCGATCCCAAGATCCTGCTATCGATCTTGATGTGGGCGGTGTACATGATCATGGTTTTCACCCGCTGGAACTCGGGGTGGCGCGGCCGCCGCGCGGCGGTTCTCGCCACATTCGCGTTTGTGGCCGCGATCGTGGCTTGGGCTGCGAACTATTTCTCCGCCATTCACCGGTTTGCCGCCTCATGAGATATCAGCTCATTGGCGTGAATCACAAGAGCGCGCCGCTCGAAGTGCGCGAGCGCTTGGCGATTCCGGAATCGCGTTTGCCCGATTGTTGCCGCGATCTGACTGCGCATCCGGGAATCGAGGAGGGCATGATCATTTCCACGTGTAATCGCGTGGAGCTGGTGACTCACACCAGCAACGGCTCGGCCGACCTGCGCGGCTTCCTCTATGATCACTTTCATCTGACGGCGGAAGAACTCGACGCGCATTTATACGAATTTCGAGAAAAAGATGCCGTGCGGCACATTTTTCGTGTCGCTTCCAGCTTGGATTCGATGGTGGTGGGCGAGGCTCAAATCCTCGGTCAGGTGAAAGAAGCCTACGCAACCGCCCGCGCCGTGGGCTCGGTTCGGGGACAGCTCGATCAGTTGTTCGCCCGGGCATTTGCGGTTGCCAAGCGAGTGCGTAGCGAAACGGCTGTGGGATCGTCGTCAGTTTCCATCGCGTCGGTTGCGGTGGAATTGGCGAAGAAAATCTTCGGAACTCTACAAGGCAAAAAAGTATTTATCGTGGGCGCGGGCAAGATGAGCGAACTCGCGGCCCGGCATCTCATGGCCCACGGCTGCGCCTCGATCTTCGTGGCGAATCGTACTTACGACCGTGCCATCGGGCTGGCGCAGACGTTCAACGGCCAGGCCATCAAGTTCGACGATCTCTACAATACCTGCGACCGCGCTGACATCGTCATTACTTCGACTGGGGCACCCCACGCCATTTTTCGCCGCGAACACGGCGAGCAGTTTCTCGCGCGCCGCAAGAACAAGCCGATGTTCTTCATCGACATTGCCGTGCCGCGCGACGTTTCTCAAGAAATGGCCAAGCTCGACGGCATCTTTGCCTACGATATCGATGACCTGCAGCAGGCCGTGTCGAGCCACGTCGCGGACCGACATAAGGAAGCAGAACTTGCCGAAGCCATCATCACCAGCGAAGTCGAGCGCTTCGAAGCTCGCCTACACACGCTCGGTGTTGTGCCCACGATCGTTTCGTTGCAGGATCATCTGGAAACCATCCGCCAGGCGGAAATCGACCGGGTGCGCGGACGCATGGGTGCGTTGACTCCGGAGCAGGAGATGGCGGTCGAAGCCCTGACGCGGGGCATCATCAACAAAGTGATGCACACTCCGATCACCACGCTGAAGACCGCGGCGCGGGAAGCAGAAGCGACCACGGTGATCGATGTGGTGCGGAGGCTGTTCAATCTGCAGGAAAAAGACAAAGACAAAGGCTCAGCATCCCCAGACGCGAACAAGAAAGAAGTGGGGACGCGTCACTGATGGCGAAACTTCGCGTCGGCTCCCGCGGCTCGCAACTCGCCCTCTGGCAGGCCAACCACATTGCAACACTTCTGCGCGCGCGCGGCCACGAAGTGGAAATAGAGATCATCCATACTACGGGTGACAAAATCACCGACGTGGCTCTCGCCATGGTCGGCACCAAGGGCATGTTCACGAAAGAGATTGAAGAAGCGCTTGCCGCTGCGGGCGTCGATCTAGCCGTGCATTCGTTGAAAGACCTGCCCACCAAGCTTCCCCAGGGATTTGAAATCGCCGCCGTCACAGAACGACAAGATCCGCGCGATGCTTTTTGCGCGCGGCTTTATGCGAAGGTGGAAGATCTCCCGAAAGGGGCGCGCGTGGGAACGTCCAGCCTGCGGCGGCAGGCTCAACTCAAGGCCCTTCGGCCGGATCTGGAGATTCATCCCCTGCGCGGCAACGTCGATACCCGGCTGCGCAAACTTGAGCAGGGGGAATATGACGCCATCATCCTGGCCGCGGCTGGGCTGAAGCGCCTGGGCAAGATGGAGCTGATCAAGCAGATCATCCCGACCGAGATCATGTGCCCCGCCGCGGGGCAGGGGGCGCTCGGGATCGAAATCCGCGAAGGCGACTCCGCCACCCGCCAGCATCTCGAATTCCTGAACGACGCTGCGGCTCGTGCAGCTACCAGCTGCGAGCGGGCGTTGCTCAGCCGACTGGGCGGAGGCTGCCAGGTCCCGATCGGAGCCTTCGCTGAAATGCGCGACGGAAAACTGCATCTTGATGCCATCGTCGCCGATCCCGACGGCTCGAAGCTCGTGCGCGAATCGCGCCACGGGAATCTCGACCGTCCCGAAGAACTCGGTAACGCTGTCGGCGAGACCCTGCTCGGCCGCGGCGGCGACGAAATTCTCGAAGCGGTGTACGGCCGCGGCTTGGCTGTCCCCCCCCAGCCCTGATCCCGTATCATGATTTAGCATGAAGAGCGGCAGCGTTTTCCTGCAATTTCTCAGCGGCAGCCAAAGTTCCCATGCTCTCCGCTGCTGGATTAATCTTTGGCCGCCGTTTCTGGGCGCGGGAATTCGCGTTGAATACATCGCGCCCGACATGAAAGCCGGCGCTGTCGAAATGAAGTTGCGTTTCTGGAACGCGAACTACGTAGGTACGCACTTTGGGGATCGCTGTTTGCCATGACCGATGCTTTCTATAGGCTGATGCTGATGGCGAACCTAGGGCACGATTATATGGTGTGGGACAAGTCTGCGAGCATCCGCTGTAGAAAGCCGGGGAAGGGGACGGTGCGCGCCGAGTTCCGCTTGTCCGATGGCCAGATCGAGGATATTCGCGAAAAACTGAAGACCCTGCCGAAATATGAGCCGGTTTTGTCGGTCGAAGTGAAAGATCAGGCCGGAGTGGTGATCGCAGAGGTGGAGAAGGTTCGGCACGTGCGAAAAAAGCAGTTAGAGTCGTCAGGAAACTAAGAGAATCAAGCCGTGTATATTCCCGAACATTTTTGTTTGCGCCACGACGCGGATGCGGTTGCGTTCATGCGTGCGAATCCGTTTGCTATTTTGATTTCGACCACCGACGCCGGGCCTTACGCCACGCATCTGCCGTTCTTCGTGCGCGAGGCAGACGGAAACGTTGTGCTTCACGGCCACGTGGCGAAAGCGAACCCGCACTGGCGATATCTCGAACAGCAAACGCAATGCTTGACGATTTTTCACGGACCGCACTCCTACATTTCGCCGAGCAACTACACAGCGCGGGAAAGCGTTCCCACCTGGAACTATGCGGCGGTGCACCTGTATGGCAAGGCGCGTCTGTTCTCTTCAGAGGCGGATGTGCATGGCATGCTGCATGAGCTGATGGAAACGTTCGAACCCGCGTACCGGCAACAGTGGGAGGGATTGAGCGAGAAGTACCGAGAGACAATGTTGCGGCAAATTGTTGGCTTCGAAATTGCGGCGACGAAAATTGAAGGCAAATTCAAACTCAGCCAGAACCGAACGCGCGAGGATCAGGCGAACGTGATCACCTCCCTGGAGAAGGCAGAGGACTCGGCCGCTTCCTCGGTTGCGCGCATGATGAAAGAGCAGCACCTGGGAAAAAGTCCGGCAGACAGGGAAGGCGAATGAGAAAGCGAACCGCGATGGCAAAGGCAGATTCCGGCGCGCTTTCCGGCTTACGGGTGCTGGTGGGACGGGCGCGGCATCAGGCTGGCGCGCTTTCCGGCGAATTGCGCAAGCACGGCGCCTCGGTGCTAGAAATTCCATTCATCGAAATTCGCAGGCCGAAATCTTTCAATCCGCTGGATTCCGTTCTCAAGAATCTTGCCGAATATGACTGGCTCATCCTCACCAGCGTGAACGGCGTCGACGCGATGTGGGATCGGCTGGCCAGGCTGCGCCTGACACGGATGAATCTCAGGCATCTGAGGGTTGCGGCGATCGGTCCGGCGACCAAGAAGGCCATCGAACAGCGGGGCATCAAAGTAGACGTGGTTCCCAAAGAATATGTGGCCGAGTCCGTGGTGCGCAGCCTGCGGCGGCGAGTGAAAGGAAAGCGAGTATTGCTGGTGCGCGCCAAAGTTGCCCGCGATGTGATTCCCACCGAACTAGGAAAAGCAGGGGCGCAGGTGGATGTGGTGGAAGCTTACGAAACCGTGGTGCCTCGGTCTTCGCGCACTCGCCTGCGCCGCGCGCTGAAAAATCCACGGCGACGGCCGCACGTCGTGACCTTTACCAGTTCCTCGACGGTGCGCAACTTTATGGATCTGCTGGGTAAGGCGCGCACGAGTCTCGAGGGAATAGAGCTCGCCTCGATTGGCCCGGTCACCTCTTCGAGCTTGCGCGAACTTGGCCTTCGCGTGAACATTGCCGCCAAAGAATTCACCATCCGGGGATTGGTGGAAGCTATCGTCTCCGCCGTATCTTCTGAACGACTCTAGCTATTCTGTCAGCGAGCAACTGCAATCGGCCGCCGGGACGTGCGCCTGCAAGAAATCGGCGACGCGTTTGTAGGCATCGATCTGGTTTTCTACGCGGGCAAAGCCGTGGCCTTCGTTTTCGTAGATTTTGTAATCCACCGTGCCGCCATGCTTCTTAATGGCGTCGACCACCTGCTGCGTTTCGGATTTCGGACAGCGCGGATCGTGACCTCCCGCCAGCAAGAGCAGCGGCGCTTTGATCTGATCGATGAAGTTGATGGGCGAGCGATCTTCGTACAGAGCTTTATTCTTAATCACATCGCCCATGGTCGCGAGATCGGATTGTTGCAGCACAGGATCTTCATTCTCGATTTCAGTGAACCAATTCACAAAGGGAACGATGGGCACGCCCGCGGCCCACACTGCAGGCGCTTTGGTGACTGACATCATGCTGAGATAACCGCCGTAGCTTCCGCCCATGACGGCAATTTTCTTGGCGTCGAGGTGGCCGGTCTGTTTGATCCAGTCGACGCCGGCGAGCACGTCCTGCAGATCCCCGCCGCCCATGTCGAATAAATTTGCCTGCTGAAATTCTTTTCCGTATCCCGTGGAGCCGCGGTAGTTAGGCGCGAGCACCATGTATCCCTGGTTCGCGGCATACTGCACGAAGCGGTTGAAGGAATTCATGGTTTGCGCGGTCGGGCCGCCGTGGATGTAGACGATGGCGGCGTTCTGGCCGTTGCGCGCCATGTTGTAGGGGACATAGAGAAATGCGGAGATAGTCCACTTGCCGTCGCGGCTGGGATAGTGCACGAGATAGGGCTCGACCATGTCTTCAGAGTGCACTCCGGCAACCAGCGAATGGGTGATTTGATGCGACTTGCCGGTCGAGAGGGTGTACACCCAGAGATCGCCGGGTGCGGCCGGGCCGTTGTGGGAATATAGCAGACGCGAGCCATCCTTGGTGAAGGCGGAGCGGCCGCCGGCAGGCTCGTTCACGCCCTTAGCGATAGGAATCGCCGCGGACTTGCCGGTAGCGAGATCGTGCAGGTAGATGTCTTCGTTGCCATCCACGTTGGCGCTGAAGGTGATGTGCTTGCCGTCGGGCGAAAATTCGCCGCCGCGGATTTCCCATTTGTCGCGGGTGAGCCACGAGAGTTTTTGGCTGGCGATTTCCAGCAGGCCAACGTTCTCGTAGCCATTTGCTGCATTCGAACTGAACAGGATGCGCTTGCCGTCGGGAGAAATGTCGTTGGCCCAGTAGCGCTGCTCGCCTTCGTGCGGGGTTAGACGGGTGCTCACTTCGGTGGCGACGTCGGCGATGAAGATGTTGGAATCCGTGCCTTTGGCTTGCTCCTGCGTGTAAACGATGTTCTTGCCGTCTTTCGACCACAGGGGACCGTAGTTGCCCTCGTCTTGCGGCGTGTTGGTGGTGAGGTGCTTCACTTCGCGCATGAGCGTGTCGTAGATATCGATTTCGGGGGCGGCTGATGTCTTTGCTTTAACCAAGTACGCAAGATAACGACCGTCGGGCGACCATGTCGGATCCGTTTCGGCGATCTCGCGGGTGCTGGTGAGGTTGATGACTTTGCCGGTCTTCGGCGAAACCAGAAAAATATCCCAGAGTTCGTCGCCGTCGTAGTCGGATTGATAGGCGATCCATTTTCCGTCGGGGGACCACGCGGGCGCGGTCTGGCGCTGATCGCTGACCGTAAGCTGGAGGGGCCATCCCCCTTCGGCGGGGACGAGCCATAGATTATTGCGTCCGCTCAGGTTGGAGATGAAGGCGATGCTTTTGCCGTCGGGCGACCAGGTGGGACGGCCTATCTGGCGCGTCATGTAGAGCTTTTCGATGGTCAGGCTCTTGGCTTCCACTTGTGCGTTGGGCTTGGAGGCGACCTGCTTGGGATCGGTGATGGCTTGCGGCGCCGGAAGAGTCTGGGCGGCAATGGTTTCGGCGACGACTGTGCTCATGAATATGACGATAACAAAGAGTGCGAAGGTGCGCATCGGGAGTTGGGGCCTCGGGTTGAGGGTCGAAGAAAAAGTTTAGCAGACGGGGGCGATTCGTCTCTGTGCGAAAACTGCATAGGTCTGCTTCGACCTCGCTCCGGGCAGGCTCTCGCTTCCCCCACGATGACACAGCGAATTTAAAGACACATCATGCTTTCGCGTTCTTGTGCATCTCCACCGTGCTCCAGGTTTTGTCGGCCGCGTGGCAAATATTTTCCAGGGAGCAGTCGACGCACTTGGGCTTGCGGGCGATGCAGAGGCGGCGTCCATGCCAGATGATCTGGTGGGAAAAAAGGATCCACTTTTCGCGCGGGATGATGCGCATCAGATCCTGCTCGATCTTCTGCGGATCATCGTTCCTGGTGAGTTCGAGGCGGCGGGAGATGCGGTGCACGTGGGTGTCGACGACCAGGCCGTCGGCCTTCTTGAACCAGGTGCCGAGCACAACATTGGCAGTCTTGCGGGCAACGCCGGGGAGGGTGAGCAGACTTTCCATGTCGCCGGGAACCTGCCCGCCGAAATCGGCGACGATTTTTTTCGCTGCGCGGACCACGGATTTTGATTTGTTGCGGAAGAATCCCGTGGAGCGGACGTCGGGCTCAAGCTGTTCCGGCGTGAGCGCGGCGAAAGCTCCGACGGTGGGATATTTGCGGAAGAGTTCGGGCGTGACGCGGTTGACGTTTACGTCGGTCGACTGAGCCGACAAGATGGTCGCGACCAGGAGTTCCCAGGCGCTGGCGTGGGTAAGGGCGCAGGTGACATCTGGGTAAAGCTTGTCGAGGCGCTTCAGAATTTCTTCGATGCGCTCCTGAGCCAGTGGATTGTAGGCTGGCTTTTTCGGCGGGCGGGCTGCCTCAGCTTCGCCCCTTCCGGGACGGCTGAGGGCGACCGCCCCCACAAGATTCCTTTTGCTGGCGCGCGATTGTTTAAGTGCTGCCTTCGCGGGCAAGAGGGACTGCGCTACACGGTCCTGACGACCAGTGCGGGCGGGTTGACGGGGCATGTTGCCGCGGGGCATGAGGGCAACATCTTAGCAGAGACCTCGGTAACCACGGGAATGATTGACTGACTCGAGCGCACTGGTTAGTCTGGAAGGAACCTTACTTCGTTCAGGAAACTACCATGGCTGTGAGTTCCATCCAACTCGGGCAGGTCTGGCGTAGCGATGCTGACGGCCAGGACTATCTGGTCACCAAGGTTTACAACGAAGTGTTCACACAGTATGCCATGCTGCGGCCGGCGGGGATTACCGCACCCGACGCACCAACCGTGCGGATTAAAGTGACAAAGACTCCCCAGGGTGCGGCGCTGCCCGGCTACACATTTACCCAAGACGGCTCATTCTAGCGAGGCGTCTCAACTCCTGATTTCCGATAAACTAATTAGTTCTCAGTTCCCGGTTCCCAGTTCTCTGTCTGAGGGGGGCAGGTTTGACTGGGAACCGAAAGAACTGAAAACTGCTTTCCCATGACTGAAAAGCTTCTTGCTGTCATTTTTGTATTCATCAACTCCGTGGTGAGTACCACGGGATACGCCGGGATCGCGCTGCTCATGGCGATTGAATCGGCGTGCATTCCGCTGCCTTCGGAATTGATCATGCCCTTTGCCGGGTATCTGGTATTCACCGGGACGTTCAAGCTGCTATGGGTGGCGACGGCGGGGGCGATCGGCTGCAATCTGGGGTCGCTGGTAGCCTATGAGATTGGATGCTACGGCGGACGTCCGCTGGTGGAACGTTACGGTCGCTGGATTCTGATGGGCCGGCGAGAACTCGACTGGGCAGACCGCTTTTTTGCCCGCTGGGGGTATCTGGCGGTATTTATCGGCCGCTTGCTGCCGGTGATTCGTACATTCATCGCACTGCCGGCGGGAGTTGCGCGCATGCCGCGAGGACGGTTTCATATCTATACATTTCTGGGATCGTGGCCGTGGTGCCTGGCGCTGGCCTATCTCGGAATGAAGTTGGGCGAGAACTGGCGCGAACTGGGGAAATATTTCCACAAATTCGATGCGGTGATTATGGTGGCGCTGGTGGCTGGTGTGGCTTGGTTTGTGTGGAGTCACTGGCAGAACCGGATGAGAGAAGCGGAGCACACCGAGGGGTGAAATAGGCCGACCGTGGAGAGCTCTTGCCCGAAGACTCCACAAACCAGCCTGAGAATGACTTAACCCCTGGGCTGGTCAAGGCAGCCGCTGACCCGCTGGCAGATTTTCGCCGTATGGATATTTGTCACGATCCTAGCGGCGATTACCGGACCCGAGATCTCCTGGCATCTCTTCGAGATTGTTCCTGCGGCAAGCATCGCATTCTTCCTCTGGGACTTTTGTGCAGGGCCTGTATCTGTTGTATACGAAGGGTTCACTGCCATTGCGGGCGGATCATCGAGTTTTCGAGGGTGAGATCAGCCCCGAATATCCCAAGCATCGCGTCGATGCTGTTTTCGGCCTGGGATTTAGATATGCGGGCCACTGGTCGAAGAGCCCAGGGGAAGAAATGTTGCCGTGCATATTGCGATGTTTATCCACCCGACGAACCAGGATCCGGTGCAGCTGGGGCGGATCGTGTCGGACCTGAGCACAACTCACCCGCTGGTTTCAAGGCTCGATTCGCCGACAGCTTCGCATTCGAGAGCAGCAATTCGCATGTTGCACAGATTGTTATACCGGACTCCCGCTTTTCAACTGTTCCGCTTTCCGGCGGTGCGTTCAATCCTTGACCTGTATCGCCTGCACCGGAAGATCACAGAACTGTTGGCTCTCTCTCCCATCGTCGACTCTCGCAGATGAAGCCGGCAAATTGTTTGAATTCATAGCTCTGGCTGAAATTGTCCGCCAATGGCATACGCCAGGTGACGAATACAAGGTGGCCCCCGCCGGCGAGGGTACGCTTATACCTGGAATTGGAGGAGTCAGTTAGAAATCATCGTGAGACGGCCTACAGGCGGGGGCTGTGATGGCCTAGCCAGTTGCGAGGCTACAATTTGCCACATGCCGCTGCGCTTCACGACACCGTCCATGTAGACGTAGGAAACGGGAAAGCGCTGTCCACCTTGCTCAACATCGTCTTCTTCCGAGCCGTGGACGATGGCTACGTCTGCGCTCAGCAGGCGGATTCGGCGGCCGGTAGAAACCATTGAAACGTAGCGAATCGCTCCGGACTTGAGCTCGTTCAGCACTTCCTGCGGGGTGTGAGCCTCTCCGATTCGTCGTATAGGATGTAGTCCTCGGCGAGGATGCGGGAAAGTGCGGTAATGTCGGCTGCGATCAGGGTGCGACCTCCATCTTCGCAGAGCTTCCGGATTTGTTGTTCGTCGTCTTCCATTTGCTTCCCGACTTGGCGACCCTTCTCTTTGGGCTCCTGTTAGTCTACAAGGCGGATATTCACAAGGAGGCTTCCGTGATTCCAGCGTCTCGGGCTCTCGTATTATTTCTCTTGTTCCTCGCCGCATCGCCCATCGTTTCTCCCGCTCAATCCGCGCCCGCAGCTACGGATAAGCCCTTTGTGGTGGAGTATTACTACAAAGCGAAGTGGGGACATGCAGACGAGTTTCTGAAACTATTCAAGAAGAATCACTATCCGGTGCTCAAAAAGGAAATGGAGATGGGGCGGATCGCGAAGGTGTGGATGGATCAGCCGCGCTACCACACTACGGAAGATGGGCGCTGGGACTATCGCGTGAGCATCGTCTTCAGAAACGCAACCGTGGCCAACGAGCCGTTCGATGAGGCGACGCTGCAGAAGGAGATGTATCCCGATCAGGAGACGTTCCAGCGCGAGGAGCAGCGGCGCTTTGAAATTCTTGACGGGCACTGGGATTTGCCGGTGAAGAGTATGGATCTGGAGAAGTAGTACCGAGCACCAAGTTGCGAGCGTTGACTCGAGTCTAGCCCGGAGTTCGAACCCGGGAGTCGCTCCTATCGGGGAGCGATGCTCCTCTTACGAAAAAGATGTTAAAGAACGGTAACAATCGGGCGGAAAATTCTGCATGACTGTCATTGAAATTTAACGTTGGACGCCGCCGGCAAAGAGCCCATACTGTTTAGTGATGGACTCATTCGTATCAGCTGAGGATCTACATGTAGATTTGCTGCACGAGATTGGCCATCGGCTGGCGAGGGCGGATGGCGTTCATGACGTGCTGACTCGTGTGGTCGAATTTGCTTCCGCGTTGGTCAAATGCGATTCCTGCCTGGTTTATGTGCTGGAAGGCGAGGAGTTGGTTCTCCGCGCCTCGAAAAATCAACATCCGGATGTTGTGGATCGTCTAAAACTCCGCGTGGGGCAAGGCATTACAGGATGGGTGGCGGAACATCAGGAACCGGTGGCCGTCTCGGAGAAGGCGGCGCTCGATTCCCGCTTTCAGTTCTTCCACGAGCTTCCGGAAGATAGCTACGAGGCGTTTTTGTCGGTGCCTTTGATGTGCCGGGGGCGCGTGGTGGGAGTCATCAACCTGCAGCACCGGGAGCCTCATGTGTACCGGCGAAGAGAAATCCGGTTGATTTCGACGGTCGGATTTCTGGTGGGGGCCGAGATCGAAATGGCGCGGCTGGAAGATGCAAACTCCGACCTGGCCGAACAATTGCAAACCCGCAAAGTGGTGGAACGTGCCAAGGGAATTCTGCAGCGCGACTTGGGATTGAGCGAGGAACAAGCCTATCTCGCACTGCAGCGGCAGAGCCGGCAAAAGCGCAAGGCGATGAGAGAGATTGCCGAAGCGATTGTGTTGAGCGAAGAGGTGAGAGGGAACTCGCGGACGCTGGGTCCATCCTAGGACGTTGCCAACCGCTAGAACTCGCGGCGCCGGTATTAGCTAAAGCCAAATAAAAATAGAAAGCCGGGGCGTCGATCCGCAGCGGATCGGGCCCCGGGCAGCGAGCGGGCTAGTGGGCGGAAATGTTTGTGGCGGGTGGGTAGGCCTGAGCTACCTCCTTCTCAGGGTTCCTGGGCGCTGCGAAGTGCAGCGTGACCTCGAACTGTGGAAGCGTCATGGAGCTAACGTAACTGCTGCCGGACTTGGAATGGATTACGAGGCGTGCCGCCTCGGAACCATCTGCCGTGTCGGTATCGCTAACCAACAGCATGAAGGACGCAGTTGTCCCTGACATTTTGGTTAGTTTCAGCATTTCCGACGGACCCACGGGTTGGAGTGTGAACCTGTATTCTCCTGCCGGAACCTCGGCGTTCTGCCAGAGTACGTCGTGGGGCAGGGTGAACCTGCCGCCCTCATCCTGGGCGGAGGCCAGGTTGGGTGCGAAGTTCAAGGCGCTCAAAGTCAAAACAGCGGCGTAGGCGTATCTGCGAATCGATTTCATTGGAATCTCCTGTGCTTCGTCTGAAGAGCACACTACGGGCACGAGGCCGGATGGCGTGGGCTCAGATTGAGTGGAGAACAACAGGGTCAGGAGAATTGCAATACCGACGGCAGGGCCAGCATGCAAACATCAGCTTCGCGGGACCGGCTGCAGAGCTGGTTTGCGAAGTGATTCCACTATGCAGGATATTGACCCTAGAGTCCAACGCAAATAATCTATGCTGCGCATCGGCGACCAGGACTGTGAACTTGGTACGCGAAGTCCCGCGGGACGTCATCCCTTTCTCATAGGACGAAGTTCGTGCCGGACAACCTCGCAGGGTACAATTTTGAACCAAGAGCGCCTGGAGCGGTTGGTGGCTGCTTCCGAGCCCTGAACCGCTGGATACCGTCGAGCGTCAGGGGAGTGAGGCTCGGCCGTTTGCGCAGAAAAAATTGAGGACTCATGGCAAACTTCACCAAGCTCACAACCGAATCCGAACTACCGCCCGCCGACGAAGCCAAAGAATTTCCCTGCGGTGCCAGGACCATCTGCGTGGCCAATGTAAGCGGTGTCTACCGTACCATGGATAACCTTTGCCCGCATCGCGGCGGCCCGCTGGGGCAGGGGATGGTCGAAGGTAGCAAAGTTGTGTGCCCCTGGCATGGCTGGGCGTGGGACACAAGAACCGGCCAGGCGGCACAAGATCCCGGCATGAAAGTTGCGGTGTATCCGCTGAAGATTGAAGGCGGGGATGTGCTGGTCGAGATTTAGTTTCCGTTTGCTCTCGGTTTCCTGGTTGGCGGTCGAGCAAGGCACGACGCTTCCTGGTATGAACGTGAAGCTTGTCGCAAATGGGGGACCTCTGGGGCTGGTTGCCGCGCTAACGTTCCGTCGATATGGCGGCGGATGCTTGCAGCGAAAGCAAAATGACGGCCTACGAGCGACGCGACAATCGAGTCTGGCAGCGTTGAGGTTATAGCTTGTAGCTAGGACTCGGTAGAGGAAGGTCCTGTATTCGCTTTCTACGATCGAGTCGGCGCGGGCTACTGTGGCGGTCGCTTCGCCTGGCTGCCTTCCATCACCGATCCCGGAGAATCAATCATCGGCCGTATGATCGGGCGAAAGGTGCAAGCCCGCTGCGATCCAAAAGACGCGGCCGTCTGGTTCATGCCAGACGAGTTAATCGAAGGCTGTAAGGTCGAGCAGAAAATCTCTCAGAATTTTATGAACTACCTACCAAGCGACTAGCCGAGGTAATGAAGGAATTTCGCCGGCTGATTGTCATATCCCGGGAACACCGTCTGAAGATCCTTATTCCCCATATGCCGCGCTACCGCTTCACCAAGTACCTGACGAAAATCCGTAGTCAATGCCAGATCGCGGCCTTCGTAGAGCTGCGACTGATCGAGCCCCGGCCAGCGTCCGTAGACTTTGCCGCCTTTCACAGGTCCGCCTAGAACGAACATCACGTTCGCGTGGCCGTGGTCGGTGCCCCGATTTCCGTTCTCGCGGGCGGTGCGACCGAATTCCGACATGGTGACAACGACCGTGTCTTCGCCGAGGTCGCCGAGATCGGTCCAGAAGGCAGCAAGCGATTGCGAGAAGTCGCGCAGCACATTGGCAATCTGGCCTTCGGTTGCGCCTTCGTTGACGTGATGGTCCCAGCCGCCGATATCGGCAAACGCCACCTGCACGCCGAGGTTCGCCTTGATGAGTTGCGCAAGCTGCCGCAGGCTGTCGCCGAAGCGTCCCTTGGGGTAATCGGCGCCGGGCGCGGGTTTGTATTGTGACGGGTCGGCGGTCTTAAGCATCTTCACCGCGTCAAACGTCTCTTCGCCAGTGCCCTGCATCACGGTGTCGAGGGAGTGGTCGTACATGGCCTCGAAGGTATTGGCCACGGGCGAAGCTTTCGGATTGCGGCCGCCGACGGCGAAATCATTAATATTGTTGATCGCAATGGCTGGCTCCAAGCCACTCAGGATGCGCGGGATCGACGGTCCCATGGCGATCGCCTCGAAGGCCGATTTCCGCTGCCCCGGCGGCAGGTTGCGCAAAGCGCGATTGAGCCATCCGTCCTCTGTGGACTTGACGCCCGGGGTGCCGGACTCCATGAAGTCCTGCGCATCGAAGTGTGAGCGGTTGGGATCGGGAGAACCGGCGGCGTGCACAATCGCCAGTTGACGCTGCTGCCAGAGCGGCTGAAACGGCGCGAGCGAAGGATGCAGGCCGAAGAAGCCATCGAGATCGAGCACAGCCTTACGCGTAATATTGATGCTGGGGCGCATGGCGTAATATGCCGGCTCGGCGTGGGGCACCACAATATTCAGGCCGTCGGCCGCGCCGCGCTGGAAAATCACGACCAGGCGCTTGGTGCGAGTCCTCGGCGCGGCCGCGCCCATGGCGGCGCGAGCCAGAAAACTTGGCAGGGCCGCGGTGCCGACCACGGCAAGTGCGCTGTTACGAAGAAAGACGCGACGTGTGATGGACATAAAAAAGCTCCTGGCTGCTAGCTTCCGGCATCTGGTACTACTCTCCTCAGCGGGCCGCGAGCTATCTCCTCTGAAACTCCGGGGAGCCCAGCAGCAAACCCGCGATCGTGTTTCCGTCAGGGGGACGCGCTGAACTCGCCGGCTTATTCGCTCCGGGCTTATTGTTCTGCTTCGCTGGAGCACCGTTCGCTGCCCCATCGACCCTCGCCCCGTCGATCTTCGCC